>Ga0310344_10000143_pt1 | contig 59967 bp, 52 predicted proteins | sample HC15DNA20200_MG_FD_203801 | JGI IMG/M metagenome (GOLD analysis project Ga0310344, IMG submission 203801) | Marine microbial communities from station ALOHA, North Pacific Subtropical Gyre - HC15-DNA-20-200_MG | ecosystem: Environmental > Aquatic > Marine > Oceanic | place: Pacific Ocean: North... | reverse complement strand
TTGGTTGGCGCGGTTCAAGACCGAGGGCGGCATGCCCGACACCAAGTCGGCTTTTGTCCAGACGTTCGATCTTTGCGGGTGCCGGCTGCGGATCGTCAATCTGCACCTCGACTTCGCAGGTGGGGCGAAGCACCGCGTCGCGCAGTTGACCCACCTGTTCGACATGGTTGATATCCCCCACGGGGGCGGCCACGAAGTGGACATCCTCTGTGGAGATTTCAACACCAGTGGTCCTGTCAGCGTGCCTCGGGTGGTGGCCGATACCGATCAGGTGCTGGAGGTGGCCAGGCGTCGCGGGTTCGTCGACTGTTCGGCCGACGTGGCCTGGACCAGCGATCTGTTCACCAGCATCGACGATGCCGACCCGGCGCGTCGCTGGCTCGTTCTAGGCCGGGCGCTCGGATTGCGCTACCGCCAAAAACTTGACCATGTAATGGTGCGCGGAGGGGTGCCGGTGGAGCCGGCCGGTGTTGTGGCCGGCGTGGTCCGGGGATCCGGGGCCGCCTCCGATCATTTGCCGCTTACCGTCCGCATCGACCTGGCGGGGCGGTATTATCGTGAGGACAGGGAGACCGCACGATGATGACCATCCAGAACCAAACGGCCCGTTTTCTGAGGGTCCCGTTGTCCCGCGGCAAGGTGCTGCGCCTTGGTCCTCGCAAGGAGGGCCAGATCTCCACCCAGGACGCCGAGCGGGAGTCGGTGAAGGCGTTGGTCGATGACGGCACCCTCAAGGTGATGGGGGTCGGACCACAGGCTGGCTCCGCCTCGCCTGCCAATCCCGCCTCGCGCGCCAACGTCCACGGCCACCTGCCGAGAGTAGCTGGACGCCGGGGCGATCGTTGATCCGGCGCGTCTGTCAATGCCAGACCTCCGGCAGGCCCCGGCTATAATCTCCGGCGTCTATCAAGCGGAGGAGTCTCGACTATGCAAGGCAAGGTGATGACGCGGTGTGCCCTAGGCGCGCTGCTTGGCATGCTACCGGCGACGGCCACCCAGGCACAGGACGGCTCGTGGCAGACCTACGGTACCGAGAATGGCGAGTGGCGGAGTTATGCCGGCAACATCGCCGGGCAGAAATACTCGCCGCTGGACCAGATCGACGGCAGCAACTTCGAGCAGCTCGAGCTCGCCTGGAACTGGGAGTCAGCTGACCGGATGGTCAGCCGGACCATGCCAGACGGGAGCGAGTGGTGGGCGCCACTCGAGACTATCGTCGAGTCGCTGGTCGAGGATACCCCGGATCTGTATCGCACCAGCCATCTTCCTCGGGCTGGCGGCATGCAGGCGACGCCGCTGATGGTCGACGGCGTGCTCTACTTCAACACCGCGCTGTCCCAGGGCGTGGCGATCGACGCCACCACCGGTGAGACCATCTGGGTCTATAACCCCAAGAGCTACGAAGAGGGGACTACCCCGATGAGCGGCACCTTCCGCCAGCGCGGCGTCGCCTACTGGACCGACGGCGAGGGTGACGAGCGGATTCTCTGGGGGACCGGCGCCGGGTATCTGGTCTGTGTCGAGGCCAAGACCGGGCGCCCGTGTCCAGATTTCGGAGACAACGGCAACGGCATGGTCGACGCTATGGTGGGCATTCCGCGGGCCGTGCGCGAAGAGCGGGACGAGCTCAACGCGATGCTCTACGGTATCCACTCGCCGCCGATCGTGGTGCGCGACAAGGTGATTCATGGTTCCCAGATCGCCGACCGCCGCCATACCAAGGAGGCGGTGCCCGGCTGGGTGCGGGCTTGGGACATCAAGACCGGCCAGCACGCATGGGACTTCCACACTGTTCCGAACAGCAACGACGAGTTCGGCGCCGACACCTGGCTGAACGAGTCGTGGCGCTACTCGGGCAACGCCAACGTCTGGTCGATGCTGGCCGGCGACAACGAACTGGGGCATGTCTATTTGCCGACTGGCACGGCCACCAACGATTACTACGGAGCCGACCGGCCGGGCGACAACCTCTTCTCTGAGTCGATCATTGCAGTGGACATCGAGACCGGCGCGCGGGTCTGGCACTTCCAGGCGGTGCACCACGGTTTGTGGGACTACGACTTCCCGACCCATCCAAATTTGGCTGACATTACCGTGGACGGGCGCGACATTAAGGCGCTCGTGCAGGTCAGCAAGCAGGGCTTCGTCTATACCTTCGATCGGGTCACGGGCGACCCGGTGTGGCCGATCGAAGAGCGGCCGGTGCCGACCGAAACCAACATGCCGAACGAACGGGTGTCGCCTACCCAGCCGTTCCCCACGCGACCGGCGCCGTTCGAGTATCAGGGTGTCACCATCGACGATCTTGTCGATTTCACCCCCGAGATCAGGGAGATGGCGATCGAGGCTGTCAAGCCCTTCCGTCTGGGGCCACTCTTCACGCCGATCTCGCGGCCGGTCGAGGGCGGATGGCAGGGGACGCTGATGCGGCCCCCTGACGGCGGTGCCGCCACTTGGGCGGGCGCTGCGCTCGATCCCGAGACCGGGTGGCTTTATGTGCCGTCACGGAACCAGGCCGTAGTGATCACGATGTATGCGCCCGATCCGGCCATCGGGGCGACCGTGGCGTATACGCACGGGGCTCCGGAAGTGGACCGGCTCGCTGGCCGGGGGCCCGGGTCATCGCGGAGCGGCGCACTGATGCCGCAGGGGTTGCCGCTTCTCAAGCCGCCCTACAGCCGGATGACCGCCATCAACATGAACACCGGAGACCACGAGTGGATGCAGCCGCTTGGAAATGGCGACCGTATTCGCAACCATCCGCGGTTGCGGGACCTCAACCTGCCGCCGCTGGGCGGCGACGGGGTTGGGGGGCCGGTGCTCACTAAGACGATGGTCGTCAGCGCGCTTTCGGCCGGTGGTAGCACGGGCGGCCCGCGTCTGGTCGCGCGGTCTAAGGAGACCGGCGAGGAGTTCGGATCGGTCGACCTGCCGACCGGGGCTCTCGGGACGCCGATGACCTACATGGTCGATGGCGTCCAGTACATCGCGGTGCCGATCGGTGGGCGGCCGCCACAGATGGTCGCCTTCCGTCTGCCGGAATAGCTCGGACGCATTAAGGTTTTGGGCCTTCTATTAGGAGCTGAACTGATGCTTGCGTATCGATTGTGCGGCATCCTGCTGGTGGGGGTGAGCCTCGGCTGTTCGCCGTCTCCATCAGGGTCGCTTTCGCCGTCAGAGGCCTCGTCGTCTCCTTCGCCGACCTCTGCATCGGCGCGAGAGGTAAGCACCGTCGCCACGATCGCCTTCACCGAAGGACCTACTGCCGATCAGGATGGCACGGTCTACTTCACCGACCTCCGAAACAACCGGATCCTGCGGCTGGGTGCCGATGGTCAGGTGTTCACCTTTCGCCAGCCGAGCAACGATGCCAATGGGTTGTTGTTCGACAGCGAGTTTCGGCTGCTGGCCTGTGAGGGGGGCGACGGCGAGACGGCCCTGCCGCGCGTGACTCGTACCAACATGGCGACCGGCGAGGTCGAAGTGTTGGCTGACAGCTTCGAGGGCAAGCAGTTTCATCGGCCCAACGACCTAACTTTCGACAGTCAGGGCCGCATCTATTTCACCGATCGGCCCGGGGCCAACGTCACACTCGAGCAGACCGGCGTACACGGGGTATACCGCATCGATCCTGATGGTACCGTCGCCCGCGTCCTGACCGAGCCTGAGGTGGTGCGTCCCAATGGCATCGTCATCTCGCCTGACGACTTGACGCTGTATGTCATCGAGACCGAACAGAGAGAGGGGGGGGCTCGTCTGATTCGCGCCTACGACCTGGCGGAGGACGGCACGGTCGGCAACCACCGGGTGTTCCATGACTTCTATCCTGGGCGGAGCGGTGACGGGATGACCATCGACAGTCAGGGCAACCTGTATGTGGCCGCCGGGCTGAACGCGTTGCGTGGGACTAGCGAGACGCTCGACACAAGGGCCGGCATCCACGTGTTCTCGCCGGCGGGTCAGCTGCTCGAGCACATCCCGATTCCCGAGGACACGATCACGAATGCCGCTTTCGGCGGCGACGATATGCGAACGCTGTATGTCACTGCGGGGAAGACGGTCTACACCTTCCGGACCGACATCGAAGGGACGAGACGATGAGTATGCGCGTGCGGTCGTTGCTCGTTGCGTGGGCCGTGGTGCTGACCCCACAGATGACCCTGGCTCAGTCGATTGACACGGTCGCCGCCCTTGTGCCGGCGCCTCTGGGCTATGTCTCGGTGGTCGAAGAGGCTCGACGCCTGGTGATCGCTGATCAGGCGGAGCGCGGCTACCCGGGCATCGCGATTGCGGTTTCGGTCGACGGTGAGACGGTATGGTCCGAGGGGTTCGGCTACGCCGACCTCGAGCATCGGGTGCCGATGTGGCCGTCGGCCAAGTTCCGGGTCGGCAGCATCTCCAAGTCGATGACGGCCGCCGCTGCGGCCACCCTGGTCGAAGCGGGGCGCCTCGATCTCGACGTGCCGATCCAGCGCTATGTCCCGTCGTTTCCAGAGAAGGCGCACCCCATTACGGCGCGTCAGCTCGGCGGGCACTTGGGCGGCATCCGCCACTACAAAGGCGGCGAGAACCTGATTAACGAGCAGTACGACACGGTGTCGGAAGCACTCTTGATCTTCGCGGCCGATCCACTGAAGCATCCCCCCGGCAGCGAGTTCCTCTACACGAGTCACGGTTTCAATCTGTTGAGCGCCGTGGTCGAGGGGGCTGCGGGTGAGGACTTCCTGACCTACATGCGTCACGCTGTGTTCCGTCCGCTTGGGATGGGAGATACCGTCGCCGACCATGTCGAGCCGATCATCGCCGGACGGACGAGTTACTACGTGCGGGACGATGCGGGTCAGGTGGTGAACGCACCGTGGGTGAACAATAGCTACAAATGGGCAGGTGGCGGGTTCCTGTCAACGACCGAGGATGTCCTCCGGTTTGCGAACGCCCATCTCGGCGATGAATACCTGTCTCGTGAAGCCCGTCGCCTCCTGTTCGCCGAGCAGCGCAACGCGGCCGGTGAGGGCGTCGGGTACGGTCTTGGTTGGTTCGTCGATACCGATGATGACGGGAGGCGACTCTTTTTCCATGCGGGCGGGTCCATCGGCGGAACTGCGCTGATGATCATGCAGCCAGAGACTGGCGTCGTGGTGGTCGGCCTGATCAACCTGTCCGGGGCACAGAACGGTGTCGTGCGCGATGTCCTACGGCTGTTCGTCGGCGCGGCCGATATGACCACTAGTGAACCCTGACGAGACTGCTTCGCACGGCCCCGTTCCCGATCAGGACACCGGTTTGCCCAGGCGGCCGCTGGAGTTTTGGCGCTGGGAACCGATCTACCGTCACGAAGGTGAGCTGTATCTCGAACGGCTGCGTTTGATCGCTTGCCGCTGGTTCGGCATTTACGTGCACTGGTTCCATGAGAGCGACGACGACTCCCTGCACGACCATCCCTGGCCGTTCCTCACGATCATCCTGCGGGGAGGCTACTGGGAGCACACGCCCGGTCCGGGCAGCACCCTCGGTAAGCGGTGGTATCGGCCTGGCGTGATCCGTTTCTGTCCCGCGAACTGGCTGCACCGAGTCGAGATCGACCCAGCCCGCAAGCCGCTTACCGTCGTGATCCGAGGAATGCAGGTCCGGCGCTGGGGGTTCCAGACTCCCGACGGATGGATTCCCTGGCCCCAGTACAAGGGACAAAAAGAGCGATCCTCCTCATCCTGATCAGACGTGAATTAACGCTCTCCCCCTTTTCCCCGATGCGCCCGGCCATGGTCCAGTGGAGGCGGGCTAGTGGCTCATGGCGTGTAACAGGACGTTGACGCCTAGCGAGTAACCCTCCGGGGCGAATTGATCAAAGAAGCGGGGGTCTTCACCCTCGCGCTCCCACGAGTCCTGAATGTCCGTGTTGTGGGTCATCGCTACCAGAATGCGCCCGTCGTCGTCGGTGATTACCCGGAAGTGAGCCACGTCGCTGTCGATGCCACGTTCCGAGGTAGATGAGCCTCTGGTTCGCCGCCAGTAGCGGATATTGGTGATCTGAGGCACTGCCCAGATGTTGTAATGCGCCTGGAACAGCGGATGATCGAGCGGCAGGTCAATGATGGGATATTCCGACGGCGGCAAGACCCGTGAGATCTCCGCCTCCCACTGATTCCAGGCCGGGGTACCCCAGAAGTCGTCCACCCAGAGGAAGCCGCCCTTGAGCAGATACTCGCGCAGACGCTGTACTTCGATCGCGGAGAATCCCACCGTGCCGACATCAGAGCCCATCAGGAACGGGCAGGTGAACAGCGCCGGGTCTGTGGCCTCTACCACCCAGTGGTTAGGCCGTTTCCGCTCGTCGAAGTCGACCTTGGTTGAGGTCAGCTCGGAGAGCCGGATCATAAAGTTGGAGTCGGCGTCAGGATAGTCGGTGCTCCAGCCGTAACCTTCCCGTTCCCGCCGCACACTCGTGTACATCAACCGACAGAAGGTAAAGCCGTTGTCACGGTGAGCTGCCGGTTTGAGCCGCGGTGTGCGCCGGCTGCCGCGGAACCCGCCCCAGCCTACTTGGGCGTCGGCGACCGATGCTAGGAGCATGGCAACGACCAGCGCAACGGCGCCGCCGGATAGCCATCGAGCGTTCAGGCGCATAATCTTTGAAGTGTGCTGATTGTGTCACACCGCCGAGGCTCGGCGTTCGGTTTCCAGAACGGTTGCGTCGGAGACTCGGCTAGGCCATTATGCGGGGACATCGACGTAACCGATGGAGGCAGGGGAGAGCAGGGATGAGTACTCAACCGCGAGCAGTGAGCCCTAGGGCGTATGTCGCGTTGATTGGCATCGCGTGTGGTCTGATGGTCGCCCCAGTTGTGGCGCAGGATCCGGCGGGATGGACGCCGTCGCGCACGGCCGATGGGAAGGTGAACCTGCAGGGTATCTGGGCGAATAATCGAGCGACTCCAATGCAGCGGCCGGAGCAATTTGGCGAGAAGGCGACGCTCAGTGATGAGGAGTTGGCCGAGCTAACCCAGCTGATCGCCGAGTTCCGTGACTCGGAGCAGGCAGGCGACCTGCTGGGCGACCGGCTGATCCAGCAGGCTCTGGGCAACTCGACCTTCCAGGACTTCGATGCCGAGACCGGCAACTACAACGCGTTCTGGCTGGTCGACCGAGCGCTCGACAACCGTACTTCGCTCATCATCAACCCGCCCAACGGGCGTCGACCTTCGATGACCGATGCGGCGCAGGCGCGCGCCCGGGAGCGCGGGGCGGCTCGCGCAGAACGGGGGGCTTCGGACGGGCCCGAGGACCGGACGCTCGGCGACCGCTGTCTGCACTTTTCGGTGCCGAACATGGGGTCTGGCTACAACAGCTACTTCCAGCTACTGCAGACGCCGGATCAGGTCACCATCATGCAGGAGATGGGACACCTGGTACGCACGATTCCGCTCGATGGCCGGCCCCACCTCGACGACAAGATCCCGCAGTGGGCGGGCAACGCACGGGGACACTGGGAGGGCGATACGCTTGTTGTCGAGACTCGCAATTGGGATCCGCGCAGCCGCTTCAGTGGAGGCTCCTCGAATCTGGTGTTGACCGAGCGGTTTACGCGCATCGCGCCCCGTGTGCTACGTCAGGAGATCACGCTGACCGACATGGATACCTGGACCAAGCCGTGGACGGTGGAACTCCTGCTGGACCAGAGCGACGACGCGATCTTCGAGTACGCCTGTCACGAAGGGAACTACGCCATGGAGGGTATCCTGGGTGGTGCCCGTTACGAGGAGCGAGAAGCGGGGCAGTAGGTAACGCTAGCGCCTAGGTTGGAGGCCATTTGCCATGCGGTTGCCTGGTGAGGCGTGCCGTTGGCGCGTCCCGCACCGAGCTGATAAGAGGACAAAATGTTGACCTTTCGCGCCGCCGCTCTGGGCGGGTTCCTGGCTGTGGTTGGCCTGATAGGCACTGCCTTGGCCCAGTCATCGGATATTCCCCGTACCCCGTGGGGGCACCCTGACATGCAGGGCCTCTGGAATAACTCCACGACCACCTCGCTCGAGGCACTGACCGAGGAGGAGCGGGCGCGAAGCCGCGAGGCGAGACGTCCCGTGATCGAGGCGACGGCAGGCACTGGCGCGGCGTTTCCAGAGCAACGGGGGCCGCTAGACCGACCTTCGCTCATCATCGACCCGCCAGACGGCCGGATCAAGATGACCGACAAGGCCATCCGCCGTCTGATCGTGCGGGAGAACGCACGGGAGGGACGCGGCGAGTCCGACTCCTGGCTCGACCGGAACAGTTGGGAGCGTTGCATCTCCCGCACCCTGCCGGTGGCGATGATCCCGAATCTCTACAACGCGAACTATCAGATCTTCCAGACTCCGGATCACGTCGTTCTGATAATGGAAATGATCCACGAGGCCCGAATCATTCCGCTCGATCTGCCACCCTCCTCCGAGAAGATTCGCCAGTGGCTGGGCGACTCGCGGGGGCGTTGGGAGGATGACACCCTGGTAGTCGAGACGATCCACTTCAACGACAAGCTCGATGGGGGCGACTATCAGCCGTCACACATCATTCAGACCGGGCATCGCGGTTCGGGCGCGACGCTCAAGCTCACCGAGCGGTTCACCCTGACCGACGCCAGCACCATTGACTATCAGTTCACGGTGGAAGATTCCGAGACGTACACTCAACCCTACACCGTGGCGATCCCAATGGAGCGGTCGGCCCCAGACGTGGTGCTCTTCGAGTATGCCTGTCACGAAGGCAACTATGGGATGACCAACCTGTTGCACGCCGGTCGCGCCGACGAAGCCCAGGCGCTCGAGTTGGCCGGGCTCGTGTCTGAGCAGCGGAAGAATGCGGGCCACCCTGGCGTTCGTGAGCCGGCCGTGCCGTTCGTGCCCTAGAGCTTCACCGATGAGAGCCTGATGACCAGTAAATGCCAGATTCTGATCTGCCTGACCATTGCCCTCGCCCTTGCCGCGGCGGCGCCGGCCGATGCTCAGTGGACCCCGAAGCGTCTGGCGGCTGATTCGGTCGAGTTGCCCCGTACCCTCTGGGGCACCCCCGACTTCCAAGGCCTGTGGAACAACTCCACTACCACCCCGCTTGAGCGGTTGACCTCTGAAGAGCAGGCGCAGAGCCGCCGAGCACAGCAGGCGGTCATCGAGGCCACCGGCGGCACCGGTGCAGGCTGGCTCGAGCAGGCTGGGCAGATCGAGCGCGAGTCTCTCGTCATCGACCCGCCCGACGGCCGGATCCGGATGACCGAGGTGGGCGTGCGGCGTCTCATCGACCGCGAGAACGCGCGTGCCGGTCGCGGCGAGGCCGATTCTTGGCTTGATCGGAATAGCTGGGAGCGCTGCATTTCGCGGACCCTGCCCACCGCGATGATTCCGACGCTCTACAACGCCAACTATCAGATCTTCCAGACCCCCGATCACTTCGTCATCATGATGGAGATGATTCACGAGGCGCGGATCGTGCCGCTCGACGGCCGTCCCCGCAACTCCGAGAACATCCGCCAGTGGCTGGGTGACGCGCGTGGTTATTGGGAGGGGGACACCCTCGTTGTCGAGACTATGCATTTCAACTCGCGGCTCGACGGGGGCGACTATCAACCGTCACATGTCACCCCGACCGGCCCACGGGGGTCGGGTGAGACGCTGAAGGTGACCGAGCGGTTCACCATGATGGACGTGAACACTATCGACTATCAGATCTCCGTGGAGGACCCCCAGACCTTCGCCGTGCCCTACACGGTCGCCATTCCGATGTCGCGGTCCGCGACCGACGTGACCCTGTTCGAATACGCCTGCCACGAAGGTAACCACGCGATGGTGAACCTGCTCAACGCCGGCCGCGCTGATGAGCAACTCGCCATCGACGCTGCTGCCCTCGTCTCCGAGCAAAGAAAAGCAGCTGGCCATCCGGGAGTTCGGGAGCCGGCGGTACCGTTCGCGCCCATTCCACTCAAGCCATAAGGGTGCCAGCAGTCGCGGCTGCACCCAGCGCTACAGTCGTTGGTGACCATTCCGCCCAGATCATCAGATCTTCGCTGGTCTCATCCCAGGCCGGCACGCTACAATCAGCCGACACTCTGCGCATTACCGAGGTCCGGATTTCTATGCGTATCTTCGCGGTCGCCGTTCTCCTGAGTGGGGTTGTCGCACCGACGGCTACTGGCCAGCAACTCGCCGATCTCATTCCGTCGCCAACAGGCATCGCGCCGTCTGATCCCTCGCTCAGCGGCATCATTCTGGACACGGTCGTGCCGATGAGCGCGGTGTCTATGCTGATACCGTCCCTGCCGCTGCCATCGCAGACAGTCGGCAGCAGTCTCGAGCTATTCGCGCCAGCCTCGGGTCTCAGCTTCGACAGCCGGACGAACAGTGTCTTTCGTTGGTCGCAGCTGGCGAGCGGGCGGGCTGGGATCCGGGCCACGAATCTCCGCACTGGCTCGATGTGGTACGGCACTATCCGTCCGAGCGGCCAGATGTCCGGGTTCGACGGTGACCTGAACTTTTGGCGCTACGACCTCAAGAGCGGCATCTATATCAATACGACCACCGGGGAGACGTGTACCGGGCACGGACTGACCGGTGCGTGTGGACCTTAGCGCGCCGGCGTTGCGCGTCTGAAGGAGCGCACTCAAGGCAGCCTCTGCTGGGCACGCCTACGCATGATTGTGTGCCTTAGCGGTGGCTTATCGTCGACCTGGGCCCAGGATCAGGTGCCCTTCCTCAGCACTGCCGATGCCGGTGGTCAGACCTGAACTAGGACGAGGTCCTCGTGCTGTGGGACGGTGAGGACAGCACATCAAGCGGCTGGATTCCATCGGAGTGGCCGGTGCGGGTCACCGTCCTTATTGACGGCCGCACAGGATATCGTAGCCGGCGTCGGCGCCAGCCGTTCGGTGCCGGAACCTGGTAGTGTCGGAGGTGATGCGTGTCTGGATACTAGTACCGCTGGTCTCCCTCGCTGTGTGCGCGTTGCAGGCCGGGCAGCCGTCCGAGGGCGAGGCCGCGCTCGGAGAGCACCGGGCCAGGTTCGAGGCGGCGGTGGGCGAGGACTACGATGTCACGTTCCAGCGAAGCTGCTTCTGCCCACCCGAGTCACGTCAGCCGTTACGGCTCGAGGTCAGGAACGGAGAGGTGCAATCGGTGACGCCGACCATCGAGGGTGCCCCGTCTCCGCCCGAGCTGCTCACAGTCGTGCGCGCCGTCGCGGAGGTCTTCGATCTGATACGGGACGCCTTCGGTCGAGCGGCCGCGGCGGTTCGTGTGGACTACGACCCCGAGCTGGGTTACCCGCGTGAGGTCTACATCGACTACAGCGAGCGGATCGTCGACGAGGAGCAGTCCATCACCCTGAGTGATCTGGTCGTTGTCGGCTGATATCTCCCTGTTCGCAGAACACTCGGATCGCATTGCGGTCGGTCGAATTCACGTCGGCCTTTAGCTCGCGCAGCTCTCCGACGAGTTCGTCGCATTTCTCCAGTTGTGCTAGCAGCCGTTCGGTGTTCTCGGCAGAAATCTGACCCGCGGAATCAAATGGTCAAACCAAGAAGATCGAACACGAAGATGAGTTCGAGTAAGACGCACCCCGACTTGGGCCGAGAGCCAGCTCGAGTCAGAGGCTGGGTGGCGAAACCCTACTGGGCAGCGCGGCTGACGTAGCGCTGGAGCGTGGTTTCGACCCAGTCGGAGGCGCCCGGCATAAACCAGACGATCAGCACGGTCAGGAGCAGTGCGGCGGCGGTCACCTGATAGAAGTGTTTCATCGCGGTGCGGCCTCAAACAACCAGGAGGAACCAGATTCGACCGACTCGCGGGTTATGCGCGATGGGTACTTGTTAGTGATGGCGGCCGTGATGCCGTCCAGCTCAGGCCCTTCGGTTATCCGGCGTAACTGGCGTTCGAAGCGCTTGCTTCCCATCCTCAACACGGCCCGGCCATCGCGTTCTGCATCCCCCGGCCAGCCCTTCCAGATCTTGCCGACCGCCGAGTTCATGTAGCCCGACCAGACGTAGAGTTTGCCATCGTGATGGGTGGTCCAGATCCGGCGCGATCGCGGTGGGTCAAGAAGCTGCAACTCGATGGTCCGGACGTCGTCGAGGAAGCCCCAGTCAGGGTCTGGACCGGTGTGCAGATCACCCGCGACGAGGGGACCGCCCGAGAAGAAGGCCTTGGCTCCGTCTGACATCCGCTGCTTGGTGGCGGCCGTTACCACCGCTGTGATGGGGATCAGGAGCAGGCATCCGAGGACGATGAGGGCGCGGAGCACGTCTTTCATGATGCCCAAGTCTAGCACCGCCGGCGTTTCGGCGGCCGCGTAGCGGACCGGCGCGGTCAGTCACGGGCCCGCGATTCGCCATAGGTAGATTCGTCGACCGGCCACGCGTCGCATCTCATCCGGCGGCCAGTCCCCCATGTCGTAAGAGTGAGACACTACCCGAGCACCGGGAGGTAGTTCGGCACGCAGGCGGGGTCGGAGCCGTAGGTTCGGCTCGGGCTGCAGGTACAGCATCGCGACGGTGGCGTCACTGAGATCGGCTTCGAATAGGTTGCCGACTTCGAAGCGGGTCCGGCCCGACACCCCCTCGTGCTCGGCCCGCGTCCTGGCTCTCTCCACGAGCGCCGGATCGCTCTCCACGCCGACCCCGCGCGCGCCGCGTTTCGCCGCCGCAACGACGATGCGACCATCACCGCAGCCCAGGTCGTAGACGACATCGTCCCGGCCGACGTCGGCCAGGTCCAGCATCGCCTCGATCACCTCGGGTGGGGTAGTGGCGAACGCCACATCCTGTCCGGCTGCAAAGCTCCACCGAATTTCGGAGGGCGTCATTGCCACCAGGGCAATCGCGCAGAGCGTCTGACCCGTGAGGCGCATGATCAGCGGTCTAGTTGGCCGTGACCTTCCAGATGCGGTTGCCGCCGTCATCGGAGACCAGCAGCGACCCGTCCGGCGCGGTGACTACACCCACCGGTCGACCCCAGTGCTCGACCCGTTTGCCATCCTCTCCGGTGTTGGCTAGAAAGCCGGTCATGAAGTCTTCGAGCGGGCCGGGCCGGCCGTTCTCCATTGGGAAGAACGCCACCCGGTAGCCGGTCGGAACTGTGCGGTTCCATGAGCCATGGAGCGCGATGAACCCGCCGTTTCGGTAGCGGTCCGGAAACTCGTTGCCTTCATAGAATGTGATCCCGAGCGGGGCCGAGTGGGCCGGGAGGAGTACGTCCGGCACGAGGGTGCTCTCGACCAACTCGGGGAATGCGCCGACGAACTTCGGGTCGTAGTGACTGCCGATGTAAGAGTACGGCCAGCCGTAGAAGCCGCCGTCTTGAACTGAAGTGACGAAATCTGGCACCAGATCGTCACCGAGATTGTCCCGTTCGTTGTTCGCGGTCCAGATGATGTCGGTGCCTGGCTGCAGCGCGAGACCGACCGGGTTTCTGATGCCGGCGCCGTAAACGCGTGGCTCGGTCCCGTCGGGGTTCACCTCGAGCACGGCGGCTCGTCGACAATCCTCGCCCGCGTCACTGTTCGAGCGTGAACCAACTGAGATATAGAGCTTGCTGCCGTCTCGATTGAACAGGACGTTCCGGCTGCGATGGCCGCCGGTCGGTAGGATAAGCAGCCGTTCTGGTGCACCCCGAGCTTCGAGGTCGCCGTCTTCGTACGCGAATCGCACCACTGAGTCGGTGTTCCCTACATACAGATAGCCAGTGGTGAACGCGAGGCCGAACGGCAATCGGATACCGCCCTCGTCGCGGACTACGTAGTCAGGTGGTGGGGTGCAGGCCGGTGGGTCCTTGACGAGGGACTGTGGTCCCTCGAGCACTCCGAGTACGGGCGGCGGCGGTTCGCCCCCTGGCGGCGGGGGGGGAATCGGGGCCGGGTAGGTTTCACCGTTCGCGTAGATGCCCCGCGCCTCGAACGTGCCGTCGTGGTTCTGGTCTCGCAACACATGAATGCTGTTGGTCGAGGGCGAGCTGACGAACAGATCGCCGTTGGGCGCGAACACCATCATGCGAGCACCGCGCAGCTCGGTGTAGCTAGACAGCGCGAACCCGGCCGAGACCTGCGGCAGCATCCCTTCGGGACGCAGGATCCGTTGGCTGCCATTGGCAGTTGCCAGAGTCGGGCTAGGGAGTGCATCCGCTCGTGGCTGTTGGTGGACGGTGTTTTCCTGTGCTGCGGCCAGGCCGCTGGCGCTCATCAAGCCCGCCAGTGCCAGGACGATGTGCCAGCCTGCGTGAACCGGAGTGCGCCTTGGGGGTGCTACGGTCATCAAAGTTCTCCTCGGGCGGCCACCATTCATTCACCGCACGCGAGATTCTAGCGCGAGGCGAGCGCTATACTGGCGTGGTTCCACGCCTGTTATCTGTCGGTTCCCGTAGCGTCCACGGTATCTACCCGCAGGGTGGCCATCAGGAGAAGTCATGTCTCGACCGTTGTCCTTGTCCGTGCTTTGTTGCGCCATCGGCCTGGCGTCGGTCTCGGTTCCCACAGCGACGGCTCAGTCGAGGGAGGCCGCTATTACCCCGGTGACCGACGCCGATCTTCAGGACCCCAATCCTGACGAGTGGTTGACCTGGCGGCGCACGCTGAACAGCTGGGGCCATAGTCCCCTCGACCAGGTCAACCGCGACAACGTCGGCACGCTCCGCATGGTCTGGACCCGCGGGCTGACCGCGGGGCTCCAGCAGGGTACACCGCTCGTCCGGGACGGTGTCATGTTCATGCCGAATCCCCGCGATGTGGTGCAGGCGCTCGACGCAGTCACGGGCGACCTGATCTGGGAGCACCGCCGGGAGCGGCCCGACGATCTGGCGGACCATCTGAGTCGGGCGCAGATGGATGCGAACCGCAACCTGACGATCTATGGCGACCGCATCATCGATACCAGCACCGACGGGCATGTGTTTGCCCTCGACGCGGCTACGGGTGAACTGGTTTGGGATACCGAGATTCTCGACCACCGTACCCATCCGGTGACGCAGACCTCCGGTCCGATCATCGCCAATGGGAAGGTCATTTCGGGGCGCAGCTGCATGCCGAGCGGAGGACCCGAGGCCTGCATCATTGCCGCGCATGACGCCACCACCGGCGAAGAGCTGTGGCGTCGCCGGTTGATTCCAGGACCGGGCGAGCCGGGTAACGAGACGTGGGGTAATGTGCCGTTCGAACGGCGTGGCCACGTTGGGTCGTGGATGGTGCCCAGCTACGACGCCGGGCTGAATCTGGTGCTGGTGGGAACGTCCGTAACTTCACCGGCGCCGAAGTTTCGGCTGGGAGGTGTCGAGAACAAGCACCTCTACCACAACTCTACGCTGGCGCTCGACGCTGACACCGGCGATATCGTTTGGTACTACCAGCATCTGAATGATCACTGGGACCTCGACCACCCGTTCGAGCGTCTCATCGTCGATACCGCGCTCAATCCCGACCCGTCGGCCGTGCAGTGGATCAGCCCGAACTTCCAATTGGGGGAGCGGCGTCGCGTGATGACCGGCATTCCTGGAAAGACCGGCATCATCTATACGCTCGATTTGGCCACAGGCGAGTTCCTGTGGGCGACGCCGACCGTTATACAGAACGTGGTGAGCGACATTGACGGAGCGACCGGCGCCGTGACCGAGAACAGCGAGGTGGTGTTCACTGGACCTGGACAGCAGGTGTTGACCTGTCCGCATGCCAGCGGGGGGAAAGACTGGGAGACTGGTGCCTACAGCCCCGAGCGGAACGTCATGTTCTTCCCGCTGCGGAACACCTGCTCGCGGATGCGGGCCACCGACGTCGAGACTGGTAATAACAACCTCTACGCCATCGATTGGCGCCGCGAGATCGCGCCTGGGACCGACAACGTTGGCACCGTCCGCGCCATCTCGGTGGAGACGGGCGAGACGCTCTGGATGTACGAGCAGCGGGCGGCGACGATGTCGCTATTGGCCACCGCTGGAGACCTGGTGTTCGGCGGCGATATCAACGGCCGGTTCCGCGCACTTGATCAGGACACGGGCGAGGTGCTCTGGGAGATCAATCTCGGCTCGGGGGTGACGGGATTTCCTGTGACCTACGCGGTTGACGGTATCCAGTATGTAGCCGTGAGCACCGGTACCAGTATCACCACGTCCGCTTTCGGGATGTTGACACCGGAGCTCCGCCCCAGCACCGGAAACAACCTGTTTATCTTTGCGTTGCCGTCGAAACGGTGAACACGTGTTCGTCGAGCTAGCGATTCACTTAACGCTGCTTCTACCGCCGGCTTGTGGGGTTTCACTCAAGGTGCCGCAGGAGGCTCGATCCACTTACAGCCGAGAGTGGCTTCGGGGCCTGCGTCGTAGCAGGCCTCGATGGCCGCGTAGTCGTCGGCCATTGAGCCCGGCGCGTTCGGTGGCATGAAGTCATTGACGTGATACTCGCCGGCGTCCAGGAACCGTCTTGGATCAGGAGCCCGGTGGCAGGTGGTGCAACCGTTACCTTCGATGTGTACCGTGCGCCGGTCCCACTCGGGGCCGCCGATGATCCAGTACGGCGCATTGGCGCCTCCTAGCTCTGGAATGACCGGTTCGTCCGGGTCCTCGGGCCAGCGCGCGCTGTCGATCCAGGGATCGTGGATGAACGGATCCGCCTGGTGACACCGGGTGCATTGGATGGGGGGTGGCATGAATGCCGCATCGAAGCCGGGATCGTCCGGGCCAGGTAGCTTCCCGCTGAGGATACCCTGGGCGTCGAACTCGAGTAGATCCGGCTGAGGATTCGGGCGGTCGGGGTCGGCGTCTGGCGCTTCGAAGAAGGCGGTGGCGCCGGTTCGTTTGTTGTGCCCGATCATCTGCACCGAGAGGATGCGGCGTTCGTAGAGCTCGACTCCGGCCGAACGGCAGAAGTACACCCACACAACGTCGGGTAGCGGCTCACCAGAGCTGTCTCGGCCTGCGAGCCGGTTGACCCGTGAGCCGACGTAGCAGCTGCCACGAAAGTCGGGGTTGTCGCAGGCAAAGCGCTCCTGGTCCTCGAACACCTCGACGCCGTCGACATGAATCGGCACCCGCACGCCCACGCCGCAGTCGACGGTTGGCACCACGCCGAGCTCGGACTCCACCATCCGCGCATACTCTGACGCCGTCTCCGGCATGTTCTCGGCCGGCAGGTATTGTGCGGCGCCGTGGCCGGCCAAGACCAGAGCGGGAAGAATTAGTGCGGTGGCGGCGAGCGGGCGAAGGTATCGCATGAGATGTCTTGTGGCTGTGTTGCCAGCATCCTACCCGATCGGGCTGGTTAGGTACAGGCGCCGTCGCAGGGGGCGCAATACCGGGGGAACCCGCCTATCGGTCCAGGGCGCGCGCCGTCTCGAGCATGTGCGTGAGGCTGACGTTCCCCTCATGGCAGGCATACTCAAACAATGGGGCCTCGGACCGCTTCATGGGGACCCGCGCGGTCCAGGTGGTGGCCCACATCTTCGGGTCGTTCACGGTGAACTCGTACTGCAGGGTGTCGCCGATCCGGGTGAACCGCTCGACTAGCTGGCTCGGTTCGACGCCCAGCATCGCCAATTCGCCATCGAAATTGGAAGACTCCACGACCAACGTGTCACCATCCCAGTGCCCGCGGCCGTCGCCGCCGAACTGCGGAAGCCCTGAGCGGGGGCGTCCGTCCAGCGGGATGATCCGCACGAAGTGCACGCTCTCGGCCACGAGGGCAACGACGTCGGGGGTCTGAAAGATCTGGACGTTGTTGTTGTACGGCCCGGGGATGAACGGAAAGCCGATGGTGCCGATGCATCGGTCGAGAAGATTGAGCTGCGTGTAGGTGACGAACGGTTGATCGGCGTAGGAACCGATCGCGGCCCGAGATCTTGCGGCGGCGCCGAGAACCGTTGGAGGGTAGCGCCCGGTGGGTGGGTCGATGATGAGGGAACTGCGACGGTCGTCGACGACGTCGGTGCCCCGGTCGACGAACGCACGCTGGAAGGGTGGGGCGAAGCGTTCCCTGGCGTTCTGTATGCTTCTCACGTAGGCTTCGGCCTCGGCCTCCGACAAGATAGCCAGACTCCGGTAGGTGTCTGGCCGCGAGAGCGGGGTCAGCGAGCGGTAGTCCCAGATTCCGCCAAGGTCCGGAACCCCCCACGGGGTGCGCGGCGTCTCTGTGGCCTGGCTTCTGGCAAGGCCTGCGCTCAGAAGCAGCACGGGTGCCAGCAGCCCCAGCATGGCGAGGTGGCGTCGCATGATGATTCTCACGATAACTCATCATGCTTCCCGCGGCTCGACGGTGTCTTTGTCTCACCGTTTGTCGATAGCTTATGCCTAGACAGCACGCGGGTCAGGTAGTCAGCGCAGCGAAGTTCTGCAATAAAGCACACATTTTCTCTTTCGGCCATGACAGGATCGACGAAATAATGGAAGGGTGGCTGGTTTGTTTGGAGTCCTGTGGCAGCCAAGTCAGCAGTGCGGTAGGGACTGTCACGGCAAACTAGTCAAGTTAGTGACCTTGGCTCTTCGAGGTACGACTTAGCTACAAGGAGGAACCGTACATGGCAGTTGATGTGAAGAAGACTTTAAAGTCGGCACTGGCTGAGCTGGAGTCGAAGCGAGCCGAGATCGACAGACAGATCGCCGGTATCCAGGCGGCGCTCGGTGCCACGAGCAAGGCTACGGTCGCAAGCCGGCCCCGACGGAAGCGCCGGAAGCTAACTGCGGCGGAGAAAAAGGCAATTTCGCGCCGGATGAAAGCTTCCTGGGCTAAGCGGAAATCAGCGTCCAAGCGTAGCCGGAAGTCTTGAAGGGGCGAGCGTTTCTCCGCGTCGGCCGTCCTGCCTCGAGCTGATACACTCGCGGCGATCCGAGTTGCTCGGGTGGCCGCTTATGTCACGTAACCCCTTAAGTTCGTTCGTCGTGATGCTCGCCGTTGTCACAGCCTGGAGTGTCGCGTCTTGGTCTGAGCGCGCCTATGCTGGCCAGCATGGCTCGCTCGGCGGCGAGTGGCGTAGCTATGCCGGCGATGCCGGCAGCACTAAGTACTCGCCGCTCGACGAGGTCACAACCGAGAACTTCGGCGCTCTCGAACTGGCGTGGCGCTGGGTCTCGGTAGACGGTCAGCTCGACCTCGACGCGCTCCGCGACCGTTACCCGGCCCTCCGGGTAGCCAACGACACTGCCAACATCAGCATCAATGGGCTGAAGGGCACGCCTCTGATGGTGGGCAATACGCTTTATTTGAGTACACCGCTGTCGCAGGTGGCTGCGATCGATGCCGCGACTGGTCAGACCCGCTGGGTGCACGACCCACGAAGCTACGCGGCCGGCATTCCGATCATGGTGCTCGGTTTCAGTAACCGCGGTCTGGCGTACTGGAGCGACGGCGAGCGTGAGCACGTCATCTGGGCTACCGGCGATGCCATGATGCACGCCGTCGACGCTGTCACCGGCGTGCCGGTGACTGGGTTCGGCGAGAACGGCAGCGTCGACCTGATGCGGGGCATCCCACGGGCTCGCCGTGACCCGCCTCCCATTAACTACTCGGTCACCTCACCGCCAGTGGTGTGCAACGACGTGGTCGTCGTCGGGTCGGCGGTCTCGGACCAGCCTCGTTTCATGGAGTCACCGCCGGGCCATGTGCGCGGGTTCGATGCCCGGACGGGCGCGTTGCGCTGGACGTTTCACACCGTGCCGCAGCCCGGCGAGTTCGGTCACGACACCTGGGAGGCGGGGGCGGCCTCCTACAGCGGGAACGCCAACGTCTGGACCATGATGAGCGCCGATCCCGAGCTGGGCTATGCCTACCTGCCGGTCGGCAATGCTACCAACGATCACTACGGCGGGCATCGTCCCGGCGCCAATCTGTTCGCGAACAGCCTGGTGGCGGTCGATTGCGCGACAGGGCAGCGTGTTTGGCACTTCCAGATGGTGCATCACGACCTCTGGGACTACGACCCGCCCGCGGCGCCTAATCTGGTCGACATCACCGTGGACGGCCGCCGGGTGCCGGCAGTGGCACAGGTCACCAAGCACGCCTTCACCTTCGTCTTCGATCGGGTTACCGGCGATCCGGTCTGGCCCATTGAGGAGCGCGCCGTCTCACCTTCGACGGTGCCGGGAGAGTGGACGTCGCCCACCCAGCCGTTTCCAACCAAGCCGCCGTCGTTCGATCGGCAGGGTGTCACCGTCGACGATCTGATCGACTTCACGCCCGAGCTGCGGGCGGAGGCGGTCGATCTCCTGGATGGCTATTTGTACGGACCGATGTTCACTCCGCCGTCGCTGATTGGCACAGGTCCGGACGACACGAAGGGGACCATCGCCCTGCCTGGCTACATCGGCGGGGCCAACTGGAACGGCGCCGCCGCCGATCCCGAGACCGGAATTCTGTATGTGCCGTCGATTACCCAGCCGATTATCCCGGCTCTGGTGCAGCTTGGGCCGGACCAATCGAACTTGCGGTACTCTCGCGGGCAGATGCGGCCACCTGGCGGACCAGACGGGCTGCCTCTGTTCAAGGGGCCGTATGGGCGGATCACGGCCATCGATCTCAACCGCGGCGAGATCGCCTGGCAGCGTCCCAATGGCCTGGGATCGCCGGCCGTTCGGGACCATGTCCGCCTGCAAGAGGTTAATCTGCCACCGCTGGGCAGCGGGCGAGACTTTCTGTTGGTGACCCCCACCCTGCTTATCAGTGCGCAGCAGACGCCTGGCGCGGGTGGCGGGTGGGTGCTGGCCGGCCGGGACAAGGCCACGGGCGATGTGGTGGCCGAGATTCCGCTGCCGGGCCGCTCCATCGGGGCTCCCATGACCTACGAGGTCGGCGGCCGGCAGTACATTGCGGTGACGATACGCGGCCCACGCGACGCTCCTCCCGAGCTGATCGCGTTGGCGCTGCCGCGGGACGGAGGGGTGCGATGACAATCCGAACTGGCGTGGCGCTCGGCGCCCTGGTGTTCGCTTCGACGCCGATCCAGGCGCAGGTGGAAAAGCAGTTCATCAACCCGGCGGGCGGGTTCACCCAGGTGGTGACCGCCGAGGACCGGGGCGTGACGACCATCTATGTTTCAGGCCAGGTGGGCAGCGGGTCGACCCTGCAGGAGCATGCCGAGTCGGCGTTCGCTGGCGTGGCGTCGCAGCTTGAGGCGGCCGGCGCCACCATGCGCGATGTCGTCAAGATTCGGATCTACGTTACCGATTTCGACCCGTCGGAGTACGGCGTGATCAGCGCAGCGCGGCTGGCCGCCTTTCCAGAGGACGCTTGGCCGGTCAGCACCATGCTTGGCGTGAACGCGCTCGCCGTAGAGAACTTCAGGGTGGAGATCGAAGCCACAGCAGTGGTGGCCGAGCCGGACGCTGACTTTGAGCTGGCCCGCATCGGTCCCTCCCGAGGTTTCAACCAGGCGGTCATTGTGCGTCACGGCGCGGTGAAGACGATCTGGATTGCCGGTCAGGTGGGGCAGGGCGATACTCTGACCGAGCAGACGCGCGTCGTGCTCGACCGAGTATCGCAGCGCCTCGAAGCCGCCGGCGCGACGATGGCCGACGTCGTCAAGTCGAACACCTACATCGTCGACTTCGACCCAGACACGCAGCTGCAAGCGTTCGCGGAGGGCCGGACGGGAGCCTATGGCGACAACCCGCCTTCGAGCACATTGATCGGCATCGACCGGCTGGTGAACGACTCGATGCAGATCGAGGTGGACGCGGTTGCGGTGGTGGATGAGAGCGGGCACACCGAGCGCGTCACGACGGAGCACCTCGACCCGGCTGGCTCTTTCACCCAGGTGGTAACGGTGCGCGGCGCCGGCGCCAAGACCATCTATGTATCCGGACAGGTGGGGCAGCCGGGTGATTCCCTGGAAGCCCAGGCAGGGCAGGCGTTCGCCGGCATGAAGGAACGGCTGGCGCTGGCCGGGGCGACCCCAGAAGACCTGGTTAAGGTCTTCTACTACATCCCTGGCTACACCCCTGGGAACACCGGCATCGGTGCCGCGCGCGAGGCGAACGACTGGCCCACCGACAACCCGCCCGCCGCGACGCTGCTCGGTATCCACTCGCTGTTCTCGTCCATGGCGAGATTCGAATACGAAGGCATTGCGGTTGTAGACCCTTAGGCGTCAGAGACCGCCAGAGGTTGTCGGTTGGGCGTGTCTGTCGCTCACGCCGTTGACCGCTCGGTGCGTGCGTCGACGCTAGCCTACGGCGAGTTGGGCTAGAGGGCTCGACGAAGATGGCCGCCGAGGCGAACACTAGTGCGAGCAGCAGTAGCGAGAACACCGCCCACGCGATTCTCATCGCCTAATTACTGGAACGGCGCCACCGAGAAGAACGCCGGCAGCTCGTTGAATACCTGTAGGGCGAAGTAGGTGGAGATCGGCAGTGCAGCTAGGCTAAGTGAGAGTCTTTAGCGAAGACTTTGCAGGGAAAAGAACAGGTTGGACTTCGCTATAATCGGCCAGTGACTAGGGAATGAGGAGCGACGATGAACGTCCTACGATTACTCGCGATGCGCTTGGCTGGAGGCTTGGCGCTTGTAACTCTCGTCGCCGTTCCGGCGCTTGGACAGTCGACGACTGACGTCCCACGGACCCCGTGGGGTGTCCCCGATCTCGGTGGCGTATGGGACTACCGAACGATCACGCCGCTTGAGCGTCCCGAGGAATACGGCGACCGCGCGTTTCTGACCGACGAGGAGGTTGCCGAGCTCGAGCGCGAGGCAGAAGATCGCGAACGCGTGGCCGACGAGGCGCCTGCCAGGCTGACCGAGGCGGCCGAGGAGGGCGCTAATTTGGTGTCGGTGGTCGGTTGTTGCAACCGCTTCTGGCTGGACTATGGCACGCAGGCGCAGGCCACCGGGCGCACCTCCCTCATCATCGATCCACCGAATGGCCGCCTGCCGGCGATGACTCCGGAGGCCGAGGCACGGCCTCCAAGGCGTAGCTCATTCGGTACGCATGCCTTCAACTCGATGGAGGACTTCAGTCCGTCTGACCGTTGCACGGCGACGCTTGGCGTTCCGATCCGTCCGATTCCCTACAACAACAACATCCAGCTGTTCCAGACCGAAGAGCACTTGGTGATGTTTGTGGAGATGATGAAGACTATGCGGATCATCCCGATCAGCGAGCGGCCCCATAGCGCGGTGCGGCAAGATGCTGGTAGCTCCAGTGCTCACTGGGAAAACGATGTCCTGGTGGTGGAGACCACTAATTTTGCAGACGGACCGTCGGTCGGTGGCGCGAGCGCAGAGGCGACGTTGATTGAGCGCTTCCGGCGGGTCAGCTCCGAGATCCTCGAGTACGAATACACCGTCGATGACCCCGCCACCTGGACCGCGCCTTGGTCGGCGCTCCAGACCTTACGGAGCAACCCGTTGCCCATCTTCGAGTACGCCTGTCACGAGGGGAACTACGGGATGACGAATATGCTCCGTGGTGCTCGGCTCGAAGAGGCGAGGGCGGCGGAGCAAGACGCACGCTAGTCGACAGGTATCGGAGCCGCCGGCTGCCACGAGCACCACCAGTTTGCAGTTAATCTTCCGGGGATCGGCGGCGTTCGGGGCTCCACCGGGTCAGTCTAGCAGTCGCGCTGGGACAGCCTTATTCCGGTAGTGCGAAGACGAACAGTGCGTTGCCGCCTTCCGGTTGATAGACCTCGGGGTTCAGCGTGGCGGTCAGGCTGCGGAACACCCCGCCGAGGGCCGACGGCACCGCGATGAATTGACGCCCGCCCGCTTCGTACGTGATGGGGTAGCCGTGGGCCGAGGCGGCGAGCCTGGTCTTCCAGAGGACCTCACCCGTCTCGACGTCGAACGCCTGGTAGTAGCGCGCTCCGTCACCGGCGAACACCAGGCCGCCGCCGGTGGTCAGCGCTGAAGTAAGGAAGGGCGTGCGCTGCTCGTGACTCCAGAGTTCTTCCATGGTGCGCACGTCGTAAGCGGCCAGCTTGCCGACGTTGCCGTTGCTGCCCGGCATCTCTAGCAGCTCGTAGCGGCCGGCCGTGCCGCCGCCACCCTCCACGAACTCCACCTCCCGCCCCGTCAGGTACATACAGGCCTGGTGCAGCGGGATCACGAGGGTGCCGGTGTCGGGGTCGTAGGCAGACGCCTGCCAGTTGTGCCCGCCGAGCAGACTGGGACAGGTGAACACCCGCTCGCCCACGGCGATGTTCTGCAGGTCGTCGCGGTAGGTCAGCTCGCCCGTCGTCCGGTCGATCGTCTGGAAGACGTCCTGGTGGACGGTCTCACGCAGCGCCAGGAATTCGCCGGTGCGTCGGTCGAGCTTCCAGAGAATGCCGTCCTTCCCGATGGTGAAGAGCCACTGTTCGCCGTCAGCGTCCACCAGCACTCGCTCGTAGACGATGTCGAGGTCGAGGGTCTCCCCCGGCGCATGCTGGAAATACCACCGCACCTGTCCGGTGGCGGGGTCAAGGGCGAGCGTCGAGTTGGTGTAGAGTGCGTCCTGCCGCGTGGTCATGCCCCGGCTGGCCGCCACCCACGGCTTGGCTTGGGCCGTGCCGATGTAGAAGAGCCCCAGGTCGGCATCGAAGCTGCCCGGAATCCAGGCGTCGCCCCCGGCGCGCAGATAGGGCGGGGTGTCGCCCCACGACGCGTCGTTTGGGTCGCCCGGGAGCGCCACGGTGGAGGTGCGCCACAGCTCGGCGCCGGTGTCGGCATCATGCCCGGTGATGAAGCAGGTCTGCTCGGTGAACCGTTCGCAGCCGTTGGTTCCGGTGATGACCACGCCGTTGGCCACCACCGGTCCGGCGTTCTGTCTGAACCCGGCGGCATAGTCGGTTTTGACCGTGCGCCACACTTCTGCGCCGGTTTTGGCATCGAGCGCCACCACGGCCGCATCGGCGGTGGCGAGAAACAGCTTGTCGTCGTAGAGCGCGAGGGTGCGGGACAGTCCGCCCCGTACGTCGTCCGGCAACGGCGCCCGATAAACCCAGATGACGTCGCCGGTGGCTGCGTTGATCGCCTGCACAACGTTTCCCGGGTTGGCCAGGAACATCACCCCGTCGTGGACCAGCGGCGTGGTCTGGTGATTACCAGAGCGGACTGAGATGGACCAAGCCAGCTGCAGGTCGCCGACGTTTGCGCGTGTGATCTCGTCGAGCGGACTGTAGCCGTGCGCGTTGCGCGTTCGACGCCAGCTCAGCCAGTCTTCCGGTGGCGGATCGGCCAGCAGCGCGTCGGTCACCGGCGTTAGCTCGAACGGTACTTCCTGGTTCACGAACCGGGTCGACCGACGGAACACCCGCTCACCCGCCCTTTCGGCGCTTCGCGCCTCGGCGATGTCGGCAGCGTCGCCGATGGTCACGCCGGCGTCCACGGTGAGGGTCGTCTCGCCCGGTGCCGCGCCGTTCGATTCCAGCAGATACGCCACCAGATCGATGTAGGCCTGGTCGCTGAGCGTGCCGGCCTGGCCAGGCGGCATCTCGTCCTTCAAATACCTCAAGAGCTCGTCGGTCGTTTGCCCCGCCCAGCCGTTGAGAAAGTCGACGCCCGAGAGCGCGGGTGCGTGGACCAGTCCCTCGAGTCTGACCCCGTGGCATTCCTCGCACTGGAGGCCGTAGACTGACCACCCGTTGCCGGCCTGTTCGGCGGTGAAGGCACCGTCGGCCTGAGGCTGCTGCGCGGCGACGGTTGTGCCCGCCAGCGTGACGCCGGTCGCCACGGTCATGATGCGAAGGAACGAGCGGTGCGACATGACATCTACCTCCGGGAGCGAACGGGGGCCGAGGTGGTATGTGATGCGTGTGGTTCTTATACCACCACTTGGTAGACCCTGTGTCCTGCGCGCCAGGTGTGGCGCACGCAGTGCTCTTGAAGGGCCCATTTAAGAGGTTGTCCAGGTCACCGGGAAGGCGAGCAGTGCTTCGCGATTGATTGGCGGGAGTCCCCGCAGCCGTGTCTGCACCAGTGGGGTATTTGATGGTCAACTAGTGACATTCTGGTCTTCGCCAGCTTGTCGTTGCTGGCTCGACGGGGCAGGGGACTCGGTGACAGCCGCCGTGCACGGGGTGACAGTGCTGCCGGTCGTGTGCTCCGCATATGATCAGCAGCAGTCTCGAAGGAGACATGACATGTGCACAACTCGGTTTGCCTGCGGGACCGTACTATTCCTGGTACTGGTGGTGGCGTTTGCCACTCTCAGCACCCAAGGCGCCCAGGCGCAGGTGCCTGACCGCGAATGGCACACCATCGGTCGAGACGGCGCCAATTCAAAGTACTCGCCCCTCCACCAGATCACGGCTGACAACTTTACCGAACTAGAGATTGCGTGGACGTGGGACTCGATCTCGCGCGCCGTAACCGCCGAGCGGGAAGAATTGCGTCCGTCCCCGCTGATGGCTACGCCGCTGATGGCCAACGGCCTCGTGTATCTCACCAGCGAGTTCGGGCAGGCCGTGGCCCTTGACGCCGGAACCGGCGAACTCGTGTGGTCGTATGATGCCCGCGCCTACGACCTAGTGGACCGTCCCATCAACATGGGTTGGCGGCACAGAGGGCTGACCTACTGGCAGGACGATGAAAGCGACGACGCCCGCGTCTTCCTAGCTAACCACGACCTGCGGTTGGTGGCGCTCGACGCGCGCACTGGTGCTGTCTATCCAGACTTCGGTGAGAACGGTCTCGTTGATCTCACACAGGGCCTCGGACGCGACGTGGACGCCGCCAGGATGACCTACTCGTTCCCCGTGGCGATAGCCGGTAACACCATCATCGTTGGCAGCATTATGCAGGACGGGGCCATCCAGGTGCTGGAGGCACCGCCCGGACACGTGCGCGCCTATGATGCGCGGACCGGCGACTTGAAGTGGGTGTTCCGTACCGTCCCGCAGGGCGACGATTTCGGCGTCGATAGTTGGGGCAACGAGTCGTGGCGCTATAGCGGTCACAGCAACGTCTGGTCCTACATGGCGGTGGATGAAGAACTGGGTTACGTCTATCTGCCCACTGGCACCCCGTCGAACGACTGGTACGGCGGCATGCGGCCCGGCGACAACCTGTTTGCCGAGAGTGTCATCGCGGTGGACGTCGAGACCGGCCAGCGCGTGTGGCACTTCCAGGCGATTCATCACGGCATCTGGGACTGGGATTTTCCGACCGGGCCCAACCTACTGGACGTGATCGTGGACGGTCGACCCATGAAGATCTTGGCCCAGGTGAGCAAGCAGGCGTTCACCTATGTGTTCGACCGGGTCACCGGCGAGCCGGTGTGGCCGATCGAAGAGCGACCCGTGCCGGTGGGCGATGTGGAGGGGGAGTGGTATTCGCCGACCCAGCCATTCCCCACTAAACCAGCGCCGTTCGATCGGCAGGGAATCGCGCTCGATGACATCATCGACTTCACCTCGGAGATCCGGGCCGAGACGCTCGAGATTATCGATGGTCGAGCACGCCTCGGGCCATTGTTCTCCACGCCAGTGGTGCGGGGCTCTGGCTTACCCTTCATTCAGGTGCCTGGGCCGGGTGGGGGCGCCAACTGGCAGGGGGCGGCGGTCGATCCCCAGACCGGACGACTCTTTGTGTCGTCATCCACCATGGGATTCCTGGCCGTTCTGGTCGAGCGAGACGTTGTCGGCTACTTCACTGACCCCTGGCCGGTGCGCCTGACTGGGCCCCAGGGGTTGCCGCTTTTCAAGCCGCCCTACAAGCGGGTGACCGCCATCGACCTAAACACCGGCGACCACGCCTGGCAGGTGCCGCACGGTGACGGACCCAGAAATCATCCCCGCCTGGCCCACCTAAACCTCGGTCCCCTCGGTGGCGGTGGAGGCATCAGCTCAGGTCCGTTGGTCACGCCGACCCTGCTCATCATGAACCACGGCGGCCGAGACTACGGTGACATCAACTCCGGCCTGCGCACTGTCAGCGCCTACGATAAGGCCACGGGCGTGCACCTCGGATCGGTCGACCTGCCGGTGATGCCGGCAGGTAACCCCGTCACCTACGAGTACGAAGGAAGGCAGTATCTGGTGATTGCGGGTGGGACCGGCGACGACGCGCAGTTGATGGCGCTGACCCTACCCTAGCTGGTCCGGGCGTCTCGGTTGGCCCTCTAACCGCCGCCTACTCCCGTTTGCTCCGCTCCATGAGTCGCCGTGGGAACTGTCTCGACAACGCCGAGATCGAGAGCGGGTTCTCCGCGGTGAGGCAGGAACTCGGCACCAGACGCCATGTCTTCCACGGGATTGTGGATGTAGGTCAGCACGTTCAACATGCCGACGCTGGCTCGGTACGGAGCATGAACCAAGACCCAAGACCACCCACCCGCTCGCTGGCTACTGAACCTGCAGGCGCCGGAACAGCTCCTGCACCTCCCCGGTCGAGCTTGCGCCGTTCAGGTCGAACGACCAGTAGCACTCTTCCTTCAGCTGACTCATCCTGAGCTGCATCACGCCCTGTGACTTGTGTTCGGCGATGACCCAGTTGCCGATAACCTCGAAGTTCAGCCGGTCGTTGAAACCGAGCGTCTGGGTGCGGTCGAAGCGGGCTACCGGTCCGCCTGACGCCGTGGTGAGCGGATAGCCGTCGAGACCGCTGAATTCGAACGCCTGGTCGCCTAGCGCGCAGGCGAATCCACCCAGCACCACTGGCCGGCCTGACGCCGGCAGCTGTTCCGCTGCCTGTAGCGCCAGTATGGTTGCCCCCTTGTGGTGGCCGTGGGTCTCGGTGAACGGGACGGCGCTGATGATCAGGTCGTAGCCGCCATCTCGGAGGATGCCAGCCAGCCGCTGTCGAACCCAGTCAGCGTCCCAGATGTCGGCCAGCACTGGTGCCACATCGGTGGTGAACGCGTTATCCAACTGGTCGAAGAAAAAGTACTTGCTGATGCCTACGATGGCTCCGCCAGCCATCAGTTCCCGCTTCCTGATCGCCGGCAGATGTTGGCGTGCGACCTCCTCGTTGGTCAGTTCGACGCCGTAGATCTCCTCGGCGAACGTCGAGTAGCGGTAGCCGCCGCTTCCGTCGGTCACCAGAGCCAGGTCGACCGTGCCGTCGAGTTGGTGCGTTAGCTGGTAGAGCACGCCGCTGAATGCCGCGTCGTCATCGGGATGGGCGATGACCACCAGGGTCTTAGGACTGTCCGGCATCCGTCCTTGAGCCGAAGCCTCGGTGGGAAACAGCGATCCCGCGAGTTGGGCGATGGCGAGGACTGAGACGGTGTGGCGGATGCACAGCGGCATGCGTGCAGTCTGTCACCCACGGTGGTGGAACGTCGAGGGGGAAAAGCGGTGGCCTCAAGGTCACACAGCTAGCGTCCGGCCCGCTCCTCGGCACGTGCTCCGCCCAGCATACTGGTCATGGCGTAGTTGTTCCCCTCGTGGCAGGCGTACTCATACATCGCGTAGTTGTCGTTCCGGGATAGCCCAATTCCGACCTTCCAGGACGTCACCCAGGTCTCTGGATCGCTGATGGTCGCCTCGTAGTCAAGCGTGTTCTGATCGGTCAGCGTGAACATCTCGACCACCTTTAGGTGCTCTGTGTGCGCGTGGCCCCGGATGGCGCTCTTGTTGGTGAAGTTGGCCGTTTCTACCAAAAGGGTGTTTCCGTCGAAGTAACCGCGTGATCGTCCCATCCATTGGCTGATGTCGGACGACGAGAGTGGTCCGTCAGTCAGCGGAATCACGCGAACGTCGTGAATCATCTCGTAGCGCAGGATGACGTAACCAGGAATTTGCAGAATCTGATAGGCGTTGTTGTAAAGCGACGGGAACGTCGACGCTGGGATACCGCGTGTGATGCAGCGGACCCACGGATCCAGGTAGATGTAGTTATCGAACCCCCGTCGACAGATCTCATCAAGTCGGTCGCTGCCCGCGTCGGTGAGGGCGGGTACCCGCCCGTTCTCCGGGTCAGAAATCAGGCTCGGCCGCACGTTACCGACATCGAGAGAGGTCTCGAACCAATGCTCCGGCGGTCCGATGCCCGCGCCACCTTCGAATTCCGGAATCGGCTCGTCTGATGGGAAGCACGTGCCGGTACCGATTAGCAACCGTGACGCCCGTTCGCCTGGCGGGGGAGGGGTTTCCAGGCTGAACCCCTCGCCGAGGTCGAAATTTGTCCAGATACCGCGCAAGTCGGGGTCGCCCCACGGGGTGGTTGATTGAGCGCTTGCAGCCCCGGCCAGGAAAATGAGCACAAGAAAACAGCCCACTGTTGGTCGGAATGACGCCATAGGAGTGTTTATTCGTCGCATGATCCGCTGCTGCCTCATTATCTAGCCGAGTCCGGCCTAGTTGATACCGACGTCCCTGGGAACCTGCCTAATCTATATCGGACCAGCGATTACTAGAGAACGGCGCTGAGCGTGTGAGATAGGCCGCGACGGTGAAGAAATAGGGCATTCTAGAACGAGGAGTAATGCAGGCCACACGTGATTTAGCGCCGTTCGAATGCAGCGGGATTTTCACCGCGGTCTGCTAGGGCGTGACGGTGACTTTCAGGTAGCCGTTCGTCCAGCAGCACTGGTTGCCGGACGAGCTGTCGACCCGGCCGAAGTTGTCGCCGCGTACCCGGAGGACATACTGGCCAGGCTGGTCGAAGGTTGCTTCGGTGGCGCCCATTCCCTGGGTGTCCTCAAGCGACACCGAGTATTCGCTGAAGATGACGTCGCCAGGACCGGTGTGCTTGAACCAGCTCAGCCGCATCGCCGTGGCGTTGCTCCGTCGTCTAACCGGGAGCAATTCTTCGTCGCGCACGCTGTCATCGTTGAGCCAGACCGAGAGCGGCAGTGGCGTGCCCACTGAGGCTGTCATCGGCTCGCCCTCCACCCCTGAGGGGCCCCGGCCGGTCGGGCCGTCGGCGCTGAAGCTGAGCAGCGGCGGTTGTGACCCCATGGCCATCGGCCAGCGCAGCTGGTAGGCGCCGGTCTGTGCGCTGCCGGGCACGCTGAAAGCCTGTTCCTGGTTGACCAAGGTCCAGACCACCTCGCCACTGAATCCTGGGGGGATCGTCACGGTAAACACGCCGCGCTCCCGACCCCGACGTCTACGTGGACGGTCGCTACCATGTCCGGCCGGTGGGAACGAGGTCGGTTGGCCGCCGTCGAACTCGGCCGGCTCGATGAAGTTTGCAGCGCCGTGGGGAATTTCTACGACTTCGTTCAGGTTCAAATTGGAGTAGCCGAACGACAGGGTCACCGTACCGTCGTCGTTCCGATACCAACCGTCGAAGAACGGGGCCACTCGCAATCCGTCGGGTGGTAGGGGAGTTAGCGGTCGCTGCCGTTGGGCTCCTAACGGGAGAGCGCTGATCAGCAGCACGGTTGCGACGCCGCCCACAAGCCATCGTCTAGGCACTGGCGTTTCCTCCATCAAGACGCGTCCGAAACGCGAAAGAGCCCCTCGATATCGAGAGGCTCCCTCGCGCCGGCAATCCGTCGAAGCTTGCCCGGCTACGGCTGTTCGGTGGTCTCCAATGCGAGTCGTTCCTCCCGCTCGGCCACCAGTTGCTCGTACCCCTTGTCGTCGAGGTGCGTGACGGCGATCCAGGCGTGCGACATCTCATCCGCCGTGCGACTGCCACGTCCCACCCACTGAGTCGGATCGGGGTTCTGTTTGTTCCCGGCCGTGTTGTCGTAGTAGCCGGTGATTACCAGGACGGACCCTGCCGGCACCAGCGGTGCCGAGTCGTCGGCGTAGATGTGGCTGGTGTGCCAGTCGTTCGTCCAATCAGAGACCGAGCTGACCATCTCCAGATCACCTGTCTTCGGGTCAAAGATCTCAAGCGTCTTGCCCACTAGGCGGAAGTGACCGTGCGGCTGGAAGCTGTCGATCCGCACCGGGGTGTCGAAGGAATGGAAGCCCTGGGTCATCGCCGTGCCGTGCGGCTGGAGCTCGAGCTCGCTACCCTTCATCAGGAGGGAATACAGTTTGAGATCCTGCTGGTATTTACCCTCGTGGTCTTCCGGATAGAGCCACACGCCCATCTCGATGACGTCGTCCTCGATGACCTCACCGGTGGGGTAGTAGTGGACGTCCCAGGTGACCATCGAGTCGGCCGGGAGCCGTCGGCACGCGTCCTCGGGAACAACTTCACCCACTTTACCCAGCGCGTATTCTGAGAGCCGCTCCACCTCGACCCACTCCTCGGTCTCTTCATCGAACCCGAGTAGCCGGCTGTTCGCGTGGTGCGCGGCGGCGCGGCCCTGAGGCGACGGCTTGACGGAGACCGCCTTGATACAGCGATCTTCGGTCATGCCGGTTGGCGTGATTGGGCGCCACCAAACGTCCTGGCCATCGGCCGCTAGGGTATACGGCTTGGTCTTGATGATCAGATCGGGCGGACCGAGCTGTTCCGCGTAGGCCCACTCGCTGAGGTCTGGGAACGACAGCGGCGGCGGGAGGTCGGCCGGGTCGCCCATCGGTGCGCCAGCGTCCACCCAACTGGAAATCGCCTCGATCTCGGACAGGCTTAGCCGGAGGTCGTCCTTTAGATTCTGAATGCCGATGTCGCGGTCGTAGCGATAGGGCGGCATCTCGCCCGTCACCACCCGGTTCTTGATGGACCGGGCCCAGGGCCGCACTTCCTGGTAGGTGGTCAGCGACATCGGGCCGATCGAGCCGGGTCGGTGGCACTGCTGACAGTTCTTCTGAAAGATCGGCGCAATGTCTTTGGAGAACGTTACCTCGTGCGCATCGCTGGTCGTCTGAGCGGCCGCGGGCGCACCAAAGGCAAGAAGGACTGCGATTCCTAGACTCGAGGCAACACGCATACTGACACCTCTCGAAAGCACTCTGGTTGCGACTACGCGCATCCTACTACAGAAACACGCCGGAGAGCCGCTTATGGTTGGCAGGACGAAGCCACCGTCGTCACCGACGTCAGGTTCAAGCGGCTGACCGGTTCGGCCGGGATGAGCAACGCCTTCACGAGTACCGTCTGGTTCCGCAGTGATGGCAGGTTGAACTCCGACGCGCCGATCAGCTGAAACTGACCCTGGCCACCGGTCGGGCCCTCGTGTGGCTGGTCTGTGGGAGGGCCGTTGGCGATGCTGGCCACCGGGTCGGTGGCGCCGGTCAACATCCAGGCGCCGGGTCCGGTTTCGACGACGCAGCCGGTTACCGAGACGACCTGGACGTTAGACGGGGAACTTCGCGGTCGGTCCGACGACGCGGTTGGCGGTGGCGCGGGCGGCCGTGGCTCCGATGTACCTCCGCTTCGCGGAGCATCCTTCTTCCACCAGGGATTGCCGTAGTTGAGGAACGGGCCGCTGTCCTCGGAGATGGTGGTCTGGACCCGGTAGTTGAAGGGCGAGAGCAGCCGGACGGTGCTTCTGACGCGGATCGTCTTGCGGTCATGGACGAACGGTGCACCGTCGAACCTGATGGTGAACACGCCGCCTAGGTCGCCAGTGACTGTCCCGGTCTGAAGATACGAGTAGCCGCGGCTGTCGTTCACCATTCGTGCGATGGTGAGGTTGTCTCTCAGGTAGCCGATGGTCTCTCGAATGGTGACCGGCCCGTCGTCTCCCATCGCCTCGGTGATTGCCTCGAAATAGCCATCATCAAGGGCCTTGAACTCGGTGGTGCCGTCCAGGCTGCCGGCTGGGCCAAGCGCGCTGTCAGGATAATCCCAGGAAAACGCCCACCTGCCGCTGAAGTAGCGTGCGAAATCGAGCTGAGGCACATCGTCATCCGGCCTGGTCGGCCGGTCGAGGTTCGGCATCTGGCTGGTCGGCCGATCAGAGGTCGGAGGCGCTTGTTCTGGGACCTGACCTTGAATGACAGCGTCCGAGCACGCGATCGCAACAAGGGTGAGGCCACAGCCCGCCGACTGTCGCCACCTGCTTCGCATGATCCGTAGCGCTACTGGTCCTGCGACGTTATTGCAGGCGCCTTGGTGAGATCCTGGCTATCCACCGAGAACTGGATGGTCGGTTGATACATCTCGTCCCAGCTTTGCTCCGACCAGTAGACCGGCTTCTCAGGCGCGGGATTCCAGCGGTTGCCGGGCGAGTTGTCGTAGACGGCCACGTTGGTAATCTTGCTGCCGGCGGGCACTTTCAGCGGCGTTTCCAGTTCGTACTGAATCTGCCAATTGAAGTCGTATTCCGGTACATCGAGGATCACTTCCTCGCTTCCATCTGGATAGGTTATCCACCATTTCATGCTCTTGCCGCGCAGGTGCATGTGTGGTGTCAGCGAGTAGACCGTGATCGGCTCGTTAACGGGCGTGATCCCCATCACCCGATGTGCCTCTTCGTAGGGCGGAATCAACGGCCTCGTGGGACTGCGCCGATTATTGACGGCGTAGCGCAGTTCCTGGCCGGACGAGAAGTACAGGCCCCTGCCGCCGCTCTTCGGCACCGGGGAACCGGCCTGCAGATTCAGCACCTCATGCGTCACTGAGTTTTTGGCGAACCACAAGCCGAGCCGGCTGCGGTCGGTTTCGACCTGGCCGGTCGGGTTGTAGTGCAACACCCACCGGATGTACTTCCCGGCTGGAATCCGCTTGGCGAACCCGTCGGGGTGTGATTCGTAGCCGCGACCAGGCACGTAAGACAGCAGTTTGTTCGCGCCCGCTAGCGGGTCGTCGTTCCCTGAACTGGCAGCCCGGCCCATGGGCTGGCTTGGAGGTACCTGGCTGCCGTCTTCGTCGTGCAGATACCCGTCAGTCACGGAGTAGCCCTCCGGAATGTCGACAATGTAGGCACCCGAGTGATGCACCACCGCATGGTTCTCGGGACGTAGTTCCAGGCCGGAGGCCCACCGGTCTTGGGCGAAGGGAATCGGCTGATAGAAGTAGAGGTAGGGTTCGGCGCCGTCCGGCTTGATCGTCCATTCGACGGGCTGCTCGAAGATGTAGTCCGGTTCACCTAGCTGCCAGCCGGTGGTGAAGGTTGGCGGCTCCGGCAGGTCGGCATCATTACCTGGCGGCGCGCCGCCTTCGACCCACGCCACGATGGTGTCGATCTCGTCCTGTATGAGCCGGTTGTCGTTCCGCATCTTCATGCTGGTTGGAGTCGCGCCCCACGGCGGCATCTCGCCCGAGACAACCCGGGCCTGGATCGACCGTGCCCATGGACGCGTGCTCTTGTAGTCCAAGAACGACATCGGACCAATTTCTCCCTGGCGATGGCATCTGACACACTTCTCATACAGGATAGGTGCGACGTCCTTGGCAAACGTCGGCACGGCGCCGGGCGCTTCGTTGGCACTTGCGCCGCCAGCCGCCGATGCTGTCAAGGTAACCGCTACCGCTAGCATTGAGAGAGGACGCTGCATTCCTGTCTCCTTCAAGGGTGATCTCTGCTATTAGACTCGCCTTGAGGCGCTGGGGCAACTTCTGTCTTATCGTACCTTTTCGAGAAGCGCTGAAAACCCAAGTACAGATTGCCGAAGCTGAACGCCTGCTCGTGGAGAAGACGAGGCGTACCCGCTATTCCGCCATGAGATACACGCAACTCTTTCTCTCTGCTCTCCTCGTGTGCTCCTGTGCGCCTGGGCCCCAGAGCACGGATTGGTCCACCTATCTGGGCGATCCAGGGATGACCTGGCCGCCGGTGGTGGTGACCAGTTCGGCCCTGCCTCAAAGAGCGGGAAAGTATTGCTCGACAACGTGAATTGTTCATTGTCGTAGGTCACCGCTTGCAAGCCCAAGAGGTCACTTCCCGTCACCATTAGCAGGGTGATGTACCCGCACAGGGCGGTTGCTAGCACCTGTAGCCCCAGGCATGCCTTGTCGATCGACCCTTGGGTCAGTGCACCGGCCTGCGCAACGCGAAATCCGGAGAAGGTCAGGACGCCAACAAATACAGCGCCCAACGTCGTCAGCAGGTTGGCTTCCAGGCCACGAGCGATTCGTCCGATAGTTCCCAGCGGTACGGCGAGCATGAAGTTGCTCAGCAGTGCGATCACGACAATGAGGCCGATACGCTTGTGTAGAGCAGTGCCCTTGGTTTTGGCAAGTACGAAACCGCCACCGACGAGTGTGATCAGTCCCAGGGCGATGTGGACCTGGACGAGGAGACCCAACAGACCGGCGTGGCCAAGTTCCTGCTGTTACGAGACGTCGATGATCTTCTCGATAAGGTCGATGGCTTGAGCAGTGGTGCGGAAGGGGGGACTTGAACCCCCATGGGACTAAGTCCCACTGGCTCCTGAAGCCAGCGCGTCTGCCAATTCCGCCACTTCCGCAGTGGGGGAGTGCAACCCCTGGCGGGGTCTTCGGCCGGTCAGCCGAAGGCTCAGTATACCGGAGTCCGAGACGGCGGTGCACGTATACTCAAACGGGGCTGGACCGTGCTGTTCGGGTCCGAGGGAATCGAGACCGGTGCGCCGCTCGTGTCGTGGCGCCGAGCGACCGCCGGTAGCCGGAACGAGTGGAAGGAGAGACCTTGGCAATGCACCGCGGCGTGAAGTTCATCTTCGTGTTCCTGGTTCTAGCGGTCATGGTCTCCATGGGCGGCATGGTGGCGATGTACTTCTTCGTCTCCGGCGGCGCGCCCTCGGTCAGCACGAACTCGGTGCTGGTGCTCCCCGTGCCGGGTGGCCTCAGCGAGCGCGAGGGTAACCTGCTCCTGACCGCTTTTTCCGGTCCGGGGGCAACGCTGGCCAGCGTGGTGGAGAGCCTGCGCAAGGCCAAGGCCGACCAGCGTATTCGCGGCGTCATTCTGGCGCCGACGGGGCCGCAGGTTTACTGGGGCAAGGCGCAGGAGATTCGCGATGCCATCGTTGACTATCGCGAATCTGGCAAGCCCATCGTGGCGTTCCTCGAGTACGGCAGCACGCAGGAGTACTACGTGGCCTCGGCGGCCGACAAGGTGTTCCTGAAGCCGGGGAGCCCGCTCGATCTGGTGGGCGTGGCCAGCTACGAGATGTTTCTGCGGGGGCTGTTCGACAACATCGACGCCTACCCCGACATGCTCAATGCCGGTGACTTCAAGACGGCGGCCAACCAGTACACCGAGACCACGATGACGCCCGAGCATCGTGAGATGGCCGAATCGCTGAACAACGATCTCTACGAGCAATTGGTCGAGGGGATCGCCGATGGGCGCAAGCTGGACGAGGACGAGGTGCGGCGCCTGATCGATGAAGGGCCGTTTCTGCCGAACGATGCACTGCAAGCCGGCTTGATCGATGGCCTGGTCTACGCCGACGAGCTGAAGCGGCAGCCGCCGTTCGACGAAGTCAACTGGCGGGAGATCCACGACAGCGAGTATCGCCAGCTGAGCCTGGAGTCGGTCGGACTGAACCGTGGCCGGCGCATCGCGCTCGTCTATGCGAGCGGCACCATCAACAGCGGCGCCGGCGGCATCGATCTTCTCGGCGGGCAGGTGCTCGGCTCTGACAGTGTGATTCGCTCGATTCGTGCCGCTCGCGACGACGATTCGGTGCGCGCCATCGTACTGCGCATCGACAGCCCTGGAGGCTCAGCTGTCGCCTCGGACGCCATCTGGCGCGAGGTGGCTCTGGCGGCTCAGGAGAAGCCGGTCATCGCCTCAATGTCCGACCTCGCCGCCTCGGGTGGCTACTACATTGCGATGGCGGCCGATGCCATCGTGGCGCAGCCGGGCACGTTGACCGGATCCATCGGCGTGGTGGCCGGGAAGATTGCCACCGGTGGGACCTATAACAAGCTCGGCATCACCGTGGAGCCGGTCGCGGCTGGTCGCTTCGCCGGCATCTACTCACCCGTGGCGCCGTTCACCGACGACGAGCGGTTGAAGATGCAGGAGCACATCGACGCCATTTACGATGATTTCATCACCAAGGCCGCCGAGGGGCGAGACACCACGCCAGACGCTATCCACGAGGTTGGGCAGGGCCGCGTGTGGACCGGGCGCCAGGCCAAGATACACGGGCTGGTGGACGAGCTGGGCGGTATAGGGCGCGCGGTAGCCCTGGCCAAGGACCACGTGGGGCTCGACCCTAACGAGGATGTCGAACTCGTGGTCTTCCCTCGTCCGCAGAGCCTGTTCGAGCTGTTGAACAACGGCTTCTCGGTATCTGGCGCCCTGGCCCGTTTGGGCTGGCTGCCGCCCTCGGCCGAGATGGTGGCCGTAGCGGCCACCCAGCCGCTGCATATGTTTCGCCCGGGCGAGCCGCTGGCCATTCTGCCTGGGGCGTTGGTGCCTGGGCAGTAGAGGACGTGGCTAGAGCCTCCTAGACGGCAATCGCCTGCGCGAACGCCGCCATGTCGATGTCGATGGCCAGGCGCGTCTTCGCTTTCTCCATGTAGGCGACGAAGAACTGGTTCTGGCGTAGCGCCATCAGCTCGTCGCGCAGCGTCTCGCGAGTGGCCTCGAAATTGACCGGGTCGGCCTCTTGGCGCTCGTGCACGTGGAGAATGACGGCGCTGTTGCCGGTTAGGACCGGGTCGCTGGTCTCGCCCGCATCCATCGAGAACGCCATTGCCTCGACCGACGCGTTCAGGCCGACACCTGGCACCGCGGCGCCGCGGGCAATCAGTTCGCTGCTGTTCACGGTCAGCTCGTCCGCCTCGGCAGCTACGGTGAAGTCTTCGGCCTCTTTGAGCTGCGCGGCCACGGCATTGGCGCGCTCTTGCGCGGCCACGAACGCCTTACGGCGGATGACGTCGTCACGGACTCGCGCTTCCACCTCGTCCAGGGGCGGGACATATGGGTCCTGCACGTCGGTCACCGTGACAAAAGCCGGGCCGGTCGGCGTGGTGATGGGGCCGGCTACTTCGCCTTCTGCCAGCTGAAACGCCTGGGTGGTTACTTCGGGTGAGAAGCCAAGGCCCAGAATTGGCTCGCCAGGTCCGGCAAACCCGCTCTCCTGTGCCTCAAGCCCGCGCCGCTGGGCGGCGACGGTCATCTCCTCGGGCGTGGTGATTTCGGCCGCCATCGCCTGGGCCAGCGCCTCGGCACGGGCTTGGGCGCTTTCCTGCTTCAGCAGCTGGACGATGCTCTCGCGGACCTCGTCGATGGTCTGCGACTCGCCACCGCTCTTTTCGGTGGCCTTGATCACGTGGATGCCGAACATGCTGCTGACCGGGTCGCTTACCTCGTCTTGGGCCAGCGCGAAGGCCGCGCCCTCGAACTCGGGTACCATCTGGCCACGTTCGATTGGGCCCAGGTCGCCGCCGGCTTCTTTCGTGCCCTCGTCCTCGGAGTACTGCCGCGCCAACTCGGCGAAGTCGGCGCCCTCGCGCGCCTGGGTTGCCAGCTCCTGCGCTTGGGCCAGCACCGCGGCCTCGTCCTTACCCTCGGTCCGCAGCAGGATGTGGCTGGTGCGGAGGTTCGTGGGCTGGGTGTAGCGCCCGGTGTTGTTGTCGTAGTAGGCCTGCACCTCGGCGTCGCTCGGATTGAACGCGTTCTGCAGGGCAGGCACATCGATCAGCACGAACTGTAGCCGGCGCTTCTCGGGCACGAGATAGTCGTTTGCGTTTTGCGCGTAGAGCGCGTTGACATCGTCGTCGGTGGCCTCGATGCCCTCGCGGAAATCGTCGGCGCGGAAGGAGATAGCGCTCAGCCGCACCCGCTCGTTGCGTGCTTCGTGCTCTTTCTGCAGATCCTCGTCGGCCACCGTGATCCAGTCGGTGACGGCGGCCTGCAGCCGCTCGAGCATCAGCGAGCGGCGAATTTGCTCCTCGAAGTCGGCCGGCGTCATCGGCGGCTGCTGCACGCGCAGCATCTGCATGTAGGCCTCTTCACCGATGAACACGCCGTTCTGTTGGAAGAGTGGCAGCGAGAGAATCCGCTCCCGAATCTCGGCGTCTGTTACGACCATGCCAAGTCGCTCGGCCTCCTGCAGCGCCGCATACTCGTCGATCATCTGCTGCAGCAGCTGACGGTCGATCCCCATCGACTGCAGGATCTCCGGCGTGATCTCACCGCCCGATTGGGCGCGGTACTGATTGAGTTGCGCCAGGTAGACGCTGCGGAATTCTCCGATAGTGATCTCCTGGTCGCCCACCTGCGCGATGACATCGGTGAGGGCGCCTGGGGTCTCAGGCTGCGGCTGAATCAGCGGGAAGCCGAGAACCAGCAGCGCGAATCCGGCGAGAGCCAGCGTCCACTTTAGCCACCCGCGGTGGCGGCGCATGCGATCGAGCGTCGTCATGGTGCAATCAACTCCCTGAACGGGTGGTCCGCACCGTAGGTAGCGAAGCCACACCCGAGTTCTCGATCTTACGGTACCGGTTCTGAAAGCGGCAAGCGCTGACCCAGAATGAGACACCCCGCCGGATTGCGGGTGAGGTGGGGTGGGGGTTGCACTACATTGGTGCGTCCGAGTCCCCTAAATATGTTACATTCAGCCGGTACTGAAGGACTTAGGGGAACTGACAGAACAGACCTGAGTATGGCGGCACGGGGTCACAGCAAGACGGCAAGACAACGCCAGACGCCACCCCAGCCAGGTCTGACGGTTGCCGTTGTTCATCACGCCGGGCCAGACGTCGAGGCCCATCTGACTCGCCTGGCGCGTCAGCGCCGCTGCTACTTCGCCTACTGTTCGCAATTAGCGCTCCAGTCGACCGGCTGCTGCAGGCGGTCGACGACGCCATGTGTCGACGACGCCGTGTACTGGGGCAAGGCCCATGGAAAGAGGACGGCATCCAACCTGGCGAGTGCCGTCGCGTGAGAAGGGACTGAGTCGTTGAGTTTTCGTTCACTGTTCGCACTGTTTTCGAGCGACCTCGCCATTGATCTGGGTACGGCCAACACCTGTGTCTACGCCCACGGGAAGGGCATCGTGGTGAACGAGCCGTCGATCGTGGCCATCAACAAGGTTACTGGGCGGGTCGAGGCCGTGGGGCGCGAAGCGAAGGAGATGCTGGGGCGGACGCCTGGCAACATCGTCGCCATTAAGCCGATGAAGGACGGGGTGATCGCCGACTTCGAGATCACTGAGAAGATGCTCACCTACTTCATCAAGCAGGCGCACAACCGGAAGATGGGCGTGCGGCCGCGCATTGTCATCGGGGTGCCGTCGGAGATCACCCAGGTGGAGAAGCGGGCGGTGAAGGACAGTGCCTACCGGGCGAAGGCGAGCGAGGTCTATCTGGTGGAAGAGGCCATGGCGGCCGCCATTGGTGCCGGCATGCCGATCACCGAGCCAGCAGGCAACATGATCGTCGATATCGGCGGCGGCACTACCGATATCGCCGTCATCTCGCTGGCTGGCATCGTCTACAGCAAGGCAGTGCGCGTAGCTGGAAACTCGATGGACGAGGCGATCATCCAGTACATCAAGAAGACCTATAACTTGCTGATCGGCGAACGCACGTCGGAAGAAATCAAGAAAAGGGTCGGGTCGGCCTACGGGCTAGACGATCGCATCACGATGGAGATCAAGGGCCGGCACCTCATCGAGGGTGTGCCGAAGACTATCACCATCACCGATGAGGAGATTCGCGAGGCGCTGGCCGAGACGGTCAATGTCATCGTTGATGCCGTCCGGGTGGCGCTCGAGCGTACCCCGCCCGAACTCTCGGCCGACATCGTCGATCGGGGCATCGTGCTGACTGGCGGCGGGTCGTTGCTGAAGAACCTGGACAAACGGCTTCGGGAAGAGACCGGTCTGCCCTCGGCCATGGCTGAAGCCCCTCTGTCGTCGGTTGTGCTCGGGGCTGGCAAGATGCTGTCTGACTTCGGGTTGCTGAGGAAGATCTCGATTGATTGAGCCCCGTCGGCGCACCCGTACCTGGCTAGCCATGGCGGTGGCCTGCCATGTCCTATTGATCTCGTTGCAGGTCAACACTGCCTCCGGCGTGCGCGTGTTTGAAGGGGTGACTTTCGGGTTGTTCGCCGAGGTGCAGCGGTTGGTCAGCGGCAGCGTCGAGCAGTTGTCCGATCTGTGGGAAGGCTACGTGGGGCTGGTCGAAGTTCAGGCCGAGAACGACGCCCTGCGCCGCGAGGTGTCCGAACTGCAGCTCGAGGTGCAGCAGGAACGAGCGCTGGCCCAACGGGCGCGCGGGCTGGAAGAGCTGCTCGACATGCGTCGGGAGGTGAACTTCTCGACGGTGGGCGCCCGGGTTATTGCCGGTGATGCTACGCCCTACTTCCGCACCGTGACCATCGATCGCGGGATTAGCGACGGCGTGCGGCACGATTCGGCCGTGGTCTCGCCCGAAGGGGTGGTGGGGCGCGTGGTGCGCGACCCGGGGCCGCGGGCGGCACGGGTGCAGCTGCTTATCGATCGCAACGCCGCTGCAGGCGCGCTCGTCGAGCGGAACCGGGTGGCCGGGCTGGTCGCGGGTGAAGAAGACGGCACACTCAGCATGGAGTACGTGTCGAACCTCGACGATGTGGAAGTCGGCGATGCGGTGGTCACCTCGGGCATCGACGGGATCTACCCGAAGGGGTTCGTCATCGGCACGGTGGCGCTCGTCGAACGTGGGTCCGGGCTCTACAAGACCATCCAGGTGGAGCCGGCCGTGGAGTTTGCCGATCTGGAGGACGTGCTCGTGATCGTGCGTGAGCCGACGCCGGTCGGGACGTCCGCAGGCGGCGGATGAGGGCGGCCCAGGTCGGGGTGGCGCTGGCGTTCGCGCTGGCGTCGCAGACGACGCTGGTGCCCAGGATGACCGGGGTGGCCACGGTCGACCTAGTGCTGGTGGTGGTCCTCAGTGTGGCGATGCGGCAAGGTGCCGTCGCCGGGTTGTGGACCGGCACTGTCGGAGGGTTGCTCCAGGATGCGTTGTCAGGAGGGGTGGTTGGCGTCGGCGGTCTGGCCAAAACGCTGGTCGGCTATTTCGTTGGTCGCTTCGCCTCGCAGTTCGACGTCGACCGTCTTTGGCAGCAGGTGATGGTATTTTTCTTCGGCTCGCTACTCCACGCCGGCGTGTTCGTTGGCGTTTACAGCCTGCTGTCTGAGACCGCGATGCTGAGTTCGTATATGGCCGCACTGACCCAGGGGGGTGCCAACACCGCGATTGGCGTCGGCGCCGGGCTGGCGCTGGCCGCCGTGCCCAGCGTAGAAGAGCGACAGCGTCGCCGGAAGCGACGCCTGGAACGACGCTTCGGACGACGGGCGCACTGATATGAGACCGGACCTGGACACTGAGCCTGGCCTGCCCGGGCGCGACAGCATGACGATTCCGCTCGCTCTGATGAGGACGATGGTCGTGGTGGCGTTCGCAGGGCTCGGGGTGGGGTTCTGGTTTTTCCAGGTGGCCCAGTACGAGAAGTTTGCCGAGCTGGCCGAGAACAACCACCAGCGCACCATAGCGCTCAGCGCGCCGCGGGGCGCCGTGTTCGACCGCGACGGACGTCGACTGGTCGAGAACCGCTACTCGCTCAACATCTCGCTCGTTCGCGAGGAGGTTGAGGACATCGACGCCACCATCGAGACGCTGTCTGAGGTGGCCGGCGTGCCGCTCGCAGCGCTCGAGGTCGTAATCGAGCGGCACCGCCGTGACCCGCCCTATCGACCCACCGTGCTCATCCGAGACGCCTCGCTGGGGCAGGTGGCGGCGGTGGCGGCCCATGCCATCGAGTTGCCCGGCCTGTTCGTGCAGCAGCTGCCGACGCGGCACTATCCCACCAACGAGGTCGGGGCACATCTCTTCGGCTATGTCGGCGAGGTGAGCGACGCGCAGCTCGCTAGCAACGCCTTTGCAGGTGTGCGTAGTGGCACCGTTGTCGGGAAGTCGGGTATCGAACAAATCTACAACCAGCTGTTGATGGGTACCGATGGGGCTCGCCAGGTCGTGGTCGACAGCCTCGGCCGCGAAATCGACACGCTCGGCGAAGAGTTTCCGCTCGAAGGCAGGCAGCTGCAGCTGACACTTGACTACGACCTGCAGGAGGCGGCCGAGGCGGCGTTCGAGGTGGCCGGGTTCGACGGTGCGGCGGTGGTGCTCGACCCGCGCACCGGCGAGGTGCTGGTGTTTGCCAGCGTGCCCGCCTACGACCCCAATGCCTTCGCCATGGGAATCGACGGCGAGACCTGGGGTGCGCTCAACTCTGATGCCAGGCTGCCGCTTAACAACCGGGCGCTCCAGAACCGCTATCCGCCCGGGTCCATCTTCAAGATCGCGGTGGCGGTTGCAGCGCTCGAAGAGGGGATCATCTCAGCCGACTTCAAGGTGCCCTGCGGTGGGGGCGGTAACTTCTATGGCAGTTATCGCCAGTGCCACAGTTCGCACGGTACGGTCGATCTGCGCACCGCGCTCGAGAAGTCTTGCAACACCTACTTTTACACGCTCGGCGAGATGATGGAGATCGACCATATCCACCAGTGGGCTACCGCGCTTGGCGTTGGCGAGCTCACCGGGATCGACCTGCCGTTCGAAGTGGAGGGGTTGATGCCGTCGACCGAGTGGAAGCGTGAGGCGCGGGGCGAGCCCTGGTATCCGGGCGAGACCATTTCGGTGGCTATCGGGCAGGGGCAGGTCACGGTCACGCCGCTGTCGCTGGCGGTGATGATGGCGACAGTCGCCAATGGCGGCACTCGCGTGACACCGCACTTGCTGAAGGCGGTCAACGAAGGGAACGGGTTCGTGCCGGTGCGGCGCCCGGTGCCCCGGTCTGAAGTGGAGCTGTCGCCCGAGACGTTGAGCGCGCTGACCGACGGGTTGTGGTACGTCGTCAACCGCGCCGGCACCGGGCGCAGCTCGCGCATCGAAGGGCGCGACGTGATCGGGAAGACCGGTACGGCGCAGGTGATTTCGCTGGAGGGCCGCAAAGCGGCCGGCGAGGATGATGAGCGGTTCCGTGACCACGGCTGGTTTGTGTTTGCGGCGCCCGCCCACGCGCCAGAGGTTGCCGGGGTCATCTTCGGCGAACACAACGACGGCGGGTCGCGAAGCGCGCCGATCGCGAAGCACATCATGGAAACCTATTTTGCCAAGCAGGACGGCTTGCCTCGACCGGTATTACCGCTGCCGTCCACACCGCAGGTGGTGCCGCCGGTCGTGGTGGCCGCGACCGACCAGGATTGAACCGGACACGGAGACCAATGCTTGAACGTCGTCTCTATCGTCACATCGACTGGCTGCTCCTCGGGGCAGTCGTGGTCCTTTGCGCTATCGGCGTGACGATGATCTACAGCACCACTTATGACCCGACGGTCGGTGCCGCCGGGCCGCAGGTGCGGACGCAGCTCGGGGCGCTGGTACTTGGTTTCATCGCCTTTGCTGTGCTGCTGCTGATCGACTACCGCTGGTTGTCCGATTCCTGGGTAACCATCTTCGTCGGCCTACTGGCGATGTTGGCCTACGTGCTGCTGTTTGGCGTGGTCGACGGCGGGGCGCAACGGTGGATTGGGCTGGGGCTCTTCAACCTGCAGCCCTCGGAGTTCGCGCGCATCGTGGTGTCGCTCGGGCTAGCCACCGTGCTCTATCACCGGCGCTGGGCGCTCCAGACGCCGGTGGGCTGGTTGATGGTGGCCGGCATCGTGGGGGCGCCGGCGTTACTGATTTATCAGCAGCCGGATCTCGGTACCGCGGTCACGCTGTTGCCGGTGGCGTTTGCGATCCTCTTGTTCGCTGGTCTGCGGCTCCGCTATGTGGCGATTCTCGTCGCCGTGGCGATCCTGGTTACCCCGGTGGCTTGGACCTATGGTCTGCAGGATTATCAGCGCCAGCGAGTTTATAGTTTCCTGGACCCCGAGCTGGATCCTCAGGGCGCGGGCTGGCAGCAGCGACAGGCACGTATTACTGTCGGTTCGGGCGGGCCGCTGGGGAAGGGATTCCTCCAGGGCACGCAGAGCCAGTACAAGTTCCTACCGGTCGCGCACAACGACTTCATCTTCTCGGTGCTCGCGGAAGAGCAAGGGTTCCTGGGCGTGGTGTTCGCGCTTGGGCTGTATCTGTTCGTGATCTTGCGAGGGCTCGACGCGGCCCGGCTGGCTAAAGACCGCTTGGGGAGATACCTGGTGGTTGGCATCATGTCTGGGTTCGCGTTTCAGGTGATCTACAACATCGCCATGTCGGCGGGGCTCGCGCCGGTCAAAGGGTTGACGTTGCCGCTCATGAGCGCTGGTGGAACTTCCGTCATCGCCACCTTGGCGGCGTTTGGGCTTGTCCTCAACGTGAGGATGCGCAGGTTTACGAACTAGGACTCGTGAGGGTGCTGAGCAGGAGGCTCCGCGACCTCACCTTCATCACGCCGTCGCCGGTTCGGTCGGTCGGACGGTAGGAGAGCGAACGAGTTGCCGATGAGCGCCTTCCTGGGTGAGACCCCGTCGATCCGCACGCTCGGTGTCGAGCCGCGGATCCGAGTGTGTGTCGAAGCCCAGGCAAGGAGCGGTGCCCGTTCGCCTCTGGTTTGGAGCTGTATCGATGAACAAGGAGATGATCATCTCCGCCAGCGGCCACGAGACGATGGCCGCTATCCTCGAAGACGACGACGTTGTCGAGATCTTTGTCGAACGCGATGAATCCCGCGGCGTCGCCGGCAATATCTACAAGGGACGGGTGTCGAAGGTGCTTCCCGGCATGCAGGCCGCCTTCGTGAACCTGGGGCTTGAGCGAGACGGTTTCCTGTATGTGGCAGACGTCATCGACCCGATGGCCTCGATGGAGGGCATCGACGCGTCGGACGGTGAAGGCGACTCGAATGGCAACGCCGCCGAGCCGGACGGGAATGTTGCGGAACCGAACGGTAATATCGCCGAGCCCAACGGCAACGTGGCGAAACCGAACGGCGATGTCGCGCCAGCCAACGCCAAGGGCGCAAATGGCTCGGGAGGGCGAGGCCGTGGGCGTGGACGTGATCGGGGCCGGGGCCGGGACCGCGACCGGAGCGGGCCCGACCAACAGATCGACAAGTTGCTGACCGCAGGTCAAGAGATCATGGTGCAGGTGGTCAAGGAGCCGCTCGGCACCAAGGGCGCCCGGATCACCTGCCACATCTCCATCCCTGGACGCTTTCTTGTCTTCATGCCGACCGTCGACCACATCGGTGTGTCGCGCAAGATTGCCTCACGCGAACAGCGCGGTCGCCTGCGGCGGATCGTGCGCGAGTTCCGTGAGGAGCACGCCATGCCGGGCGGCGTCATCATCCGGACGGCCGCCGCCGAGCGCACCGAAGAGGAGATCATTAGCGATCTCACCTATTTCCACGAGCTCTGGACCGAGACGCTTGAGAAGGGAGAGAAGCGCCGGGCGCCGGCCGTGATTCACCGGGAGGAAAGCCTGGTGGCCAAGCTACTGCGCGACCTGCTTACGACGGACTTCTCGTCGATTCGCATCGATGACGAGAAGGCGTATCGGAAGGCCGAGCGGCTAGTCGAGCGGATTATGCCTGAACTGGTGTCGCGCGTACACCACTACGACAAAAGTTTCCCCATCTTCGAGGAGTACGGGGTGCAGGCCGAGATCGACAAGGCGCTGCGCAGCAAGGTGTGGCTGAAGTCGGGCGGGTATCTGGTCATCAACCAGACCGAGGCGTTGGTGGCCATCGACGTCAACACCGGCCGTTACGTTGGCAAGCGGACGGGGCGGCTCGAAGACACCATCGTCAAGACTAACCTCGAGGCAGTGAAGGAGATCGTGCGCCAGATCCGTCTGCGGGATCTTGGCGGCATCATTGTGCTGGACCTCATCGACATGGAGGAGCGCAAGAATCGCCAGAAGGTCTATCAGGCATTCGAGCAGGAGATCCGGCGAGATCGGTCACCCTCCAAGGCGGTGCAGGTGTCCGAGTTCGGGTTGATCATCACCACCAGGAAGCGGGTCAAGCAGAGTCTCGAACGGCAGCTGACCGACCCCTGTCCCTATTGCTCTGGCAGCGCGGTGGTGAAGTCCACCTCGACGATCTGCTTCGAGATTCTTACCGAGTTGCAGAAGATCAGCGCTGACCTCAACGGTCAGCACATCCAGCTGCGCGTTAATCCGGACGTGGCACGTGCCCTGACCTCGGAAGAGCGCGGCGTGTTCCGCGAGATCGAACGCACCCTCGACAAAGCGGTCACGCTTTGTCCGGACGCTCTCTTACATCACGAGCAGTTCGACGTGATGACGCTCTAAGCCAGGAAAGACCAGCGGCCTACACGGAGGCTTCAGGCGCTAGCCCGAAGGCTAGGGCCTGAAGCTCTCGGACTGGAGGACGTTTATCCGACCAGCAGATGCAGAAAATAGTGTGTCCCGCCTTGATTCACCTAGACGCGAAGATACTCCTCGTCACGGAGCACGTCCACGCGTGAGCTGCCGCTCCATGGACCCTGGTCTTAGCCTCGTTGCCGATCTGACTCTGCGGCACGATGCTCGCTAGGGCGCGGCCGCGCCCCTGGTCCTCCTGCCGGAAGTCGACGAAGCTTTCAAGCACGCTGATCTAGTCCACCGCCGCGGGCGACGCCTCACTGGCCGTTAATTGAAACCCGTAAGTGCCCGAGGCCAGCGACTGGCCGTTGGCCATGGTCTGTCTTGGCAGCTTTATCGATCTCAGGTCCACCTGGCAGGCTGGTAAGTTGACCGTACCGGCGGTCGTCTATGCGACGCTCGGCCTGGCCAGTTCCAGCCTAATCGCGACGGTCGCCAATGTGTATAGCGCGAAGTTGTGTCGAGTCATGCGTTTTCCCATGCTAGGGAGTGCAGGCTGTTGGGATCAGCCGGACCCGAATAGGACCCATTCTGACGGAGCTCCGATCCGGTCCTTGGCCGCGAGCAGTGGGCTACGCGACTAGTTCGGTCTCGGGGTCGCGGCGGGGCGTCCTTGCCTGGCGGTCTTACTCTCCGCTCGCATACTGCCCGTATGCTCCCTCGTCGCGCCGGCAGGCTGCTGCATAACGAGCGTGCCGGGCGTGCGGAGGGGACCCATTAGGCCCTCCAGCGGACGCGGTCGAAGTCGCGGATGGCGCGCGGTCCCACCACGACACCTTCGGCCTGGAGCAGCTGGCGCTTGTGGAGCGGGTTGCTGTAGCCGCCCAGCCGGCCACCGGCGGCGATGACCCGATGACATGGCACGGTCGGGGCACAGCAGATGCGCATGATCGTGCCCACGGCGCGCCAGGCGCGCGGATGTCCGGCCAACTCCGCCACGTCGCCGTAGGTGGCGACGCGGCCGGGAGGAATCCGACGCACGACGGCCAGGACTTTGGCCTCGAAGGTGGAATCACGGTGAGTAGGCACCGCCCTATTGCATCGGGGTGTTCTTCCAGACCTCGTCCAGTAACCCGGCTTGGATGAGCTTGGTGGCGTACACGACCTGACCGGCGTGGCTGGTGAAGTGCAGCACCTGATTGAAGATGAGCTCCCCGATGCTCACGATCTTGCCGGTCCGGTCGTTTGTCTCGTCGAGCATGGCAGGGTCCACCGCTTTGAGTACCCGGTCGGCCTCGGCCATCGCCACCTCGAAGTGCGCCATTAATTCTTCTCTGGCGAGGGGACCCGGTTCGGAGAACTCGCGCTCCCGGTCGCGCACGTAGCCGCTGTTGCCGACTCCGTGTCCGATGAAGAACCGGGTCGAGCCGGTGAGGTGAAGCACGAGGTTGCCGATGCTGTTCGAGTCTTCATTCGCCCGCCACCAGATCTGGCCGTCGTTAAGCACGTCAAGACACGCCCGGACCAGTCCCGCTTGATGCACGATGAGGCGCGCGCGGGCGAGATCGAGCAGGCTCTGGTTGGCGGAGTCGGTCATGATGGTGTCCTCGACTGGTGGTCGGGAAGATCGGGGTGCGGCGGCGTTATCGTCGCACGATCGGCAGATAGCATACTCCAGCGACCGCCACGTCGTAGAGCGCGCACGCCGTCGGATACCACTCCGGAACCGAGGCGGATGGCAGGAGCGTAGCGCCGTGCAGTAGATCGACCACGGCGTGGCCGCCGAACCCGGCCGCTACCAGGGTCAGCGCGGTGGCCGGTTCCTGCGTTTGGGCGTAGGAGGCCAGCACGACGAACCCCACCGCTAAGGCGATGTCCAGGCCGCTGCCGTTGACCTCGGACTGGGTCAAGGCGAATCCCACGTAGGTTCCGGCCACGACGGCCATTACTAGAGCCCCGAACTGGGCCAGCCGCAACTCGGCCACGAGTCGTGCGGGACTGTTGTTGTCAGTACGGACGGCCAGAATCGACAATCGCACAATGGCGATGGCGAGTGCCGCACCGGCCACGATGAGCGCGAGCATGGCGTCAGGCATGAGTTGATGTCTGGGTGGGTCGCGCGAGGAACGGCAAAGCGAGACGAGCCGGACATCGTCCCAGCTGCGATGATTAATCATAGCGTGCCGCCGGCATCGGGGTGTCTCGGTGGCCGAACCGCGTATGATCACGGCGCCGATGGTGACGGCTGAGACATCCGAATGGTGCTGGGGCCATGAACGGCGCCTCCGGCTGGCCTGGCTAGGGCTCGCGGCAGCCCTGGGACTAGTGGCCTACCTGCTGCGTGACGTGGTACCGCCGGGGGTGAGGGCGGGTGGCGGGGTGGTGGCGTTCTTCGCCCTGGCGGGAGCCTTCTCAGCCCGTCCGCGCCAGGTGAATGTGCGGCTTGTGGCTACCGGTCTCGCCCTGCAGGTGACCCTCGCCGTACTCATTCTCAAGGTCGAGGTGGGCGGACTCCGACCCGGCTACGAACTGTTCGCCGCCCTGGCGACGGTGGCGACGCGGTTCCTCGAGTTCACCAGCGCCGGGTCCCAGTTCGTCTTCGGCGTGCTGGCCAATCCGGTCGCGATGGGCGAGCAGTTCGCCGACGGGTTCGTGCTGGCCTTTGCCTCGTTGCCGATTCTCATCTTCATGTCGGCCATGTTTACCGTTCTGTACCACCTTGGGGTGCTGCAGGTGGCGGTGAGGCTTATGGCGCGGATGATGGCGCGCACCATGGGCACGTCCGGTGCCGAGAGCTTATCTGCCGCCGCTAACGTCTTCCTCGGAGTGACCGAGGCGCCGATCGTCATTCGCCCATACATTCGGCGAATGACCGACTCGGAGCTGTTGGCGCTAATGACCGGCGGGTTGGCCACCATCGCGGGTACGGTGATGGCCATCTATATCAGCCTTGGCGCCGACCCGGTCGGGGTGCTGACAACCAGTGTCATGGCGGCGCCATGTGGGCTCTATCTCGCCAAGATCCTGTGGCCGGAAACCGGGCAGCCGGAAACGGCCGGGACGGTGCGACTGGTGGTCAAGCGCGAGCACGTCAACGTCATCGATGCGCTGGCTGCCGGCGCCTCGGACGGGACCAAGTTGGCCATCAACGTGGCGGCGATGCTGATCGCGTTTCTCGCCTTCATTGCCATGCTCGACTACGGCCTTGGCCTACTGCACGAGCAGCTGAGCATGGCAGTTATCTTCGGGACGCTGTTCGCGCCGGTAGCCGCGCTGCTTGGCGTAGCGTCGAGCGAGATACCTGCCGTCGCCGATTTGCTGGGGACCAAGCTGGCCACCAACGAGTTCGTGGCCTTCATCAAGCTCAACGATGCTTATCTGGCGACGATGAGCGACCATACTAGGATGGTGGTCACGTTCGCGTTGACCGGCTTCGCGAACTTCGGGTCGATCGGGATTCTGCTGGGCGGCATCGGGGGGTTGGTGCCAGACCGCAGGTCGGACTTGGCCCGCCTTAGCCCGCTGGCCCTGCTCGGCGGGTTCTTGGCGACCCTGATCAACGCCGCGATCGCGTCGATGTTGTTGTAAGGACGGAGTGCAGAGAGGCTTCAGGCGCTCACCACGGTCTCGATTTCAGGACTCAGCTCGCGTATCTGTAGGGCAGGGCTTCAGCCCTGCCGGCGGTTCCGCGATCGAGCGCTTGGAGTTTGTGGCCTGTAGTGGCTGGTAGCCGGTCCGAGTAAGATAACCGGTTACCTAACCGGTCTTGGACGAGATTCTGCCAATGCCGACGCCGAGGAGCACCACCAAACTAATGTTACCTACCATCGATTGGGAAGACGGAAAGGTCGTCATGGTCGACCAGCGGAAGCTGCCGGCCAAGGAGGTCTACATTCGGTGTAATACCGCCAAGGACGTGGCCAAGGCCATCAAGACCATGGTCATCCGTGGGGCTCCGGCCATCGGTGTGGCAGCCTCGATGGGAGTGGCGCTCGAGGTGCGGCGGAGCACGGCGACCGGCACGGCGCAGCTGGCTGTCGAGTTCTATCGGGCGTGCGCCCTGCTGGCGGCGACGCGTCCCACCGCGGTGAATCTCTTCTGGGCGCTTGAACGAATGAAGCGAACTTTCGCCGAGTCGATGAAGGCCGGGCAGTCGGTGGACGAGTTGAAGACCACCATCGACGCCGAGGCGACGCGGGTCCACGACGAGGACGTGGCCAGCTGTCGCGCGTTGGGCCGGTACGGGGCGGAGGTGGTACCGACCGGGGGGCGCGTGCTGACGCACTGCAACGCCGGCGCCCTCGCAACGGGCGGCTATGGCACGGCGCTCGGTGTGGTGCGGGCGGCCGACGAGGCGGGCAAGAAGGTGGCTGTGTTCGCAGACGAGACGCGGCCGTTTCTCCAGGGCGCCCGCCTGACTGCTTGGGAGCTGCTTCGCGACGGGATCGACACCACGGTCATCACCGACGGTATGTCAGGCGCGCTCATGCGCTCCGGGCGGGTCGACGTGGTCGTGGTCGGCGCCGACCGCATCGCGGCCAACGGCGATGTGGCCAACAAGATTGGCACCTATACGGTAGCCGTGCTCGCCAAGGAGCATGGCGTGCCGTTCTACGTGGCGGCGCCTGTGTCGACCGTTGATCCGTCGACGCCAGACGGGAGCGCCATTCCGATCGAAGAGCGGGACACCAGGGAGATCACCCACCTAGGCGCCGCGCAGTTGGCTCCGGATGGGGCGGGGGTCTGGAACCCGGCGTTCGACGTGACGCCAGCCAAGTTCGTGGCGGGCATCATCACCGAGTACGGCATATGTCGCCCGCCGTTTACCGAGAGCCTGCGCGCGGCGTGCGAGCAGGCGGCAGCGGCGGGTCAACCTGACCAGACATGAGCACGACGCTACTAGCTATCGAGACCTCCTGCGACGAGACCGCGGCCGCCGTGGCTTCCGGGGATCAGAGCGGGCCGGTGTCGTGGGAGGTGCGGTCGAGCGTCGTTGCCTCGCAGACCGAGGTGCACCGTGAGTGGGGAGGCGTGGTGCCGGAACTCGCCTCGCGGCAGCACCTGCGCGACATCTGCGGCGTGGTCGAACGGGCGCTAGAAGACGCCGAGACTGACTGGGCTGGACTGAACGGGATCGCGGTGACGCAGGGCCCTGGGCTGGTCGGGTCGCTCCTGATCGGTGTGGCCTTCGCCAAGTCGGTGGCGGCAGCGCTCCCGTTGCCGCTGGTGCCGGTGCATCACCTGGTCGGTCATATCGAGTCGTTGTTCCTCTGTCATCCAGATCTGCCGCTGCCGGCTGTGGTACTGGTGGTGTCGGGCGGACACACCAACCTCTATCATCTGCCCGAGGCGGGCGAGTATCGGTTGATCGGTCGCACGCGTGACGACGCTGCTGGCGAAGCTTACGACAAGGTGGCGAAGCTGCTGGGGCTGGAGTATCCCGGAGGGCCCGTGATTGACCGGCTAGCGCGTGGCGGCGACGAAGGGGCCATCTCGTTCCCGGTGGCTCGTATTACCCATGCCGACCGCAATGTGGGACCGCCTACCGTGCAGACGCCAGGGTGGCCGCGTGCGGCCGAGGGGCGGATGGACTTTAGCTTCAGTGGTCTGAAGACCGCCGTGTCTCGGCATCTGCAGCGCCGGGGCGAGGCAGGGCTGGCCCCGCCGGCGGACACCGAGTTGGACGACATCTGCGCCAGTTTCCAGCGCTCGGTGGTCCAGGCACTACTCGACCGTTCGTTCGATGCGGTGAGCCGGTTCGGCGCCCGTAGCCTGGGCATAGCTGGCGGCGTGTCGGCCAATAGCCGGCTGCGCGAGGTGGCCGCGGCGCGCGGCGAGGCGGCCGGCGTCCCAGTGTTGTTCCCGACGATCCATCTGTCGACCGACAACGCCGCCATGATCGCCGCGGCCGGGCTCCGTCGGTTCCACGCTGGGGTGACGGCCCCGCTCGACCTCAACGCGAAGGCCTCGCTTTCGATCTGACAGGATGCCACGCGAGTACCCGTCACGGCCCTTGCCCGGCGTCGGGGGCGTCGTCTTCGTCGAGGGGCGCGTCGTCCTCGTCAAGCGGAAGTTCGCGCCGCTGGCGGGGCAGTGGAGTTTGCCCGGCGGCGCCATCGAAGTGGGCGAGACGCTCGAGGCGGCGCTTCAGCGGGAGCTACGCGAGGAGACAGGGCTCGAGACGCGGGTCGGGCCGCTCCTCGAGCTGTTCGACCGGATCACGCGTGACTCTGAGGGGCGTGTCCAGTATCACTTCGTCCTGGCCGACTACCTGTGTCATCACGTGAGTGGTACTCCTTCGCCGGGTTCGGATGCGCTCGAGCTTGCGCTGGCCGATCCGGATGACCTCGAGCGCTTCTCGCTGACACCGGACGCGACCCGAGTGGTGTGCCGGGGTGTCGAATTAGCACGCCAGTTTGATTGACAGCGTCGTACCTCCGGTGCAATATCCGGACGCGATATGGCGAGTCACTGGCGGATCCTCCTGGCCCTAGCGCTCGGTCTCGTCTACGGCGTGGTGGCTGCCTACGCCGGGTGGGGCGAGTTTACCGCCGATTGGATCGTGCCCTTCGGCACCATCTTCTTTCGACTACTGCTGTTCGTTGCGGTGCCGCTTGTGCTGGCGTCGCTCATCACCGGCATTGCGTCGTTGTCCGACCTCAACAAGCTGTCTCGGATCGGCGGGAAGACCATCGCCATCTATCTGGGCACCACGGTCATCGCGCTGATCATCGGTCTGGCGCTGGTTAACGTCCTGAATCCCGGGGAGTTCGTCCCCGAGGGTGTCCGGCTGAGCTTGCAGGAGACTTACCAAGGCGACGTCGAAGACCGCGAGGTGGCTGCCGCAGACGCGTCGTCCCGCGGGCCGCTGCAGCCGTTGGTCGACATGGTGCCCGACAACATCATCTTCGCCGCGTCCGACAACCGGCGGATGTTGAACGTTGTGTTCATCGCGATGCTCTTTGGCGTCGCCCTGATGCTGATCCCAAAGGAACAGGCGGCACCCCTGCTTGCGCTCTTCGAGAGTCTCAATGCGGTCGTCATCAAGATCGTCGAGATCGTCATCCTGGTGGCGCCGATCGGCGTCTTTGGTTTGATTGCCGACACCGTGACCCGGGTGGCCGGCGACAGCCCAGCCGACGTGCCGCAGCTGCTCGGTGCGTTGGGCTATTACTGCCTGGCGGTACTGATAGGGCTGGCGATTCAGGTGCTGGTCACCTACCCGGTGTTACTACGGATCTTCACGCCGCTACGCGTCAGCCAGTTCATGCCCGGGGTGGTCCAGGCGCAGTTGGTGGCGTTCTCCACCTCATCGAGCGCGGCCACGCTGCCGGTCACGATGAAGACCGCGCAGCGGAACCTTGGGGTATCGGAGGAAGTGGCGTCGTTCGTCTTGCCGCTCGGGGCCACCATTAATATGGATGGCACCGGGCTCTATCAGGCGGTGGCGGCGGTATTCATCGCCCAGACCCTGGGCATCTCGCTGGATCTGTCGGCCCAACTCACCATCGTCTTCCTTGCGTTGCTTGCTTCGATCGGCACCGCGGCGGTGCCCAGTGCCGGGGTGGTGATGCTGGTCGTTATTCTGGAGACCGTTGGGGTGCCGGCCGCCGGCATCGCGCTGATCCTTGGCGTAGACCGGATCCTCGACATGGCCCGCACGGCGGCGAATGTGACCGGCGATGTCACGGTGTCGGCCATCGTGGCAGCTAGTGAGGGGCAGCTGACGCCAGTGGGAGGCGCTGCCGTCCACGAGGGCTGATTCATGACGCCGACCCGCGATGCCGCTTGGCGCCTGCTCACCGAGTACACGACCAACGATCGGTTGCTGAAGCATGGACTCGCGGTCGAGGCGGCCGTCCGAGGGTATGCACGCGAATTCGGCGAAGACGAGGAGGCATGGGGGATCGTCGCCCTGCTCCATGACTTCGACTACGAACAGTGGCCCAGCACCGAGGACCATCCGTACCGTGGCTGCGAGATCCTGAAGGAACTTGGCTATCCCGACTACATGATGCGCGCCATTCTCTCCCATGCAGAGTACACAGGCGTGGCCCGCGAGTCGCGGCTCGAGCATACGTTGTTCGCCTGCGACGAGATGGCCGGCTTCGTGACCGCGGCTGCGCTAGTGCGTCCTTCGCGGAGCGTGTGTGACCTCGAGGCCAAGTCGGTGCGCAGGAGGATGAAGGACAAAGCCTTTGCCCGCGCTGTACCGCGCGAGGACCTCAAGCAGGGCGCCGAGGAGATCGGGTTGTCGCTCGACGAGCACATCACCAACGTAATCCGGTTCATGCGGCCCGAGGCGGAGGCGCTGGGCCTCAAGGGTAGTCTGTGACCCTGGGCCGGCACACCTGTGAACTACAGCACTACCCCGACCGTATATCGGTCTAGCAAAGGCACGCCGCCCGTCTTTCGAGAGCGGTGCTGGGTCACATTTATGCCAAGCGCGCCATCGTCCGTCAGCCACCCGTTGGGAGTGCCCCTCAGTCAATGAACGCGCCGGACGAAACCACGCAATCGGTTGCCAGCGTGGAGCAGGTCTCCGTGCGCTATGGCACGCAGCTGGCATTGAACGCCGTGGCTGCCGACTTCGCCACCGGCGCGGTCGGTCTGCTTGGGCCCAACGGCGCTGGGAAGAGTACCCTGCTCAAGGTGCTGCTCGGGTTCGTCACGCCTACCTCCGGTCGCATGCATGTGCTCGGACTCGACGTGGCGGAGCGTTCGCTCGAGATCCGTGCGCGCCTCGGCTACATGCCGGAGTCCGACGGGCACATCCCGGACATGAATGCGGTGTCCTTCGTCGCCTATTGTGGCCAACTGGCTGGCTTGCCCGAGAGCGACGCCATGCAGCGCGCTCATGAAGTGCTCTACTACGTGGGCCTCGGAGAGGCACGCTACCGGAACATCGAGACTTATTCGACTGGCATGAAACAGCGGATCAAGCTGGCCCAGGCGCTGGTGCACGACCCTGATCTGCTGTTGCTCGACGAGCCCACCAACGGGATGGACCCGAAGGGCCGCGAGGAGATGCTCGAGCTGGTGCTCGACCTCGCGACGCGTAAAGGCGTCAATCTGATTCTCTCGTCGCACCTTCTCCCTGACGTGGAGGCGACCTGCGCACGCGTCGTCGTCATGCATCAGGGGACCATTGCCACCCAGGGGTCGATCGCCGAGCTCAAAGAGCGGCGGCGACAGGTGTTCGAGATCCGGATAAAGGGCGACCACGACAAGTTCGTCCAGGCGCTACAGGGCATCGGCGCCGACTGCCACGACGCCGAGGATGATCTGCTGCGGGTGTTCGTCAACGACGACCAGGGGCCGCGGGATCTCTTCGCGGTGGCCACCGCCCACGACATCCAGGTGCGTCATCTTCGACCCAGCGTGCCTACGCTTGAAGACGTCTTCGCGGAAGCGGTCGGGGAGGAGTGAGGCGGTGCCCATCCACGATCAGAGCTATCGTCGTTATGGGGGGAACCGGGAGGCCCCGGGAGCCGCTTGGCTGGTGATCGCGCGCATCGGGATTAAGGCGGCACTGTCGAAGCGACTGTTCCTCTGGGTCATGCTCGGCGCCTGGAGCCAGTTCTTCGTGAGGTCGGTCATCTTCTATCTCTCGGCGAATTTTCCGAGCATGGATATCCTGGCGCCATCGGTTCAGACTTTTCGGCAGTTCTTCGAGATTCAGTGGATCTTCGTGTTCTTCGTTACGGTTTATGTCGGCTCTGGGTTGATCGCCAACGATCGTCGCTCAAACGCGATCCAGATTTACCTCTCGAAGCCGCTCACCCGCGTCGAGTATGTGACCGGCAAGCTTGGGGTGCTGGTGTTCTTCCTGCTGGGGGTGACGCTGTTGCCAGCGCTGGCGTTGCTGCTCGTGCAGGTGATGTTCTCGGCTAGCCTATCGTTCGTGGCCGAGAACCTATTCCTCTTGCCAGCCATCACGCTCTACGCGTTAGTGCAGGTGCTGCTAGCTGCTTTCTTGATCCTGGCGCTGTCGTCGCTCTCGAATAGCGCGCGCTACGCCGGCATCCTCTACGCCGGCGTCGTGCTGTTTAGCAACGCCGTCTTCAGGGTCGTGCAGGGCTTCACGTCAACCACCGGACTGGCGTGGCTCTCGTTCCAGGCAAACCAGGACCAGATCGGTGACGTCATCTTCCGTCTGCCCACTAGGTTCGAGTCGCCGTGGTTCATGTCGGCGCTGATGATCTTCGTGGTCATCGGGCTGTCCGCCTGGGTGCTCGAGCGTCGGGTGCGTGGGGTCGAGGTGATGACGTGACGCCGCCTGTGGTTGCCGTCGACGGCGTCTCGAAGTGGTACGGTCAGGTGATCGGTCTCAACGACATCACCGTCCGGGTACAGCCTGGTGTGACGGGATTGCTCGGTCCCAACGGCGCCGGCAAGTCTACGTTCCTAAAGCTAATTACCGGGCAGCTGAAACCAAGCCAGGGCTCGCTGCGGGTGCTGGGTGAGGCGGCGTGGGGGAATTCCGCGCTGTTCTTCCGTCTGGGCTTCTGCCCGGAGCAGGACTCGTTCTACGAACGGATGACCGGACTCGAGTGGGTCTCAGCTCTCGTCAGATTGAACGGGCTCTCTGAGGAGGAGGCGGACGCTGCTTCCCGCCGCGCCCTCGACGCAGTGGACCTGCTCGATGCCGCCGACAGGAAGATCGGCGCCTACAGCAAAGGGATGCGGCAGCGGGTGAAGTTGGCGCAGGCGCTGGTGCACGATCCCGAGCTGCTGGTGCTGGACGAGCCGCTCACCGGGATGGACCCAATCGCGAGACGACGCGTGATCCGGATGATCAAGCGCTGGGCGTCCGAAGGACGGAGTGTGCTGGTCTCAAGCCACATTCTGCACGAGATCGAGTCGATGACCTCGACGATCCTGCTGATTAACAATGGCCGCATCCTGGCCGAAGGAAACATCCACACCATCCGCGATCTGATCGACGAGCATCCCCACAAGGTCCGGGTACGTGCCGCCGAGCCACGTCGGCTGGCGCAGGCGTTCGTGAGCGACGACCACGTGCTGAGCGTGCTGTTCGAAACCGAGAGCGTCGTGGTGGAGACGACCAAGCCGGACGCGTTCTATGCTCGGCTGACCACCGCTGCGGCGACCGACGAACTGGGAGAGATTTACGAGGTGAGCTCGCCAGACGACAACCTGCAGGCTGTTTTTGAGTATCTGGTGAAATGACCGACGACGTGAGAAGACAGGAGCAGCCTCTGTCCGGCGAGACGCCGCCGTTCGTCCAGTCGGCGCTCCGTGTCTTCGACCTGTCGCTCAGTCAGATGCTCTGGTCGCGTCGAACCATCTTCATGGTGCTGGTGGTGGGTGGGCCGGTCATCGTCGCCTTCATCCTGCGCGCACTGGTGCTGTTCGCCGGCGACGTCGATGCAGGTTTGCTCATGAGTGGGTCGGATCTGTTCGGGTTGATGTTTTGGGTGTTCTATTTGGGCATTGCGGTGCCGCTTATGGGGCTGTTCTACGGGACCGCGCTGATTGCCGACGAGGTCGAGGACAAAACGCTCACTTACCTCTTCACGCGTCCCATCTCCCGGGGGGCGGTACTGGTCGGCAAGTATCTGGCGTATCTGGTTTGCACCGGCTTCGTGGTGCTGCCATCGCTGATGGTCGTCTTCTTCCTGGTGATGCCACTCCTCGGCGGTTCCATCGGGTCGGGCTTCCCCGATCTGCTGAAAGACCTGGGTCTGCTGGCCGTGGGGCTGGCCGTTTACGGGGCGGTGTTCGCGTTGGCCGGAGCCGCGGTCAAGCGGCCGCTGCTGGCGGGTCTCGTGTTCATCTTCGGCTGGGAGCCTGGCGTGCTGATGGTGCCGGGTTACATGAAGCAGTTCACGGTGCGCTACTACATGCAGGGGCTGGCGCCTCATTCCATGCCTGCCGACGACAGCGTCTTGGGATCGGTGCTGGCTTTTCTCCAGTCGGCCGAGGTGATCCCGTCGACCTTGATGAGCCTGACTGGATTGGTCGTCATCCTGGTGGGCGGCCTGGGACTGGCGATCTGGTTGGTCGAGCGGCGTGAGTATGTGCTGGAGCAGTAGCCCGCCAAAACGTTCGGACGCTGGAATCGAGGTGGGAACGTTT
>Ga0310344_10000142_pt1 | contig 60418 bp, 54 predicted proteins | sample HC15DNA20200_MG_FD_203801 | JGI IMG/M metagenome (GOLD analysis project Ga0310344, IMG submission 203801) | Marine microbial communities from station ALOHA, North Pacific Subtropical Gyre - HC15-DNA-20-200_MG | ecosystem: Environmental > Aquatic > Marine > Oceanic | place: Pacific Ocean: North... | reverse complement strand
CTAAAAAGTAGGGTTCAGTGAAACTAAGATCTACTCTTTGCTGTTCTGCCCCAATATTCAAACTAAGACGGAGATCCTGACCGCGACCTAATAAATTTCTTTCACGAACCGATATGTCTCCGAGAGGTCCTCCAGCAGAAGAAAACCCAGCTCCGATAGACAGCTCCCCAGTGGATTTTTCTTCAACCGATACATCAATTATAGTCCTATCTGAAGACGACCCAGGCTGGTTGGTAATATCAACTCGTTCAAAAAAGCCTAGATCAAATAATCTCTGACGACTTATTCTTAACTTAGCTGTGTTAAACGCATCGCCTTCTAATATTGAAAATTCTCTTCTTATAACCTTATCAAGAGTGCGCACATTGCCTCTTATGTTTATGCGCTCAACATAAACACGTGGCCCTTCACTAATTTCATAAGTTATGTTCAGAGTTTTTTGTTGCCTAATCTTTTTAACACGTGGCCTCACGTCTACAAATGCAAAACCTCTAGCACCAAGATCATTAGTAAGAGACTGAACAGTTTCCTCAACTTTATTAGCATCATATGTTTCACCCTGTGAACCTATGACAAGAGATTTCAGGTCATCAGCCGATAGATTTGATAATCTGTTAACTACTTCAACATTACCAAAAGTATATTTTTCACCTTCATCAACAGTAAATGTAATAACAAAATCATTCCGGTCATCAGTCAATTCTGCAATTGCTGAAACAACAGTAAAATCAGCATATCCTTCAGATAAATAAAACCTTCTCAATAATTCACGATCATAGGAAACTCTATCAGGGTCATAGGTGTCATCTGAGGAAAATATACGCCAAAATGCAGACTCATGAGTTCGAATAATGTCTCTTAATTTCGAATCCGAATATTTTATATTTCCAATAAAATGAATTGCGCGTATTCCATTTAGAGGCCCCTCAACGATCTCAAACACTAAATCAACTCTATTTTCTGATAATTGAATGACCTTAGGCTCAACTGTTGCGCCAAAGCGGCCAGTCCGTCTGTAAATATTAAGCAAGCGCTTAACATCATTTTGAACTTTGGTTCGCGTGTAGACTACTCTTGGACGCAGTGAAACTTCTGATTTGAGGACTTCATCATCAAGTTTTTTGTTTCCCTCAAATGAAATACGATTAATAATTGGATTCTCAACGACCTTTACAATTAGTGTACTCCCGTCCTTTTCAATAACCACATCAGCGAATAGCCCGGTATTAAAAAGACTCTTTAGAGATGCATCAACAAGAGTTGGACTATAAGTATCTCCTAATTTAATTTTTAAATAAGATATAATTGTTGTTGGTTCAATTCTTTTGACGCCCTCCACGCGTACACTGTCGATAGTCACTATGCTCTGCCCAGAAAAAGCAAAAGGACTATGCAAAACAGTGTTTATTGAAGAAACAATTGTTATAAACACAAATGCCACGACAACACGTGTCATCATTACGAGCCTCATAATTAGACGCCTTCCTTTAATTTCGGCCTTTTATTTAAAATCACTATCACTTAACAAACAAGTCATTAACCAGATCATTATAAATCCCTTCTAAATCATTATACGTTGCAAACAGCATGAGGCTAATCAAAAGAACTAGGCCCAACTTTAAACCAATATCAACAACTTTAGGATGTGGGGGGGCCCGAAACACAAATTCATAAGCATAAAACAACAGATGCCCACCATCCAGCAATGGAATAGGTAACAGGTTTATTAAACCAAGATTGACCGATAGAAGAGCGGCTATAAAAATTAGAGATGCTATGCCTGTTTCCGCTGCCTTACCTGATATTTGAGCTATCCTTATAGGACCGCCAAGTTGCTTTGCGCTTCTATCACCACTTATTATCTGTGCCACACCTGTTACCATAACTGTTGAAAGATGAGCAGTAGCCCTTAAAGATTGCCACACGGCCTCTATTGGCCCATGTTTTATGAACTCTCGAGCCGTACCCCTGACCCCTATGCGACCAATTTTTATTTCAGCACCCAATCCATCAGAAGCAATAACAACAGAAGGGGTAATAGGTATTTTTATTATTGATCCTTCTCTCTGAATAGATATGTTTATTGGAATGCCAGGATGCAGTTGCACTAACTGAGCCACCTCCTCAAAACGACTTACCTTACTACCTGCCACCTCAACAAAGAAATCATCCTCTTTTAATCCAGCTTCATCCGCAACTGAACCAGAAACTATCCCTGTTATTTTAGCTGGTGTAAAGGACTGCCCAATTGTAGAAAATGAGATGGCTAATATTAAAACTGCAAATAGAATATTTGCTATTGGCCCTGCTGCTACAATAGCAGCTCTTTGCCCAAGCCTTTTATGAGAGAAGGATACGCTTTGTTCTTCATTAGTAAGAAATGATTCATCAACTTCTGAAGTAATATCAGACTGACCAAACATTTTTACATAACCACCTAGGGGGATAAGGCTGAACTTCCATCTAGTTCCTAGTTTGTCTGTCCAACCAAATATCTCTTTTCCAAACCCAACAGAAAAAACTTCCACACGAACTCCATTCTTTCTAGCCACCCAATAATGACCAAGTTCATGAACAAAAACTAAAGGAGTTAAAACGACCAATAAACCAATAATTGGTAAAAGTATTTCACTCATTTATACACCACGTAAAAATTATAAAAAATAATTGAGAAGGTACGGGTCATATATTTAGCTCCAAGAATTAACAAGTGTATGGGTTGTTTCCCTTGATTCATGATCCAGTTCCTCAAAATCCTCAAGAGACTTGATTGGATACCCTGTCACTTTAGACAATGTTGCATCAACAATAGAAGCAATATCGAGAAAGCCAATTCTTTTATTTATAAAATTTTCAACGGCAATTTCATTAGAAGCATTCAAGACTGCAGTACTTCCGTTGCCTTCCGCTAAGGCATCCCTTGCCAATTTAAGAGAAGGAAATTTATTCAAATTCGGTTCCTCAAACGTCAAGTTTCCAAGTTTCGAAAAATCTATTCTTTCAGACGGAGCCATCATACGATGTGGCCAAGCCAAAGTATAAGATATGGGGGTACGCATATCAGGAGCACCCATTTGAGACAATATCGAGCCATCTATATACGCCACCATAGAATGAACAACTGACTGAGGATGGATTACTATATCTATCTTCTCATGAGATATAGGAAAAAAGTATGCAGCTTCAATCAATTCTAGTCCCTTATTCATCAGAGTTGCTGAATCTATAGAAATTTTTTGTCCCATATCCCAGTTTGGATGCAACATCGCTTGATTAGGTGTAGCTTTTGCCATTTCATTTACTGTCCAACCAAGAAAAGGCCCTCCGGATGCAGTGAGTATAACTCGTTCTACTTCAGAATAATTCTTTTCGGCTAGAATCTGAAAAATAGCGTTATGTTCCGAATCAATTGGTAGAAGAACAGTTTTCGATTTCTGAACTTCATCCATCACAACATCTCCTGCACACACAAGACATTCCTTATTTGCTAAAGCAACAATTTTTCCCTGTCTAATTGCAGATAAAGTTGGACGGAGACCTGCAGAACCAACAATAGCCGACACAACTATATCGGCTGATCGCTCAGCTACCTCTATGATTGATCTTACGCCAGATACAACTTCTACCGAGCTACCAGATAAGGCCTCCTTTAATTCACGTAATCGCTGGCTATCACTAATAGCTATAATTTCTGGTTCGAGTATTCGTGCTTGCTCAGCCAAAAGTTCAATATTCGATTGGGCAGTGAGAGCAATAACTTTAAATTGATCCCTATTACTAGATAATAAATCAACTGTACTTCTACCTATAGACCCGGTGGATCCTAAGATAGAAACAGTTCGTTGTTTATTCTCACTTTGTGGAAGTTTTATTGAATCATTAATAGTCACAAGAACGCGATATCCCTTAGCAATAAAGTGATCAGAAGCATTATAGGAGCGGAAGTTAAAAGTCCATCTATCCGATCAAGTATTCCACCATGTCCTGGTATAATTGATCCTGAATCTTTTTTATTAAATCGTCGTTTAACCCATGACTCAAATAGGTCTCCTATTTGGGCCACAATAGAAAGAATAACAGCTAGAAACAGCAAGGTCTGAGATGTTTTGTTTTCCAAAATATTATACAAAATGATGGCACTAACTAAAGAAAATAATAAACCTCCAAAAGCCCCCGACCATGTTTTTTGTGGGCTAATAGAGGGCACTAGTTTAGGCCCTCCAAATAGACTACCAACAAAATAAGCACCAATATCAGTCATCCAGACCATAATAAATAGGAATAAAACATATTCTAGCCCAAAAAAGTTATTCATTCTTAGCTTTATAATACATATCATTGGTAAGCAGAGATAACAGATGCCAAAACTCAACCATAACCGGCTATAGAAAAGACGACTGTTAGTAAAACCACATATCAATGCAAAAATAATGATAGATACAAGCGCAATCTCAAAACCCCAGTAAAAATATATTACCGATATAATTGGCCCTATTAGAGAGTAACAAATATTAATAATTAAACTTTTTTCACCACACAATCTGGACCATTCGAAAATGGCTATGCCGATTGTTAAAGAAACAAAGCTTATAAACCATAAACCACCCTCATAGGTTACCACCAAGACAAGTGGTAATAATAATAAGGTTGTAATTAACCGAGTAAAGAAGTTCTTGTATGTCACAGATCGTCTTATGAGAAGATTTCTAGACTGAGGCATTATCCTATTTCTTATCAGCAATATCGCCAAATCGACGTTCTCGACTATTAAATTCTTTTATTGCTAAAGCAAGATTCATCTCATTAAAATCAGGCCACAGCACATCACAAAAAACAAGTTCTGTGTAGGCCATTTGCCAAAGTAAAAAATTGCTTATTCTCTGTTCTCCACTAGTTCTAATTAATAGATCAGGGTCTGGAATTTCAGATGTAAAAAGATAACTAGAGAATTTTTGTTGATCTACCTCATCAAGCAATAAATTTCCTCCATGGATGTCAACAGCCAATGACTTAGCAGCCTCTAAAATTTCTTGCCTACCCCCATAACTCAATGCTGCCGTAAGTTGTAGCCCATCATTAGTATTGGTTAACTCTTCAGTTTTATTAATAAGATCCACTATATCTCTAGAAAAGTTAGAACGATCTCCAATAACCCTGATGCGCACATTACTATCTAATAAGTGCGTAGTTTCATTCTTTAGAAAACGGCGTAATAGCCACATTAAGTCATCGATTTCTAGACTTGGTCTTTTCCAGTTTTCAGAACTAAAACCAAATAATGTTAGATATTTAATACCTAATCTTTGAATTTCGATCACAGTTCTTTTTACTGCAGCGACACCAGCACGATGTCCATCGCTTCTAGGCAAACCTCTCGACTCTGCCCATCTTCCGTTACCATCCATAATAATAGCAATATGTTTTGGAAGAGATTGTTTGGACAACTTAACCACCGTATTTTGATTAAACCTGAAGAATCTCCTGCTCTTTTTCGGAAAGCATTTGATCGATCAAAGCAATATGTTCATCAGTGAGCTTTTGGATGTCCTCACCTAAAGTATGTTGCTCGTCTTTTGATATCTTGCCCTCTTTCTCGCTCTTTTTCAAAGAGTCCATACCATCCCGACGTACATTACGCACTGCCACACGTGCCTGCTCTCCAAATTTAGCCGCCACCTTAGTAAGATCTATTCTTCTTTCTTCACTTAAATCAGGTATCGGTACCCTAATAAGGTTTCCTTCTGTTTGCGGATTTAGCCCGAGATTAGATTCTTGTATTGCTTTTTCTACATCCTTTACCAAGCCGTTATCCCACACTTGAACAGTTAAGAGCCTTGGTTCAGGAACACTAATAGATCCGACTTGATTCATCGGCATTTTCGAACCATATGCTTCAATCGATATGTTCTCAAGCAAAGCAGTCGACGCACGACCAGTACGTAAACCAGAAAATTCCTTGTTTAAAGATTCTATAGCACCATCCATGCGGCGCGCTAGATCATTTGGATCTGCTGACATGCTATTATCCTCCTTCAACTATTGTGTAACGACCCTCACCAGTTATGACTTTATTGACTTCACCTTTATTAAGTATAGAAAAAACTATAATTGGAATATTATTTTCACGACATAGTGTAATCGCTGCAGCATCCATGACTTGTAAATCTTGGCTCAAAACTTCAAAATGTGTTAGCCTACTATATCTTTTAGTATCAGGATTTTTATGCGGATCTGCACTATACACTCCATCCACTTTAGTTCCTTTCATCAAACAATCACATGACATTTCTGAGGCTCGTAGTGCGGCAGCTGTATCTGTTGTAAAGTATGGATTTCCTGTGCCGGCAGCAAATATTACTACACGGTCCCGTTCCATATGACGAATCGCACGTCGTCGTATATATGGTTCACATACAGTAGACATAGGTATTGCAGATTGTACTCGTGTGTCTAAGCCGATTTTTTCTAGAGCGTTTTGTAAAGCAAGAGCATTTATAACCGTCGCTAACATTCCCATAAAATCAGCATTAGTCCTATCCATACCGGCAGCTGCACCAGAAACACCTCTAAATATATTTCCTCCTCCAACCACCAAACATAACTGTACACCAGACTGACATACTTCATAGATATCTTGAGCTATACGACTCAACACCTTTGAATCAAGTCCAAACGTGTTATCACCCATTAACACCTCACCTGAGATTTTGAGCAAAACACGTTGATAATTAGATGGTATTGACATCCACTATGATCTCCAGGAAACACAATATATAAATTTTAGAAACGTATTTTAGAGTTCTTAATTACAATTAAAAGTTTTTCAAATAAGAAATAACTATTTATTCGGATAACCTTGCCACTTCCTCAGCAAAATCATCTTCCTTACCTTCTAAACCTTCACCCAAATTGTACCGAACATATCCTTTTATAACTATGTCAGATCCAATATCAACTGATACTTCTTTAATAGCTTCAGCAACTGTCTTTTCTGTATCCAATACATAAGATTGTTCCAGAAGGACACTTTCTTGATAAAATTTCTGGATGCGGCCTTCAACCATTTTCTGAATAATGTCATCATTCTTACCCGACTCCAGCGCTTGATCTAATAGAATTTTTCTTTCGCGCTCTACAGTTCTAGGATCTAATGATTCTATATCTATAGCTTGAGGATCTGCTGAACAGATATGCATAGCCAAATTTCTTCCTAATTGGCTTAATTGATCTGGTGTTGCCTCTGATTCTAAAGCTACTAATACCCCGATCTTTCCAAGGCCATCGGAAACTTTATTATGGACATACTCAGAAACAAAACCTTTTTCTACTTGTAGTGCTGCTGCACGTCTCAAATTAATGTTTTCTCCAATTGTGGCGACCATCTGTGTCGCCTCTTCTTCAACAGTTCTGCTACTTGAAACATAATCAGATGTTTTCAAAGAATTAAAATCACCTCCCACATCCTGAGCAATGTTAGTGACATTTTTAACAAAAGTTTGAAATACATCATTTCTAGCTACAAAGTCTGTTTCTGAGTTAATTTCAACAATAGCGCCAGAAGTTTCAGTTGTTTTTACTCCAATTAGTCCCTCAGATGCAGCTCTTCCTGCTTTTTTTGCAGCTGCTGAAAGTCCTTTAGTCCTCAAAATATCTATTGCCGCGTCAAGATCCCCATCTGTCTCTACCAAGGCAGATTTACAATCCATCATCCCTGCACCAGACTTATCTCTTAATTCCTTTACCATTCTAGCCGTTATTTCAGCCATAATTACTTAATTCTCCGTAACAATTATTCAAAATATACTATTGTAAATAAAGAGAGTTCTATTCCATACCTGACAGTATTAGTCCGGTACATTAGAGCTATCTTCAACAGATGTGGAATTGTCTTCTGTCAATAGTGCTTCAGATTTGATTTCTTCCTCATTCAATGTGCTTACTTGCTCATTATTAGGCTCAACTTGTACATCGCCTCCATTCGTATCCTCACTTTTAGTATCTTGCAAGGCTGTTTCTGGTACTAAAGTTTCAGACTCCCCAACATCAGCACCACTAGTTGTCATTTCTTGTTGTAGACCGTCAAGAACGGCACCAGAAAACAGATCGCAATATAATTGGATAGCTCTCATAGCGTCATCATTACCTGGAATAGGAAAATCAATATTCATTGGGTTCGAATTCGAATCGACAATAGCTGCAATTGGTATACCAAGTTTATGCGCTTCATTTATCGCTATTTCTTCTTTGTTAGTATCTATAATTACTAACATATCTGGCCGGCCACCCATTTCTTTGATACCCCCAAGAGCTAACTCAAGTTTGTCCCTTTGTCGTGTCAAGTTAAGTAATTCTTTTTTTGTTAGCCCTCTACTCTCATCTGAACTAAGTTGATTCTCCAGATCTCGCAATGTTCTTATAGAGTTAGAGATAGTCTTCCAGTTCGTTAACATCCCGCCAAGCCAACGATGATTTACGTAATATTGACCACATTTTTTTGCAGATTCTGCGATAATTTCACCAGCAGCTCGTTTTGTACCAACAAATAAAACTCTGCCCCCATTAGCGGCAATATCTCGCGTCGTATTAAGAGCTGCGTATAACATTGGAACTGTTTGCTGAAGGTCAATAATGTGAACTTTATTTCTAACCCCGAAAATATACTGCTCCATTTTCGGATTCCACCGTCTAGTATTATGACCAAAATGAACGCCTGCTTCTAAGAGTTGCCTCATCGTAAATGTAGGAACCGCCATAAACGTATCTCCTTTTCCGGTTAAACTTCTGCAAGACGTGGCTTTAAAAGCACCGGAGCGAACATTATGATTTTTTACCCATACGTCCGCAATCTTGCATGTGAATTCTATTCGTTTTGAATCGAGTAGTTAATTTGGTGTAGCTGTATGGTGAGAAAATTGCAAGTACCTAAGGATTAATTATTTACTGAATTGTTATTAACTGGCACTAAGAAATAGGACAATATCAGCTTAACTAGTTTTATACTCTATCTCCAAAGCGACCATATCAGTGTCACCAATATTTGTTACATTATGCTCAAAACCCTCACCCACTTCATAAAAAAATGATTTTCCTGCTTCTGATTTGATTTCACCTACCGACCCATCAGATCTTTCATATCGCAACTGGGCAGATTCAATATGATATCCTACATAATTTGTATCATGGACATGCCAACCTGATTGTTCCCCAGGACGTATTCGATGAAAGGTGATTCTTGTGGTATCATTATCAAGTAATATTTCGTAATGACTAAGTTGATCAGAAGCTATTTTTGATCTGTTTTTTTTATCCAAATGCTGAGACATCAATAAATCTCCTAATAATAATGTGCACTTAACCAGTTTTATACTCTATCTCTAAAGCAATTATATCAACATCTCCCACATTGATTGCATTATGCTCAACAGGCGCCTTAACGGATAACGCCACACCAGGCGAATAGTCAATGTCTAGTGATGTACCATCAACATAGTCTAGATGGAGCCGACCTTTTGATTGTTGCAAAGCTACGTAATCATATTCATGCCTGTGCCACCCTGTTTGCTCACCTGGTTTTATTGTAAACAAAGTAATACAAGTTTTTTCATCATCTAAAAGAGTATTATAGGTGGCTATTGGCCTTGTTACAGGTCCGGAATCAATTTTATCTTTAAGTTTAATTGACATGTTTATCTCCCCACAAAAAGAGAATACATGATAATTAAACATATTAAAGTATATATTTAGCCTTACTAAGCCTCTTGGACTTGAATTACACCAGGTATTTTTTTGATAGAATCATACATCTGCCTGTTATACAGATAAGCTCCATCAAGTCTTACCTCAACCTCCCTAGTTTCGGAGGGTATAATCAAACTAATCCTTGCGTTACCCTGGCTTTCTTTTGAACTTTCTGTATGTTTCTCAACTAGAGATTTAAGATCTCCTAAAGGTTCATAATCATTTATCCATATCTTTAATAAGACAGGGGCAGAAACTGTTGCATGTTCCAAGTCACTTATTGATTGAACAGTTAATCGCAATTGATCTTCATCCATCCTTGCTGCCACCTTAAGTAAAATCGGCCTACCACCTACTTCTAATAGGTTCACATTCTCTGCCAATAACTCTGAAAAGACTGTAGTTTCAAATGTCCCGGAAGCATCGGACAACTGAACAAAGGCGTATCTACTTCCTCGTTGCGAGGTTCGTTTTTGAACGTTTAAAACAACTCCTGAAAGTAAAGCACTCATGGCCCCTCCATTAGCCATAACCGTTTCTTTCAAATTGATATATTGAAGAACTCCCATGCGCTCGAGCAGCACTGTATATTCGTCTAAAGGATGAGCCGTTAGGTAAAAACCTATAGCCTCACGTTCTTTCTCTAAAACCTCTACTTGAGACCACTGTTCAACCCCATCAAAAGAAAGGTTTATCTTTGTTGTCTCAGCATCATTTTGTCCTAATAGATTAAACTGTCCACTTTCACGTTCAGCTGTTTTTGCTTGAGCTAAATTTAAAATTTTATCTATACCTACAAAGAGACTCGCACGATTATCTTCTAATGAATTGAGCGCACCTGCCCCAACTAAGTTCTCTAGGAGACGTTTGTTTAGAGCCTGAGAGTTTAATCTGTTAGCTAAGTCAAAAATACTTTTAAACTCACCATGTTCTATTCTTTCCTTAACAAGGGTTTCCATTGCTGAAGGACCAACGCCTTTTATTGCAGCCAGAGCATAGCGTATTGATCCGATGTATTTCTTTCCTTTAATTGTTGGTTTATCAATATGTTCTACTGAAAACTCAACTTCAGAGTAATTTATATCGGGCGATAGAAGCAATATAGATTGGTTTTCTAGTTCCTGTTTATAAAGAGATAATTTGTCTGTGTTATTAATATCGAGCGTCATTGAGGCAGCAAAGAACTCTACTGGATAATTAGACTTTAGATAAGCTGTTTGATATGCAATCAGAGCATAAGCAGCAGCATGAGCTTTATTAAAACCGTATCCTGCAAATTTAGCGATAGTATCAAAAATACGAATAGCAGTTCCTTCGTCAACTTTTCTCATTGTCGCACCGGATACGAATGCGTCCCTTTGTGCATCCATCTCTGATTTAATCTTCTTTCCCATCGCACGACGTAATAGATCAGCTGATCCAAGTGTAAACCCTGCTAAGTTCTGAGCCATCTGCATAACTTGTTCTTGATATATAGGAATGCCATAAGTTTCGCTTAGGCATTCCTCAAGGCTTTCATGTAAATAATCAACTTTCTCTATACCGTGCTTACGACTTATATAACTTGGAATGTTATCCATAGGCCCAGGTCTATATAGTGCTACAACGGCTATTATATCTTCGAATCTATCTGGTTTAAGTTTTCTAAGCACATCACGCACACCAGTGGACTCGCATTGAAAAACTCCAGTTGTATCTCCTTGACCAAGCATCTCAAATGTTCGTAAATCGTCAAGAGGAATACTTGCTAGGTCAATTTTAATATTTTTATTTAATAATAATGAAAGTGTTTTTTGAATTACATCTAGAGTTTTCAAACCCAGAAAATCAAATTTAACCAACCCAGCCAATTCAACGTATTTCATTGAGAACTGTGTTGCTAATGTATCGGACCTAGGATCTCTATAAAGTGGAATACTTTGTTCTAATGGCCGATCACCGATTACAACACCCGCCGCATGTGTAGAAGTATTTCTATACAACCCTTCTAATTTTAGGGCTAGATCAAGAAGGTGCCCTACATTCTCATCACTTATTCTCAGATCCTTTAATTGAGGCTCTAAATTAATTGCTTGTTCAAGTGAAACAGGATTAGCCGGATTCGCGGGTATCATCTTTGCTATACGATCAACCATGCCATAAGGCATTTCAAGAACCCGTCCAACATCACGAACCACAGCTCTTGCCTGTAATTTTCCAAAAGTGATTATTTGAGCTACACGATCATGCCCATATCTCTCTTGAACATATCTAATTACTTCGTCTCTTCTTGCTTGACAAAAATCAATATCAAAATCAGGCATCGAGACCCGTTCCGGGTTAAGAAAACGCTCAAAAAAAAGTCCCCATTTTAATGGATCTAAATCAGTAATAGTTAATGCCCAAGCAACTACAGATCCAGCACCAGATCCTCTACCCGGGCCCACTGCGATTCCATTTGACTTAGACCATTTAATAAAATCCGCAACAATAAGAAAATATCCTGAGTAACCCATACCTTCTATAACATCTAGCTCATACTGCAATCGTTTATAATATGGACCTTCAACTAACTCTTTTTCCTCATCGGTAATTTGCTTATCATGCACATGATACAAAAGTCTTTCTTTCAAACCTATATGGGCTTGTTCACGTAATAGGGTGTTTTCGTCATTTTCTGAGTTAGTTTTGAAAGGTGGTAACTTTGGTTCACTTGCAATTGGCATAAATGAACATCTCTGTGCAATAACTATTGTATTTTTAATTGCTTCAGGTAAATCAGAAAAAACCTCTTTCATCTCTTCAGCTGATTTAAAATAGTGCTCAGATGTAACTCGTCGTCTTTCTGGCTGAGATATATATGCACTCTGCGAGATACATAATAAAGCGTCATGTGCCTCGTACATGTTCTTTTCAGTATAAAAAACTTCATTTGTAGCCACTAGTGGCAGGTTTAAAGAGTAGGCAAGCTCAATAAGCGACTTTTCGCTCTTAGATTCATTATCTAAATTATGTCTTTGAATCTCTATATATAATCTCTCTGGAAATAATTCTATTAGGGTTTCCAGAGAACGATGTGCTAGTTCACTTTGTTTATTTTCTATTAAGCGTGCGATTTCTCCGTTGGCTCCACCAGTTAATGCTATTAATCCTTCTGTATTACCCAAGAGATCATCATAGGAAAGCTTACCTCTTCGTAGAGCATCTTCCGTAGAATAAGATTTCGATACTAAATGCAAAAGATTTCGATAGCCAGTTTGAGTTTGAACTAAAACAACCAACTCACTAACTGAATACAATTTTTCCTTGTCCTGTTGATACCCATACAAGCCATCATTATCTTCGAATATAATAGAAAGTTGACAACCAACGATTGGTTGGATACCTGCTTTTGAAGCAGCTATAGAAAACTCTAATGCACCAAACAAATTTGAAGTATCTGTAACGGCGACAGCAGGCATTTGATTTCTATTACATAAATCAATTAACTCATCAATTCGAACAGCTCCTTCAGCTAACGAATAAGCTGAATGAACTCTAAGATGGACAAAGTCAGCAACCATCAGTTCCTCCATATACAAACGTACACTGCGTAATGCTTGTTCGATAGGAGTTAAGACTGTGGAAAAAAGAACTTTACGTGGAGAAGATTTGACCTTGATTAAGATTCAACTTTATATCCATTCTATCAGCAAGGTCCATGTTGTGTGTAGCCATGATTGCTGCAATATTGTTTTCTCTAACTAATTCTACTAATTGTTCAAAAACAATGTTTGCTGTTACAGGATCAAGATTTCCCGTTGGTTCATCAATAATCAAAACTTTAGGATTGTTAGCCAGGGCTCGACCTATGGCAACCCTTTGTTGTTCCCCTCCACTCAACCTTCCTGGACGGTGAGAACTTCGATGATTTAGAGACATTTTTTCTAGAAGAAAATCTGCCCTTAGACCTGCCTGATGTGTTGAAACTCCAGATAGCATCTGAGGCAGCATAATATTTTCTCGTGCAGTAAATTCTTTTAACAGATAATGCGACTGGTAAACGAATCCCATATTATCGCGTCTAATTAGAGTTCTCTGCTGATCATTCAATCTTTGAGAAGTAAATTTAAGTATAGTCACTTCTCCTTGTTTTGGACTATCTAGTAAACCAGCTATTTGTAATAAAGTTGTTTTTCCAGCCCCCGATGGCCCCACTAGCGCAATAATTTGACCAGGCATAACCTCCAGAGAAACACCATTAAGAACATCTATAGTATTTCCCCCTTGATCAAAGGATTTAACAATATTTTTTAAAACTAAAGCCGGTTCAGTCATTACGCAAAACTTCTGCGGGGTCAATTCTAGCAGCCCTAAAACTTGGATAGAGAGTTGCGAGAAAAGAAATCATTAGTGAAAGACCTGACACCATAATAACCTCATAAAACTCGATTTTAGATGGTAATTGGCTAAAGAAAAAAACCTCTGCAGAAAAAAATGACTCTCCTGTGAGTGCCTCAAGAAAATCCTGAATATCAATAAGATAATAGGTTATAATTACCCCTGCCAAGGTTCCAAAAAAAGTTCCTGCAAACCCAATACTTGTACCCGCAATTAAAAATATCCTCATTATCATACCACGGGATGCACCGATAGTTCTTAGAATAGCAATCGCAGATTCTTTGTCCTTAACCATCATTATCAAGCTCGAAACTATGTTAAAAGCTGCAACTAAAACAATTAGCATAACAATCAAAAACATTACGTTTTTTTGAACCTGCATAGCGGAAAAGATAGAACGATTTTCTTGTTGCCAATCAAAAACTAATAACTCTGGTTTTAATATTTTATTAATAGATTTTTTTGGAAGCGTAAGGTCATCTGGGTCTTGTAAAAAAACTTCAACTTTTGAAACCTGATCTTTCATTTGAAAGAATTTTTGAGCTGTTTCGAGTGGCATAAATATAAAAATTCGATCAAATTGATAATGCCCAACCTCAAATATTCCCGTGACAGTGTATGCTTTAACCCGCGGCACAGAGCCAAATACTGTAATCATTCCGCGAGGAGATACTAATGTTATCTTGTCTCCTACTCCCGCACTCAATCTTGAAGATAATTTTGAACCTATAATAATTGAATTGTCTGAAAAATTATCGATCGAACCTCTTATTATATTTTCTGTAATAATTAATCTATTCTCTAAATTTTCTTTTTTAATGCCACGTGCCAGAACGCCTTCTGACCGATTATTTAAGGACGCCAATAATTGACCTTCAATTATTGGATCTACATAGGCAACATTAGCTATCGAACGAATACTACTAATAAATTTATCATAATCGAATATTTTATCTTCATTTGAAACTATAGCTATGTGTCCCTTAAAACCTAATAAACTTTTTACTAATTCAGCTCTAAGGCCATTTTGTACTGACAGAACAATTATTAGTGTGCCAACACCTAGCATTATCCCAAGTAAAGAGAACCAAGCAACCACAGAAATAAATCCTTCTGACTTTTTGGTTCTTATATATCGGCCTGCAATTAGCCACTCTACTTTAGAAAACACAAATAATACCTATATAAATTATTACGAATATTGATCTACATAACTCTTATCTACTAATTACGTGTTTTGCTTAGGATCCAAGATGACATTTCATCAACGTTATGTCTTTCAACTTTGCTATCGGCTCTATCTTTCAACTCAACAAAGCCTTCCTTGAGCCCTTTAGGGCCAACAATAATTTGATATGGAAGACCTATTAAATCCATATCAGCAAATTTAGCCCCTGCTCTATCAACTCTATCATCATATAGAATGTCTACCCCATTTCGGGTTGCTAGTTCGTAAAATGACTCACATATTTCATTACAGCTCATATCATCTGCATTCAAATTTATTAAACCAACTATCCATGGAGCAACAGATTCAGGCCAAATAATACCTTTATCGTCATGTGATGATTCAATAATAGCTCCAACTAATCTAGAAACCCCTATTCCATAACTCCCCATTTCTATTGACACTAACTCACCATCAGAATTTTGAATTTTTGCCCCCAAAGAATCAGAATATTTTGAGCCAAAATAAAATATATGCCCAACCTCTATTCCTCTTGCCGTAACTAATTCATCTTTCGGAATCGGACAATTATCATGATTGTGCTTTTCATCAGTTGCAGCATAGTACTGCGTCCAATCATCAACAATTGATTGCAAGTTCAATGTGAAATCAATGTCTTTCCCTGGCGGTTTCATGTTAATTAACTCTTGATCACAAAAAACTTCACTTTCTCCTGTATCAGCCAACACTATAAATTCATGACTTAAGTCTCCTCCAATGGGGCCCGTATCAGCAGCCATGGGTATTGCCTTAAGACCCATACGAGAAAAAGTACGAAGATAGGATACAAACATTTTGTTATATGAATGCTTTGCACCTTCATAGTTCAGGTCAAAGGAATAATTGTCTTTCATTAAGAATTCCCTTCCTCGCATAACACCGAATCGCGGGCGAACCTCATCTCTAAACTTCCACTGAATATGGTAAAGGTTTTTAGGTAATTCTCTAAAACTATTTAGCTCATTTGCTACAATATCGGTAATTAACTCTTCATTGGTCGGCCCATACAGCATATCCCGTCCATGACGATCGGTGATCCTTAGCATTTCTTTCCCATAATCATCATACCTCTTTGATTTTCGCCATAAATCAGCCGATTGAATCGTTGGCATTAACAATTCTTGAGCACCAGTTGCGTTCTGCTCCTCTCTAATAATTTCAATTATTTTTTGAAGCACACGGTAACCCGTGGGAAGCCACGAATAAATACCTGCAGTAGATTGCCTAATCATACCTGCACGTAGCATAAGTCGATGCGAAACAATTTGAGCTTCTGATGGGTTCTCTTTCAAAGTTGGCATAAACAACTGCGTACGTCTCATTACTCTATTTATCCTTAAATTAATAACTGATTTTTGTAGTAAAAATTAACATATTACATTTTAGAACTAATCAACTTCTTATTAATGTTTTAATTAATATTCATCCAAGGAGGATTGAGATCTAGAATCTTTTTAAAAATTGGACAATCCTTTCTATGTGCTCCAGACAAATAACCAGTACTCATAAGGAACTCTCCGGTTATTTCTTCCCCAGTGAATTTAAAATTATCTTTAAATAATGTAACCCATTCATTTTTTTTAAGAGGATGATGATTATTTAACCAATTTGAAAATGTACCATGCTCTTTTTGTATCATTTTAATTTTATTAGCATTATATATTACTGCATTAATCTTTAATTTATTTCGAACAATACCCTTGTCTAATATTAAACGCTTTCTATCATTATCCCCATAATTAGCGATTATTTCGATGTTATAACCCTCATATGCTTTATAAAAATTATTACGCTTCTTCAATACTGTTAACCAACTTAAACCCGCTTGATTAATTTCGAGAACTAATCTCTCAAATAATTTTGAATCATCTTTCTCGGGATATCCATATTCATTATCATGATAAGGACGGTGAATTTCATGTTCTGGTGCTATGTCGCAATAATCTGGCATAAGAAAAAACTCGTCAATTAGATTTAATTATATGTAACAAATAATGAACTATCAAAAACAAACAAATAATATAAATAATATTAGGCCTTTGAAAATATTTTTAATATTTCTTTTACATGGACTGAAATCGTTTGGCGGTCCTGTTGCTCATATCGGGTATTTTCGAAACGACTTTGTAGATAACCGTAAATGGTTAAGTAATGATGAGTTCCAGGACATTGTAGCGTTATGTCAATTTCTTCCAGGTCCCATGTCAAGCCAAGTGGGATACACAATAGGCATACTAAAAGGACGTCTCCTCGGTGGGTTTCTTGCCTGGCTGGGATTCACAGCACCATCAGCCATAATAATGATCGGTTTCGGTATGAGCACATATATAATTAAAGATGGTATTCCCCTTTCAGTTGTTCATGGTCTAAAACTTGCTGCCGTGCCCATAGTAGCGTGGGCTTTATATCAGATGACGGTAATGTCCTGTGGAGGTTTAATCAAAATTACACTTGCACTGGTGGCATGTTTATTGATGTTAATTACAAATTCTATACCTATACAGATAGGTCTTATCGTTTTGGCAGCTATAGCAGGTAATTTCTTTATTAAGTCGGACAGCAAAACCGATCAGACGCAGATTTATAATCCATTTTCAAAAATTGTATCGATAGTAAGCATAAGTATATTTATATTTCTTTTAATAAGCCTCCCAATATTAGTTGTATTTACAGATCTAAAAGAAATTGAGTTATTTTCTAGCTTTTACAGAGTTGGCTATTTAGTTTTTGGAGGAGGACATGTCGTTTTGCCACTCTTTCAGAACGAAGTGGTCCCAACTGGTTGGGTCGACCAAAACACTTTTCTAGCGGGCTATGGAGCTGCACAGGCAATTCCCGGCCCAATGTTTGCATTTGCTGGATATCTTGGAACCGTATCAGAACTAGGATTCCATTATCTACAACCATGGGCAGTAGGATTGATAGCAATAATAGCTGTGTTTTTGCCTTCTTTTTTAATTCTAACAGCTGCTTTACCCTACTGGCAGATTCTTAGAGTTAAACCGTCTTTAAAATCATCAATTTCTGGAGTTAACGCAGCAGTAGTCGGCTTGCTTCTGGCTGTTTTTATAGACCCAGTCCTAACAAGTTCCTTATTGTCTATAGAGGATTGTATAATCGCATTTTGTGGCTTATTTCTGCTCGCCAAAAAGAAAGTACCTGTCTGGCTAATTGTTGTTCTTACAATAACTTTAGGATCCGTACTCCATATGTATGAGACGAACGTTATCCTAGAGTTTATAGATATCAAGTTTTAAACCTGTTCCAACTCGATTAAAGTTCCAAAAAAGTCTTTAGGATGAAGAAATAGAACTGGTTTTCCATGAGCTCCCTCTTTAGGTTCTCCATCACCGAGTACTCTCGATCCTTCTTTCAAAAGCTGATCCCGAGCAGAATAAATATCTTCTACTTCAAAACAAATATGATGTATCCCACCATTAGGATTACGATCTAAAAATGACTTTACAGGAGAATTTAAATCCAGAGGATACAACAATTCTATTTTACTATTAGGCAGCGTAACAAAAACTGTTGTTACACCATGTGTTGGCAAATCAACCGGATCTGATACATCAGCACCAAGAACTGTAGAGTATGATTTTGCTGCAACCTCCAAGTCAGGAACTACTATAGCAACGTGATTTAATTTTCCTATCATATATCGACATAACTCCTTAAAGGTCTCTACCCTTAATTCTAATCAAATGAACTTCAACTGATGGTGACTTTCTTTTCAACTTTCGAAACCCTCTTGACACCTTATCTTTTAATTTTTGGGTAAGAACTTTATCATCACGACGATCCCGTGGAGGCAAATTATCTATAAGATCGAGAATGTCATCTATTATTAGGTTTTTAAGACTAATATCATCAATCTCATCATCTAATAGTCCAGGAGCAGACAGTATTGGGGTCTCAATAATATTACCAGACTGATCAACAGCAATTGTTAATAAAGAACATCCATTTATTTGCATATGATTTCTTTTAACCACTTTATTGCTATCTAGGCTAATTAAATCATTCCCATCAAGCATTAAACGACCTGTGTGAACGCGGCCAACAAATTTAGGGCCATTGGCACTTAATGCCAAAACATCACCATTACGTACTTCCTTAATAAACGGAATATCGCAGCTCTTCGCAAGATCCGCATGACCACGTAAGTGTTGAGGTTCACCATGGACTGGAATTGAAATTCTTGGTCGAACAACTTCATACATTTTTTTCAACTCTTCACGAGCTGGATGTCCTGACACATGCACTAAATGATCATGTTCAGTTATAACTCTAACGGATTTATTAGAAAGCTGCTCATGCAACCTTGATATTGGCCTCTCATTACCTGGTATAATTCTAGAAGAAAATATTACAACATCTCCTTTATCTAAACTTATATGAGAATGATCATCTCTCGCTATTCTTGATAAGGCGGCTCGTGGTTCACCTTGACTACCCGTAGCTATAATAAGGACGTTTTCACGTGGTATAGATTTAGCTTCTTGTTCTTTTATAAAGGGAGGTACATCCCTCAAATATCCAACAGACTTAGCAGCATCAATGACTCTCCTTAATGATCGACCCGACAAAATAACTGATCTCCCATTTTTTTCTGCAGACTCAATAATGGTCTGCAGTCTGGCAACATTACTAGCAAAACATGTAACGACAACTCTGCCTTTTATTTCCCTAACCAAATCAAATAGATTATCTCGTACTTGCTTCTCTGAACCACTACTCCCGTCAACAAGAGAATTTGTTGAATCACCTACCAGAGCTAACACCCCTTCATCCCCTAGTGATTTGAAAGTTTTAAGATCAGTCTTTTTTCCAACTAATGGATGGGGATCAAGCTTCCAATCGCCTGTATGAAGGATGGTACCAATCGATGTCTTTAGCACAATAGAGTTTGGTTCGGGTATTGAGTGAGTTGTTCCTAGGATCTTTAACTGAAATGGTCCGATATCTAACTTTTGATTTTTCTTAATTACATTTATTTTAACCTTTTTTAGGAGACCAACTTCTTCTAGTTTCTTTTTTAAAAGTTCTGTAGCAAACGCCGTCGCATATATTTTACAACGCAGTCTATTCCATAAATGATGCACTGCACCAAAGTGATCCTCATGAGCGTGAGTTAGAACTATTCCGATCAAGTCGGCGTTTCTTTCTTCAATAAAACTGACATCTGGCATAACTATCTCAACACCAGAGATGTGTTCGTCGCCAAATGTAATTCCACAATCAACCATTAGCCACTTGCCAGCGTGACCATACAAGTTAAGATTCATTCCAATTTCACCAGCCCCACCAAGAGGACAAAATAGTAGCTCATCGTCACTAGGAGATGTTCCAGAAAAAGAAATACTAGAATTTGTAGACGAAATCATTTACTTCGATTACGACGATTTATTTCAACCAAGCCAATTAACGTTAAGTCAGGCTCGACTGCCTTTATTATATCGGTTTCATTCACAAATAGTGGTGCAAGGCCGCCTGTGGCTATAACATTCATATTTCGTCCATATTCTTTAATTATTCGGGGTACCATCCCTTCAATCATAGATACATAACCCCAAAAGATACCAGATTGCATAGCTGAAACTGTATTTCCACCAATAATTGAATCTGGCTTTTCAACATTAACTCTTGGCAGTAAAGCACCCGCCATGGTTAATGCTTCAACAGATAAATTTACACCAGGTGCAATAATACCTCCGCACCAATCTCCTTCCGAATCAATTATGTCAAAAGTTGTTCCAGTACCAAAATCAATTACAATTACATCCTCAGGGTATCTAAGGTGTGCTCCAACCGCCGTAACTAATCGATCGGCACCTACCTGCTCCGGCCTATCTACTTTTACTCGAATTCCTAAGTCCACATTCTTATCTCTAACAACTAATGGTTCAACTGAAAAATGATTTTGAACGAGAGCCGATAAGTTTCGACGCGTTCCAGGAACAACTGTTGTAATTATAGCTTCAGTTATATGATCAACGTTTAGAGATTTTAAAAAAAGCAACTGAGTTAACCAAACCGCATATTCATCGGCTGTTCTATTTGGATCAGTTGATAAACGCCAACGACCAACTTGCTCTTCACTATTGTAAACAGCGAACACAGTGTTTGAATTACCACAATCTATTGCAAGGAGCATAAGCTTTACTCATTATAATTAGTAACTACGGGGAATACTTCTCCAGTTTCAATACTTTTAATACCATTTTTAGTTTCGATAAGAAGATTACCAGAACAATCTAAACCACAATATTTCCCTGTGACTTCTCCAACAGGTAATCGAACACGAGTTTCGCTGCCCTGAATTGGTGCATATATCATCCATTTTTGTCTAATTATTTCAAACCCTTGTTCATCCCACTCACTGATTTTTGAATAAAGTTTCATTAAAAAACCCTGCAGTAACTCTTCTACAGACAACCTTGCCCCCTCTGTATTTAGGCAGGTGGTATCCTTTATATGTTTTGGGCAACTCAAAACATTCAAACCCACACCTATAATAACCCAGTCTAATTTATCACTATCAGACGAAGAACTTTCAAGTAAAATACCAGCAACTTTCTTTTCATTTATTAATAGATCATTTGGCCATTTAAGAGTTACTTTTATGCCCGTTAAACTATTAATTGTTTCAACAAGAGAAACAGATGCAACGAAGCCTATCTGAGATCCTTCCGATGGCTTACAATTAGGTCTTTGTATAATTGACACATACAAATTTCCTGGAGGAGAGCTCCAAGAACGGCCATGCCTGCCTTTCCCAGATAATTGCTCCTTGGCCCAAACCACCGTACCTGAATCAACACCTGATACAGCAAGTTTTTTTGCCACCTCATTAGTACTCTCGACACTTTTATAAAATAAAAGATTACAATCTGTTGGCGTTTCCACGAAAAAATCACTCATTATAGAAATATAGACGAAGCTGCAATCGCTGCATTATCAAGAACTGGCCACAATATAATTATAAAAAATGCTGTAACAATGCTCATGCCAACAGTTATCAAAGAAATCTCTTTACCTATAGATTTATCAAACTCGTCCATCGCCTCATCAAAATACATGAGCTTAACAATCCTCAAATAGTAAAAAGCTGAAACAACGCTTGCTAGTAATCCTATTACCGTAAGCGTGTAAAGTTCAGCATCAATAGCAGCCTTAAAAACAAAATACTTACCAAAGAAACCTGCAAGTGGAGGTATACCTGCCATTGAGAACATAAATATAGTTAAAGCAATTGTCATTCTAGGATTAGTCCTACTATATCCAGCAAGTTGGTTAATTTCTTCAACCATTCGGTCATCTCTCTTCATTGCTAAAATACAAGCAAACGTTCCAACATTCATAAAGAGATAAACTGTTAAATAAAGTAAGACTGCTTGCAGCCCAGCCAAAGTACCGGCGGCAAGACCAACTAAAACGAAACCCATATGACCTATAGAACTATAAGCCATCAGTCGTTTAATATTAGTTTGATTAATCGCAGCAAATGCTCCAAAAGTCATGGAGGCTATAGCTATAAAACATATAACCTGTTGCCACTGAACAAATAATCCACCAAATGGCTCTAATAAAACCCTTGCTAAAAGTAACATCGCAGCTATTTTAGGTGCAATTGAGAAAAAAGCTGTTATCGGTGTTGGTGCACCCTCATAAACATCTGGTGTCCACATATGGAACGGCACCGCGGATACTTTGAAAGCAAGCGCACAAAGAATAAATATTACACCGACAGTAACTCCTATCAATTGGTTGTTTGCAACACCATCAGAAAAAGCCAACTCCAATTCATTAAAGCCTGTAGCCCCCGAAAATCCGTAAACCATTGTCATTCCATAAAGAAGAATTCCAGAGCTTAAGGCCCCAAGCACAAAATACTTTAATCCAGCTTCTGCTGACTTGATTGAATCACGACGTATTGCAGCGAGCACGTATAGTGAAAGACTTTGTAATTCTATACCTAAATAAAGAGCTATTAAATCATTAGCCGACACCATCATCATCATCCCAAGCACAGCAAATAACAGAAGAATAGGGAATTCAAATTGGGGTATACCTTCTCGAAGATTAAAGGGCAGCGCAAAAATAAGTGTTAAAGTTGCTCCTATTAGGATGAGTACTTTCGAATAATTAGAAAATTGATCTACAACAAATAAATTATTAAATGCTAAAGACGGTGTTTCAGGACCTAATATTACCAATAAACACGCAATGCCCATGACACAAATAGACATCCAGGTAATTGTCTTAGTTGAATTATCTCCCTTAAACGCACCAATCATTAATAAGCTCATCGCAGATAATGCAATACACAGTTCCGGCCAAATTAATTTAATGTCTGTTAATATATCCACGTATTGCATTCCAAAGATTAACGATTAGATAAGCCCGTGACATCTAATGAGCCCAAAGCGTCTTGATAGTTCTGCATTAAATTTAATACGCTCGCATCCATAACCTGGAGAAAAGGTTGAGGCCATAAGCCCATCCATAAAACAAGAATTATAAGTGGAGCAAAAATGACAATCTCTCTAGGTTCAAGATCCATAATACCTTTAAGATCAGCCCGTTCAAGTTGACCAAATATTACCCTTCTATACATAAACAACATATAGGCAGCTCCAAGCACTATTCCACTGGTAGCAAGGAGAGCAACCCAAGTGTTGACTTGGAAAGCACCCAACAACACCAAAAATTCTCCTATAAAACCTCCGGTTCCGGGCAATCCAACTGCTCCCAACATAAATATCATAAACACCACAGCGTATTTTGGCATTCTTTCAATCAAACCACCATATCGTGATATTTCTCTTGTATGCATTCTGTCGTAAACAACACCTACACATAAAAAAAGTGCAGCAGAAATAACACCATGACTTAACATCTGAAATATACCACCTTGGATGCCATATACCGTGCTAGTAAAAATACCGATTGTTACAAAGCCCATATGGGCAACTGAAGAATAGGCTATTAGCTTTTTCATATCCTCTTGGGCGAGTGCGACTAAAGACGTATATATTATAGCGATCACAGACAAAGTATAAATAAGAGGCGTAAATTGCTCAGAAGCTAGTGGTAACATTGGTAAAGAAAATCGAAGAAATCCATAGCCACCCATTTTTAGCAAAACACCAGCTAGTATGACTGACCCAGCCGTAGGGGCTTCAACATGGGCATCAGGTAACCAGGTATGAACAGGCCACATAGGCATTTTAACAGCAAAAGATGCAAAAAAAGCAATCCACAACCATGGTTGCATCTCGGCAGGTATATCGAAATTCAAAAGGGTAGGAATATCAGTTGTTCCTGCCTGAAAATGTATGGTCATCAATGCGACCAACAACAAAACAGACCCTGTCAGGGTGAAAAGAAAAAACTTAAAGGCAGAGTACACTCTACGTCCGCCGCCCCAAACACCAATGATTATAAACATTGGTATTAATGAGCCCTCAAAGAAAACATAGAAGAGGAGAAAATCTAGAGAAGAAAATGTTCCCACCATCATAGTTTCAAGAATTAAAAATGCGATCATATATTCTCTTACACGCTCTTTAATTACTTTCCACGATGCGAGCACGCATAAAGGCGTTAAAGCTGTCGAAAGTAAAACAAAAAGCATAGAGATACCGTCTACACCAAGATGATAATAGATTTGATAAGCTGGCACCCACTGATGTTTTTCTACAAACTGAAAATCAGCAGTTCCAATATCAAAATTAATCCATAGAAATATGCTTACAATAAATGTTGCTATTGAAGTCCAAAGTGCTGTGTAACGAGCATTACGTGCAGATGTTTCGTCGTTCCCTCTAACAAGAAGTATAAATAAAACGCCTATTAGCGGGAGAAAAATAGTTAATGAAAGAACAGGAAAAGATTGCATTACGTAATTACCTTACTGAAAAAATCCAAAAAGAAACCACGTAATCAGAATTAAAACTCCTATCATCATGGCAAAGGCATAATGATAAAGGTATCCCGACTGCACTTTGCCAGCTCTCTTAGCTAAATTTAGGACTGAATCAGCAATTCCATCCGGGCCAACTGCATCTATAACATAGCCATCTCCGGACTTCCAAAGACCACGCCCCAAATAAAAACATGGTCTAACAAAGATTAAGTCATAGAGTTCATCGAAGTACCACTTATTATAAATAAACTTATATACAGGACCAACCGCTGCAGTGATCCTAGATAATAAGTTTGGACTTTTGATATAGAGAACCCAAGCACAAATTATTCCAGTTAGTCCTACTATAGTTGGAAGTAATATTGCCCAGCTAGGAATATGATGAGCTTTCTCGATAATATCATCCAGCATTAATATAGAAGACCCCCAAAACTCATTCATTTTTTGTCCGACGAAATAATCAACGGCAAACCAACCTGAAAAAATAGCTCCTAGACTTAAGACTAATAATGGAACAATCATTATTGGTGGAGATTCGTGGACTTTGTCTAGGACATTTTTATCAGCTCGACTACTTCCATGAAATGTAAGAAATAATAGTCTCCATGAATAAAAAGCAGTCATAAACGCAGCCATAATTCCAGCCCAATAAGCTAAATACCCTGCCCCTGTATGACTAGCAAAAGCGGATTCAAGAATTATATCTTTAGAATAATAACCAGAAAATAATGGTACTCCAGCCAGAGCAAGACTGCCAATCCACATAAGAGCACCAGTAATTTTCATTTTGGAAAATAATCCTCCCATTCGTCTCATATCCTGTTCATCATGCATGCCATGTATAACGCTACCTGAACCAAGGAATAGAAGAGCTTTAAAAAAAGCATGTGTCATGAGATGAAAAATAGCTGCCGGATAGGCCCCAACTCCAACTGCAAAAAACATATATCCAAGCTGAGAACACGTTGAATATGCTATAACACGTTTTATGTCCCACTGGGTCAGGCCAATTGTTGCTGCAAAAAATGCAGTCGATGCACCAATTATTGTAATAATAGTCAAAGCCAAAGGAGCATATTCAAACATCGGCGATAAACGAACCACCATAAACACACCTGCTGTTACCATAGTTGCTGCATGAATTAACGCAGAAACTGGTGTAGGACCTTCCATAGCATCAGGAAGCCAAGTATGAAGCCCGATCTGAGCAGACTTTCCCATAGCTCCAATAAACAACAGCAAGCAAATTGTTGTCAGTACATCTACTTCCATTCCTAAAAATAAAAACGTTTTTCCTACCATATCGGGAGCGATCTTAAAGATCTCTTCGAATTGTAGAGTTTCAAAGAAATAGAAGACTGCTAGAATCCCTAATAAAAAACCAAAATCACCTACACGGTTTACTAGAAATGCTTTTATAGCAGCAGCATTCGCCGTATTCTTTTTAAACCAAAATCCTATAAGCAAATAAGAACAAAGACCTACTCCTTCCCAACCAAAAAACATCTGCAAAAGATTGTTCGAAGTAACGAGCATGAGCATAAAAAAGGTAAATAAGCTTAAATAAGACATAAATCTCGGAATATGAGGATCTTCAGACATATAACCAATTGAATAAACGTGAACCATCCCCGAAACCAAAGTAACAACAAATACCATTACTGCTGTTAATGTATCAAAATAAATAACCCAACTGATTTCTAGAGCTTCAACATTGATCCATGTAAATAGATTTACTGTTTCGGTTTCGCCTGTCCATCCGAAGTGGTAAAGCAAAAAACAGGAAAGTGTCGCTGAGAGCAGAAGTGGTATTACTGTTATTAACTGAGATATTCTGCTACCTAGGCGATTGCCAAAGAGACCGGCAATTACAGCACCAAGTAACGGCAGAAATATAGTTGCCGTCAGCACCGCACTATTATCCTTTCATCATATTGACGTCTTCGACGCTTATAGAGCCACGATTTCGAAAATAAATAACTAAAATTGCCAAACCAATTGCGGCCTCTGCTGCAGCAACAGTAAGAACAAACATAGCAAAAACCTGGCCGACAAGATCATTTAAAAAAGCCGAAAACGACACCAAATTGATATTAACTGAGAGCAGCATTAACTCTATAGACATTAAAATGATAATCACATTTTTTCTGTTAAGAAAAATACCAAAAACACCAAGAGTGAAGAGAATTGCCGCAACAATTAAATAATGTGAAAGACCTATATCAAGCATTATATACCACTCCCAGAAGTTACATCTTTTACTTCAATGACATCGTCAACTCTAACTGAAACCTGATCGGATATATTTTGCCTTTTAACATTAGGACGTTTTCGTACTGTCAGCACAATTGCTCCAATCATAGCGACTAAGAGAAGCAATCCAGCTGCCTGGAACAAATAAATATAATGGGTATAAATCAGTTGACCTAATGCATGTGTGTTGGTTATTTCAGTGCTAGAAACAATATTGGTCGCAACAATTGCCTCTGATTTAGGGTTAATAACCCAACTACCGAATATTAAAACTAATTCGGCCATCAATATAATGCCGACAAGAGCGCCAATAGGTAAATATTGAAGGAAACCCTCTCTAAGCTCAACAAAATTTATATCTAACATCATAACAACAAAAAGGAATAAAACAGCTACAGCCCCCACATAAACCACAACCAATATCATAGCTAAAAATTCCGCTCCAAGAAGAACAAATAAACCAGCAGAATTGAAAAAAGCCAATATTAGAAACAAAACTGAATGGACAGGGTTCCGTGCAGATATAACCATGACTGCAGAAAAAATAGTAATAAACGAAAACAGATAAAACGCTAATGATGAAATGATCATTTCTTGACCTTATCGATATGGAGCATCAGCCGTGAGCGCCGCAGCTATTTCAGATTCCCATCGGTCTCCATTTTCCAATAGTTTTTCTTTATTGTACATGAGCTCTTCTCTGGTTTCAGTCGCGAACTCAAAATTTGGACCTTCAACAATGGCATCTACCGGACAGGATTCTTGGCAAAAACCGCAGTATATGCATTTTGTCATATCTATATCGTAGCGTGTTGTACGACGACTGCCATCTTCACGAGGTTCCGCTTCGATTGTTATTGCCTGAGCGGGACAAACAGCTTCACAGAGTTTGCATGCTATACATCTCTCTTCTCCATTTGGATAACGTCTTAGGACATGTTCGCCTCTAAAACGGGGGCTTAATGGACCCTTTTCGTAAGGATAATTAATTGTTACCTTTTTCTTAAAAAGATAACAAAGGGTCAGCCACATTCCACGAATAATTTCGAGCAACAAAATGCTACGTGTAGTACCATCGAACAGTGCCATTATTGAGAGCCCTCTCTTGATCTACAACTCATTTCGGATACCAGTCAAAAGCAACTATTGCGCCTGCGGTTACTACAACCCAAAAGAGTGAAAAAGGAAGAAAAACCTTCCACCCCAATCTCATAAGTTGATCATAACGATATCTTGGCAGAGTTGCTCTAACCCATAAAAAAACAAAAAGAATTAGAGAAACCTTAAGCGAAAACCAAATTACACCGGGTATCCAATTCAAAAAAGCTAAATCAAATGGCGGCAACCAGCCCCCTAAAAACAAAATTACGGTCATTGCGCTAATTAATATCATATTGGCGTATTCACCGAGAAAAAATAAAGCAAACGACATTGCCGAATACTCAACATTATAGCCAGATACAAGTTCTGCTTCTGCTTCAGGAAGATCAAATGGTGCGCGATTAGTTTCCGCAAGTCCTGATATAAGAAAAATAACAAACATAGGGAAAAGAGGGATAAAAAACCAAACCTTTTGCTGGGCCATAACTATATCCGTCATATTTAGCGAACCCACAGCAAGTAATACTGTTACAATTACAAATCCTATAGACACTTCGTAAGAAACCATCTGCGCCGCAGACCTTAGCGCCCCTAGAAAGGGATAAATAGAATTTGATGCCCATCCGGCCATTATTATTCCATACACTCCAAGTGAACTAACTGCAAATAGGTATAATATACCAACATTAATATCCGATAAGACCCATCCATCAGCGACAGGTATTACTGCCCAACCTACCAAGCCTAAAGTAAATGTCAGCATTGGCGCTAGGATAAACACAACCCTATTTGATCCAGTGGGAATTATGGATTCCTTTACTAATAATTTTAGTCCATCAGCAAATGGCTGAAACAAACCGAATGGCCCTACAACATTAGGCCCCATTCGAAGCTGCATAGAACCAATAACTTTTCTCTCTGCATAAGTAAGATAGGCTACAGCTATTAATAGAGGAATTACGATCAATAATATTTTGAAAATAATCCAAATCAAAGGCCAGGCATAATCTGTCCAAATCTCAAGCATCTGCAAAATTCTCTTCACTTGATTGACTTGAAAATTCTTTGCTACATTCCGCCATTGTTTGTGATGCCCTACTAATCGGACAAGTCATATAATAGTTGCTAATAGGACACTTAAATTCTTCATCGAGAATTTCACCGTAAGAACCGAAAGGCACCCAGGAAGAAGGTAATATGTCTCCCACATTGTCAAAAAGTGAGTTTTCTTCTACCAACCTGGCACGCACGTCTCCCAGAGTTGTAAAACTTAGACTTCTTCTCAAAGAATCAGAAAGAGCACGAATTATTTTCCAATCCTCTTTAGCCTCGCCTGGCGGCTGCGTGGCTTGTCTCGCTAACTGGACCCTACCTTCAGTATTAACATAAGTACAATTCTTTTCTGTAAAAGCTGCTCCAGGAAGTATCACATCAGCTCTATTCGCCCCAGCATCACCGTGATGACCTTGATAGATAACAAATGCATCACCTAAACGGCTCATCTCTATCTCGTCCGCACCTAACAAATAGACTACGTCTATAGTCCCAGCCTTTGCACCTGATAAAATACCTTCTAAGTCAAGTCCACCATTAGACGGAAGGAAATTCATGTCCATACCTGCTACTCTCGCAGCTGCAGTATGAAGTACATTAAAACCATTCCAGTCATCTTTTATAAGACCGTATTCTTCAGCTATATTCCTTGCTAAATGCAAAATGGCTGGGCCGTCCGAACGTGTAAGTGCTCCCATTCCTAGAATAATTGCTGGTCTCTCCGCTTTAGATAGAATATGGGAGAAAGGTTCTAGTCCTTCCGAAATAGATTGGAGTGTTCTGGGATCATTTCCGTAATGATCAACAGGAAATGTTAAATCAATATCAGGACCTAATGCTGCAACCTTCAATGTATCATTCATCCAACCTTTTCTTAGTCGAGTATTAATTAGAGGAGCTTCCATCCTGGGGTTTGTTCCTACCAGTAATACCGCATCAGATAATTCTATATTAGAAATAGTAGTATTAAATAAATAACTTGATCTACATTCAGAACTTAATTTCGCACCATCTTGTCTACAGTCAATATTATTTGAACCCAAATTAGTCATAAGGTCTTTTAAAGCAATCATAGCTTCTGCGTCACATTGGTTTCCAGTCACAGCTGCAATACGATCTCCATCTGTTGTTCTAAGGCGACTTTGAATGCAATCAAATGCTTCTGTCCAAGAAGATTCTCTCAATTTTCCATCAAAGCGCAAATAGGGTCTATCGAGACGCTGCCTGGATAAACCATCCACTGCAAATCTAGATTTATCTGTAATCCATTCCTCGTTAATATCTTCATTTAATCTAGGTAGAACTCTCAAAACTTCTGTTTGTCGTGAATCAACACGAATAGCACTTCCTAATGCATCAAAAACATCAATAGATTCTGTTTTTTTCAACTCCCAGGGACGAGAAACAAAAGCATAAGGTTTTGAAGTTAATGCGCCAACCGGGCACAAATCTATAACATTTGCACTTAATTCGGAATTCAATGACTTTTCTAAATAAGTAGTAATCTCAGCGTGCTCACCTCTGCCCAGCATACCTATTTCAGGGACTCCTGCTATCTCAGTCGCAAACCTCACGCATCGGGTACAATGTATGCATCTGGTCATAATCGTTTTGATTAATGGCCCCATATGCTTTTCTTTGACGGCTCTTTTGTTTTCTTGAAAACGGGAGTGATCTTGTCCATAGGCCATCGCCTGATCCTGTAAATCACACTCTCCGCCTTGATCACATATTGGACAATCCAAAGGATGATTGATGAGTAAAAACTCCATAACTCCGTTGCGGGCCTTTTTGACCATATCAGAGTTAGTTTTTATATTCATTCCGTCACCGACGGGTAATGCGCATGACGCAGCAGGTTTAGGTGGGCCTGGTGACACTTCAACCAAACACATACGACAATTACCAGCAATCGACAGTCTTTCGTGATAACAAAAACGCGGTATCTCTTTTCCCGCTAACTCACACGCTTGAAGTACAGTGATGCCTTCTGGAACCTCCATATCTAAATCATCAATTGTAATCTTAGGCATCGCGAATACTCCTAAACCTCATAATACGGCCGCTTCAGATTTTGAAGTCAAATTGGTGTTTGAGGTTTTTCTATCAACAATTCTTCTTTCTAACTCTGGTCTAAAATGTCGAATTAATCCTTGAACAGGCCACACGCCGCCATCAGCTAAAGCACATATAGTATGCCCCTCTATCTGCTTTGTTAACTCCCATAACATGTCAATCTCATTTATTTCAGCTTCACCACTAACGAGCCTTTGCATGACTCTGTAGACCCAACCCATCCCTTCACGACAAGGAGTACATTGACCACAACTCTCATGCCTATAAAAGTGACTAAGTCTCGAAATCGCTTCAACAATATCTGTTGACTTATCCATAACAATAACAGCAGCTGTCCCTAAGCCCGAATTGTGTTCCTTCAACGAGTCAAAATCCATTAGAACGTCATCACAGATACTTTTGGGAAGGCAAGGGGTTGAAGACCCCCCTGGGATAACGGCTAGCAAATTAGCCCAACCACCCCTTACTCCGCCAGCATGCTTATCAATTAATTCCCGCAAAGGTATCCCCATAACTTCTTCAACGTTGCATGGATTATTAACGTGCCCGGATATAGAAAATATTTTGGTGCCCGTATTATTTTCTCTGCCGAATCCATTAAACCAAGACGCACCACGTCTAATAATGGTTGGCGCTACAGCTATAGTTTCAACATTATTTACAGTGGTTGGACACCCATACAATCCACAGGCCGCCGGAAAAGGTGGCTTCAATCTAGGCTGTCCTTTTTTTCCCTCTAAACTCTCGAGTAAAGCCGTTTCTTCACCACAAATATAAGCTCCTGCTCCTCGATGTAAATAAACATCAAATTTCCAACCTGAGCCACATGCGTTATCGCCGATGTAGCCATATTCATAGGCTTCTTCTATTGCAGTTCTTAAATGAGAAGCTTCAGAATAAAATTCACCACGTATATATATATAAGCAGCGTTCGCACCCATCGCAAAACCCGAAACCAAACAACCTTCTATGAGAAGATGAGGGTCATACCTCAAAATCTCTCTATCCTTACATGTACCTGGCTCAGATTCATCCGCATTTACTACTAGATAATGTGGCCGATCATCACGATTATCATCCTTGGGCATAAATGACCACTTCATGCCAGTGGGAAAACCTGCACCTCCACGACCTCTTAGCCCAGATTCTTTAATTTCATTTATTAATTTATCTCTTCCTAACGATAAAAGGCTGGCAGTATCATCCCATACACCTCTTTTTAAAGCACCTTTGAGATTCCAATCATCCTGACCATAAAGGTTTTTGAAAATTCTATCTTTAACAGTCAACATTATCCTTTATCCGTGCTTAATACTGACCTACCGTTAACCGGTTCAGATCCTTTACGACCAACTACTGAACCAGGAGAAGGTTTTTCACCTCTTTTGAGTAATTCAAGAACTTCTCGAAAACTCTCTTGAGTTAAATCTTCATAATAGTCATTATTTATCTGCACCATAGGTGCATTACAACAGGCACCTAAACACTCAACTTCAATAAGAGTAAATAAGCCATCACTGCTAGTCTCCCCAGGCTTACAACCAGTAATATCTTCCGCAGTCTCTTTAAGACTTTCGGAACCCCTTAACCAACAAGGAGTTGTTCTGCAAAGTTGTACAAAATATTTTCCTACTGGTTTTAAATTAAACATTGAATAGAAACTAGCTACCTCCAAAACCCTTATTTGTGCCATTCCTAACAAATCAGCTACATGCTCAATAGCAGCCATAGGAAGCCATCCCTCAGATTCGTTTTGAGCAAGATCTAATAAAGGGATCACTGCACTCTGCTGTCTCCCTTCCGGATAAAAAGATATAATTTCTTTTACTTTTTCTTTACCAGATTCTGTAAATTCAAACTGATCAAAATCCTTCATCTATCTACCTCACCAAAAACAATATCAAGGCTGCCTATAATTGCCGGGACATCAGCCAGCATATGGCCACGAGATAAGAAGTCCATTGATTGCATAAAAGCAAATCCTGGGGCACGAATTTTACAGCGGTAGGGACGATTGCTACCATCAGAAACAAGATAAACACCGAACTCACCCTTAGGGGCTTCAACAGCAGTATACGTTTCACCAACAGGAACGTGGTAGCCTTCGGTATAAAGTTTGAAATGATGTATCAAAGCTTCCATCGAGTATTTCATCTCTGATCTAGGTGGTGGAGTTATTTTATGGTCTTGTGAAATAACTGGCCCCTCGGGCATATCTTTTATACACTGTTTTATAATCCGAAGACTTTCTCTCATTTCAGCAACTCTAACTAAATACCTGGCATAACAGTCACCTGTCTTGCCTACAGGCACATCGAAATCTACTCGATCATAGATGTCATATGGCTGAGATTTGCGCAAATCCCACGGAACACCCGAAGCACGCAAGACAGGGCCACTCATACCCCAATCTTGGGCTTCATCAGCATTTATAATTCCTATATCGACAGTACGTTGACGAAATATACGGTTACCTGTCAGTAACTGTTCCATGTCATCTATGAAATTTGGGAAAGTCTCACAAAATTCCAAAATGTCTTCAGTTAAACCCTTTGGTAGGTCTTGATGTACCCCACCCGGTCTGAAATATGCAGCATGTAATCTGGCTCCTGATACCCTTTCATAAAATTCCATTAGCCTTTCACGCTCTTCAAATCCCCACAAAAGAGGAGTCATAGCACCAACATCTAATGCATAAGCGGTTAAATTCAATATATGGTTCAGTATTCTAGTGATTTCCGAAAACAGGACCCTTATATATTGGCCTCGTTCAGGAACCTTAATGCCCATTAATTTTTCTGTAGCTAGAGCAAATGCATGTTCCTGACACATAGGAGATACATAGTCCAATCTGTCAAAGTAAGGAATAGCCTGAAGATATGTCTTGTTTTCAATTAATTTTTCAGTGCCACGATGTAATAGACCAATGTGTGGATCAGCGCGTTCGACCACCTCACCATCCATCTCTAAAACCAAACGCAATACTCCATGTGCAGCGGGATGCTGAGGACCAAAGTTAAAGGTTAGGTTTTTTATAGAAGTTTCATTCACTGTTAATCATCTTCTAATGGTTTATCATAATTAGTAGCCTTTTCATCCCCTGGTAGCTGTCTATTCATACCTTCCCAAGGACTAAGAAAATCAAATGTTCGAAAATCTTGTGTAAGTTTGACGGGGTCATAAACAACTCTTTTCTGAGCCTCGTCGTAACGAACTTCTACCCTACCTGTTAAAGGAAAGTCCTTCCTAAGTGGATGACCCTCGAATCCATAATCAGTAAGCAGCCTTCTCAGATCCTTGTGACCGGAAAAAACTACCCCATACAAATCCCAAGCCTCACGCTCAAACCAACCAGCACAACTATATATATTTGTAGAAGTTGGAACTGGTGTATTCTCATCAACCATTACCTTTACTCTGATGCGCTGGTTTTGGCTCATAGAAAGTAGGTTATACACTACCTCAAAGCGTTTTTCTCTCTGGGGATAATCAGCACCACAGATATCTATTAGCACCTTAAATTGGCAATTTGCATCAGTTCGCAGAAAGTGAAGAAGTTCATTTATATCAGGCGGACCGACAGTTAGAACGAGTTCCTCATAGACAAACTCTATGCTCTCTATTCCTTTAAAAGCTGTCGTAATATAAGTGCGTAGGTCCTTAAGGCCCTGATCCATAACTAACCTGTTGATTTCTTATTAGTGATTCTAACGCGCTATAGTGCTAGTCCTGCGAATTTTTTTCTGTAATTGCATAATGCCGTAAAGTAGGGCTTCCGCAGTGGGCGGACACCCAGGTACATATATATCAACTGGAACAATACGATCACACCCTCTCACAACTGAATACGAATAATGATAATAACCACCGCCGTTAGCACACGACCCCATAGAAATAACCCAACGGGGTTCTGCCATTTGATCATAAACCTTCCTCAACGCAGGAGCCATTTTATTTGTCAGCGTTCCTGCAACTATCATTACGTCCGATTGTCTTGGACTGGGACGAAAGACAGCCCCAAATCGATCTAAATCATATCTAGATGCCGCGGTATGCATCATTTCAACTGCACAGCACGCTAAACCAAAGGTCATAGGCCACATAGAACCACTTCGGGCCCAATTAACCAATTTGTCCATTTGCGCAATAACAAATCCTTTATCAGTCAACTCTTCGGTCACTGACTTAATCAACGCATCTTGATCATTATTACTAATAGCAACTGGTAAATCTAATGGTCGAGTATCTTTATCTACTCCCATTCTAGGGCACCTTTCCGCCATTCATAAATAAAACCGACAGTGAGTATTAAAAGAAAAACAAACATAGACCAGAAACCAAGAACACCTATGTCAGATAATGTTATTGCCCAAGGAAAAAGAAAAGCAACCTCTAAATCAAAAATAATAAAAAGAATCGCTACTAAATAAAACCGTACGTCAAATTTCATACGTGCATCATCAAATGGTTCAAATCCACATTCATATGGTGAGTTTTTTTCAACATCTGGATGACTTGGACCCACAATGAAAGATGCAGCTACCATCGCACCTGAAAGTCCTACAGCAAGACCAAGAAATATTAATATCGGTAGATATTCTATTAACAATTCTTCCATTTTTAGACCTGCTATTTATAATTTTCAGTCCACACACCCAACAAATATTAAAATATATATAAGACCCTAATTTAAGCTCAGCCATACACGACGTTTGCCCCACATGCAAGTATAGCCTGAACTCTTTTATTCTTTTTTAGTGGCGGGAGTGACGGGACTCGAACCCGCGGCCTCCGGCGTGACAGGCCGGCGCTCTAACCAACTGAGCTACACCCCCATAAAAAAACCTGCTCAGCTAATTACTGCCGAGACAAGCTAGAGTCAAGACACTGTCTCTTAAACCAAATGGTGGGCGATGACGGGCTCGAACCGCCGACCCCCTCGGTGTAAACGAGGTGCTCTCCCAGCTGAGCTAATCGCCCTATTAGGTCATAACTGTAAGTGTATCACAATCTTAGCTCAAACGACAAACTGAGTGGATAAAATTCAAAAAAGATTAAGGCCGACTGCATAAACAAACAGTCGGCCATAAATTGATTTAATTTAACTTAGTTTACCGCATCTTTTAAGGCTTTACCTGCTTTAAATTTAGGTTGTTTTGAGGCAGCTATTTGTATGGCCTCTCCGGTTCGTGGATTACGACCGGTCGTAGCTTTTCTTTGTGCTACTGAAAAAGTTCCGAATCCTACTAGACGGACTTCACCCCCTCCTTGTAAAGAGTTTGTGATCGCGCCAAAAACACTGTCCACAGCTTTCGTAGCATCAGCTTTTGATAGACTAGCAGAACTTGATACAGAAGATATTAGATCATTTTTGTTCACTTTAGGTCCCCTTTGGGATAGTTCTTTAAACAATTGGAGAATACAAAACATTCCAATTAATTTGATTCTAAATGGAGACTTTTACTTTCGTCAAATAAAATAGCCCAGAAAACCTACGCTTTCTGGACTATTTTCGATTCGAATCGAAAAAAAGTAAGAAATTTATCATTTAACTAGTGTCTAACAACACTTTGTGAGTCCGAATCATCATCTGAGGTAGAAACTGTCGCCGAGTCGTTTTCCGATTCGTTCCATTCAATTGGTACCAGAGAACTGGTTAATGCATGTTCCAAAACTTCGTCCACAGTGGAAGCAATAATTATCTTAACACCCTTTTTAATGTTATCAGGTATGTCAACTAAATCTTTTTCATTCTCTTTTGGTATAATAACAGATTTGATTCCACCACGAACAGCCGCGAGCATTTTTTCTTTTAGACCACCGATAGGCAGCACACGACCACGAAGTGATATCTCCCCGGTCATAGCAACATCTTTTTTTACTGGTATGCCGGTTAAAACAGAGACCATAGCTGTTATCATTGCCACACCAGCGGATGGTCCATCCTTGGGAACAGCACCTTCAGGGACATGAACGTGAATATCACGCTTTTCAAATAGCGGAGGCTCAATCCCGAACTCAACAGCCCGCGAACGAACATAAGCATTAGCAGCCTGTACCGATTCCTGCATTACATCACCTAATTTCCCAGTAATTGTCATTTTACCTTTACCAGGAACTAAAATGGCTTCAACAGTTAGTAATTCGCCCCCAACTTCTGTCCATGCTAAACCGGTAACGACACCAACCAAGTTATCTTCTTCAGCCTCACCATATCTATACTTTCTTACCCCAGCATACTTATCTAAATTTCTGACACTTACTTTTACCTCTTTTGTTTCATTATCGACTGCTATTTCTTTAACAGCCTTTCTCGCTAAATTAGCTATCTCGCGCTCTAAGTTTCTTACGCCTGCTTCCCTGGTATAATAACGAATTACATCGTACAAAGCGGAGTCAGATATAGACCACTCATTTTCTTTCAGTCCATTTTCAGACAACTGCTTAGGAAGCAGATGCCTCTTTGCTATAGCGACTTTTTCATCTTCCGTATATCCAGGCAATCGAATTATTTCTAATCGATCTAGAAGAGGCTGTGGCATGCGCATCGTATTAGCAGTGCACACGAACATCACATCAGAGAGGTCATAATCAACCTCTAAATAATGATCCTGGAATGTATGGTTTTGTTCAGGATCTAGTACTTCCAAAAGCGCAGAGGAAGGATCTCCTCTCCAATCCGCTCCAAGTTTGTCAATTTCATCCAAAAGAAATAGTGGATTAGATGATTTCGCCTTTTTCATACCTTGAACAACCTTACCAGGCATTGAACCAATATAGGTTCTTCTATGACCTCTAATCTCTGCTTCATCTCTTACGCCACCAAGAGACATACGGACAAAATTTCGTCCTGTTGCCCTTGCAACAGATTTGCCGAGAGATGTTTTACCCACCCCCGGTGGACCAACTAAACATAATATTGGTCCTTTGATTTTTGTCATTCTCTTTTGAACCGCTAAATATTCAAGGATTCTTTCCTTAACTTTCTCTAAACCATAATGGTCTTCGTTAAGAATTACCTCTGCAGCGCCAATATCCTTTCTAACACGAGACCTTTTCTTCCATGGTATATTTAACATCCAGTCTAAGTAATTACGAACGACAGTTGATTCTGCCGACATAGGACTCATGTTTCGCAGTTTCTTAAGTTCTTGAACTGCTTTTTCGCGCGCCTCTTTGCTGAATTTAGTTTTTGCAATACGATCTTCTAGTTCCTGAACTTCATCTCGACCGTCTTCACTTTCTCCTAGTTCCTTTTGTATCGCCTTTAACTGTTCATTTAGGTAATATTCTCTTTGAGTTTTCTCCATCTGACGTTTAACACGACCACGAATTCTTTTTTCAACCTGCAATATGCCAATCTCTCCATCCATAAAGCCATGTATCTTCTCCAATCTGGAATAAACTGTATCGGCCTCTAAAAGCTCCTGTTTTTCGGAAATTTTTAGAGCTAAATGAGATGCTATTGTATCGGCTAATTTACTTGGTTCTTCAATCTGATTAATTGAAACCAGAACCTCAGGCGGAACTTTTCTATTAAGCTTTATATATTGTTCAAATTGGCTAACGACACTACGACTTAGTGCAGCTAGTTCTTTTTCATCTGTATCCGGGGACTTAAAAACTCCTGCGTGAGCCTGAAAAAAATCCTCATTATCAGTGAATTTTATGACATTTGCCCGTTCTATGCCTTCGACCAAAACTTTTACTGTCCCATCCGGCAATTTAAGTAGTTGCAAGATAGTCCCAATTGTTCCAACCTCAAATAAATCATCAGATTCTGGGTCGTCTTGTGCCGCACTTTTTTGCGTTATCAATAAAATTTGTTTGTCATCACGCATAACATCTTCAAGAGCACGGACAGATTTATCCCGTCCAACGAATAGAGGTACAATCATATGCGGAAAAACCACAATATCACGCAAGGGTAGCACTGGATAAACTGTTTCTCTGTCATGCTCAGACATCTAAGTTCCTAACAAAATTTAATTAATACAATTCGATCATATGTAGTTTTTATAAATTCAATCTGAATTAATTTAGTATAATTTTTACACGATAAGTTATAGTTGGTGTTAAACTATTAATGAATCAAGGGTGAGTAATTTTAAATAGTTAGAGACAATCAAGCAATCGTTTCTAAATCTTCACTTTTATCAACATAAATATGCAAAGGAGAAGCATTGCCTTCAACAACCTCTGCATTCACTACAACCTCACCTACCCCATTTAATTCAGGTAAATCATACATTGTGTCCAAAAGTATATCTTCTAAAATAGACCTTAACCCACGTGCTCCTGTTTTCCTTAAAATAGCCTTTTTTGCAACAGAATTTAATGCATCTTCAGAAAAGGTAAGATCAACATTTTCCATATCAAAAAGTCGTTTGTATTGTTTGACCAATGCATTTTTTGGAGTGGTCAATATCTCTACTAGAGAATCTTCATCGAGATCGCCTAGCGTAGCAATAACAGGTAAGCGCCCAACAAACTCGGGAATTAAACCAAACTTTAATAAATCTTCCGGCTCAACATTGCTTAAAATATCCCCAGTACGCCTATCATCAGCACTTCTAACATCAGCACCAAATCCGATAGAAGTATCTTTACCTCTGGAAGAAATAATTTTTTCCAAACCTGAGAACGCACCACCCACAATAAATAGAATATTAGTCGTGTCGACTTGTAAAAACTCTTGCTGTGGATGCTTTCTTCCCCCTTGAGGAGGAACAGAAGCTATGGTGCCTTCCATGATCTTTAGCAAAGCTTGCTGAACACCCTCCCCCGATACATCTCGGGTTATTGACGGATTGTCAGATTTTCTGCTTATTTTATCAACCTCATCAATGTAGACTATTCCTCTTTGAGCTCTCTCAACGTTATAATCAGCCGACTGCAAAAGTTTCAAAATAATGTTTTCTACATCTTCACCAACATAGCCTGCCTCTGTCAGAGTCGTAGCATCAGCCATTGTAAAAGGAACATCCAGAATACGTGCAAGCGTTTGAGCGAGTAATGTCTTTCCACAACCCGTAGGGCCAACTAATAAAATATTAGATTTGGCAATCTCGACGTCATCTCCTTTAGGGGTAGCATTCAAGCGCTTGTAATGATTATGAACGGCTACTGACAAAACTCGTTTTGCTTCGCCCTGGCCTATTACATAATCATCTAAAACCTGGCAAATCTCCTTGGGAGTAGGAACTCCATCTCGAGATTGCACCAAGGTTGATTTATGTTCTTCCCTAATAATATCCATACAAAGTTCGACACACTCGTCACATATGAATACTGTTGGCCCGGCAATGAGCTTCCTTACCTCATGCTGACTCTTCCCGCAAAAAGAACAATAAAGAGTATTTTTCGAATCACTGTTTCCAGTCTTACTCATTAAAAAAATTCCCGCTTTTGGGTCTCCAGGTTAATGGGTGTATTGTTATAACAATGACACACCGAATCGAGTAACTTGTTAATTGAACACCAGCTAACAGTAAAGAATCAACAAATAGTTGATAAACCTCATATAAAACTAATCCTCTGATTTTTCTTTTTCTACCTCGTCTAAGCTGTCTGATATAACTGGTCTCTCCACTACAACTTGGTCTATTAATCCAAAATCTTTTGCCTCTTCTGCAGTATAAAACCTATCTCGCTCAAGCGCATCAGCAATATCTGAGACCTTTTGACCTGAGTGATTAGAGTAGATTTCATTTAGTCGCTCTCGAAGTAATAAAATCTCTTTAGCATGAATTTCTATATCTGTGGCTTGGCCCTGAAATCCTCCAGACGGCTGATGAACCATAATCCTAGAATTAGGTAAAGAAAATCTCTTGCCTTCAGCTCCAGCACACAACAGAAGAGAACCCATAGATGCTGCCTGTCCTATACACAAAGTTGTTACTTCGGGCCTGATGTATTGCATTGTGTCATAGATTGATAGTCCAGCGGTAACCACACCACCAGGTGAATTTATATACAGAGAAATATCTTTGTTAGGATTCTCTGCTTCTAAGAACAAAAGTTGGGCACAAACAACGCTGGCTGCTTCATCAAATATTGGCCCTGTGAGAAATATAATTCTTTCCTTAAGAAGCCTAGAATATATATCGTAAGAACGCTCACCACGATTCGTCTGCTCGACAACCATTGGTATCAATGTGCTCATTTCAGCCCCTAAACTTTCATTAATAGAATCATAATTACTTTTCATAATTTGACAAATCCTGTCTTCAGAATTATTTCGTTTTTCAAATCAGTATATTTATTAATACGACAAAAAGTTCTGAAAGATCATTATTTTTTACTCTTTTTAACTGATTTCTGTGGTTTATCAGACTTTACAGTTTTCGTCCCACCGGATTCTTTTTTAGAAGGCGAAGCTTTCTTTTTAGTTGATCTTTTCTTCTCCTCTTGCCCTTTAGAGCTTTCTTTTATTAAAGACTTTTTTGCTTCATCTTCTATTTCTTCCTTCAATGATTCTGGGCTAATTTCTGTTTCAGTTACGTCAGCCATCTCAATAATAAAATTAACTACCTTGTCTTCAAAAATTGGCCCTCTAAGAGAGTTCTGGGCCTCATTGTTCTCTCGATAAAACTCTACTACCTTTTGTTCTTGTCCAGGCATCTGCCTTGCATGATCCATAATCGCTTTATTAAGCTCTTCTTGAGTAACACTTAATTCATTACTTTCACCTACATGATTTAATAGTAGACCGAGCCTGACTCGTCTTTCAGAAATTTTCTTATATTGAACCCTTAACTCTTCCTCACTTTTACCTACATCTTCAGAATCTAATTTATCATTTTTACGAGCCTCCTCAACCTGTTTCCAAACCTGTTCAAACTCAAATTCTAGGGTTCTAGGAGGAACTTCAAAATCGTATTTTTCTGATAACTCATCTAGCAATTCGCGTTTAACTTTTTCTCTTGAAAACTGAGAGTACTCTGATTCAATTTGTTGGCGTATTGCTTGTTTTAATGCATCCAGAGAATCCATTCCTAGTTTGCTTGCAAACTCATCATCAATTTTAGGAATAACTGCTTTACGAATCTCTTTAACAGAACAGTCAAAAACAGCATCTTTTCCTGATAGCTTTGAGCCACCATACTCATCCGGGAAAGTGACGTTTACGGTCTTCGAATCGCCTGGTTTAGCTCCAATCAATTGCTTTTCAAATCCAGGTATAAATTGTTCTGCACCAAGTTCCAATTCAATATCATTACCCTTGCCACCTTCAAATTCTTCATTATCAATTTTTCCTACGAAATCAATTAAAACTATATCCCCTTTTTTGGCAGCTCTTTTTGTCTTTAAAGACTCACTTGTTCTATTTTGTTTTGCGAGATTCTCCAGAGTATCGCTAATCTCATTCTCTGATGCAGTAACTTTATATTTATTTAATTTGATAGATGTGAAATCTACATCCCCAATATCTGGCATCAACTCAACAGATAATGAATATTCTAAATCGTTACCCTCTTCATAGGAGGTGATATCGATCTTTGGCTGACTTGCAGGCCTTAGCCCTCTTTCTGAAAGAAGAGCTTCTGTGCTATCCCTCAGAGTTTTTTCTATGATTTCACCCCGAATAGACGGTCCAAAGCGTTGTTTCAAGACACTCACAGGTGCTTTACCAGGACGAAACCCAGGAATATTCGCTCCTTTCCCAACCTCATCTAATCTGAGGTTAATTCGTTCTTCGATATCTGTCGCCGGAACTGTAACTTTAAAGTCCTTAAGTAAATTTTCCGAATTCGTTTCAACCACTTCCATTTTTAAAACTCTGCTTTAGTTATGTTTTAATAATAATATCTGCCACAAAGAATTACATTAAGTCTATTAAAACAATTAAAATATAATTTTTGATTAAAATTTCCACTAATATTATTTCCTTATTTAGTTTGTTAACTTCAGTGGTGCGGGCGAAGGGACTCGAACCCCCACGACCTTTCAGTCACCAGGACCTAAACCTGGCGCGTCTACCAGTTCCGCCACGCCCGCATATAATTTATTTAATTACCCCAAACTCTAGTTGTACTCAGCAATTCAAGCAAAAAGTAGACATTACGCTTCCTATACTATCATTGCTAATGAGTAAACGTTCCAGACTAAAGACTTTCAAATATAAAATTGCGAAGCACATACGGTATTAACTCAGTAATATCTTCTGCTATTAACCCCGGCCCAAATTCGTTCGCACATTCTCCATGAATCCACACGCCAGCACTAGCAGCCTCAAATGATGGCATACCCTGTGCTATTAGCCCTAATATAATTCCGCCTAGAACATCTCCTGAGCCAGCCGTAGCAAGATTTGGTGGACCATTAACACTTATGTTTACACGCCCATCAGGTGAAGAAATAACTGTATCTGGACCTTTAAAAACAATGACTGCATTATTCAGACTTGCTTTACGAGCAAGTTCTATCTTGCTAGGTCCTTTATCGTTTTTTGAAAACGAATTAAAGACTTTGAAAAACTCACCTTCATGAGGAGTTAAAACACTCACCCCAGCACGCGTGTTAGATAAAGCTTTAATAAATAAATTTGGAGATTCAGAGAAAACAGTCAAAGCATCAGCATCAATAACACAACGATTTGTTTCTATCGCCTTTAGAGCATAATCAAAGGTAGTATTATTAATTCCGTTACCTGGCCCTACTAATACAGCGGTAACCCTTTCATCAATAATAAGCTCTGAAAACTCTTCTTTATTATTAATCTCAGACACCATAATCGATGGACTACAATTTCTATATATATCAGCAGATTTTGTTGGGGACGCTATAGTAACTAAACCTGCGCCAATTCTAAGAGCTGCACGCCCTGCCAATCTGGCGGCACCTGTTAATTTATTACCGCCTACAACTATTGCGTGTCCACGGCTATATTTATGCCCAGTTGCTCCCGCCTTTGGAAATACTTCCATCCAAGTTGTGGGGTGATTCATTCGAACTTTAGGCATTAATTCTGAAAGAACAGTAGAGGGTATGCCAATATCAGCAATACGGATATCACAACAAAAGCCTCGACCCGGATAAAGTAAATGACATGGTTTTTTTCGAAAAAAGGAAACACAAATATTTGCTACTGGGGCTATCCCATGAACTTTTCCTGTATCTCCATCAATGCCTGAAGGAACATCTATTGAAATACATGGTATTTTTTTTTGATTAATTATTTCAATAACATTCTTTTCTTGACCCACAATAGGTTTATTTAAGCCTGCACCAAATAAAGCATCAATTACGATATCTATTCCTTCAAAAATAGAATTCTCAAGTTTATAAACCTTCGATTTCCATCTTAAAGCATTTGTATAGGCATCTGCACTTAGTACCTCTATATCAACTGAACAACTCAAGCGAACAGTGCGTCCGTATCTACTTAATATCCTCGCAGCAACAAATCCATCTCCGCCATTATTGCCTGGGCCACATAAAACTAAAACATTCCCATATGGGTATGTTTCTTGCACTGTATCAGCAACTGCTTGTCCAGCGGACTCCATTAAGCTTAATGACGAATATCCTGATTCAATAGCACTCAAATCAGCAATTTTCATTTCAGACACTGATAAAACTTCTAGAGGGTTATCAATCCATTTTGTAATCAATAAAACCACCCCAAACTTAATTTAAAAATGTATAAAGATTCGTTACTTATATATATTTTATTTCGACTACATAAATCGAGTCCCTGCTAATAACATTCATGATAGCATCCGAATCATATCATCTATCACTTGCTAGAAAATATTATATTATTAGGTTATAGCTCTTCTATTATATTGGGGTGGCTGATGGGATTTGAACCCACGGCCTCCTGAACCACAATCAGGCGCTCTAACCAACTGAGCTACAGCCACCAACTAGAAGTTATTTTGAGTAATCATACGCATGACCTACAGTCAAGACAGTTAATCAGTAACAACAAAATAATTTTAACAATAGAAGCACTATGCACGATTAACTTATTATTGAAAGACGTCTAATAATGATTAGGTTACTTAAAGACAAAACACCATCATGATAACTATTCAATATATACTATGATCATTATGAAAAAATTAATGAAACACTCTTAATCTATATAAATATTAAACTTATATTAAAGCAAGCTGGCCTCTTTATCAGAGAACTATAAACTCAGAGTATTAAATATGCTTAAACTATCAAAAAACATAACCAAACTTGGAACTGAAACTGCATTTGAGGTTTTAGCTCGCGCAGAAATTCTAAAACAACAAGGCAAAGACGTAATTAATTTGGGCATTGGACAACCTGATTTTAAAACACCTGAACATATTGTAGAATCCGCTATAAAAGCACTCCGTGATGGCCATCACGGGTATACACCTGCGCCAGGAATACTCGAACTACGTGAGGCAGTTGCAGCTGACATCTCCAAATATAAGGGAATTAATGTTAATCCAGATAATTTACTTTGTGTGCCGGGTGGTAAGGTAACTATGTTTTTCGCTATTAAAATGTTTGGGATGGAAGGCCTAGAAATAATGTACCCTAATCCTGGTTTCCCTATTTATGAATCTGTAATTAATTACTCTGGAGCCAAGCCCATACCCATACCACTAAGAGAGGAAAATAACTTCTCATTTGATGCAGATGAAGTACTTTCATTGATTTCCCCAAATACAAGTTTAATTATAATTAACACGCCAGCCAATCCGACTGGTGGAGCGATCTCTCGTAAAGAAATCGAAAAGTTAATCGTAGGGTTAGAAAAACATCCACATGTCGCAATTCTATCAGATGAGATTTATTCAAGAATAACTTACGATAATTTTGAACATGTGAGTCTTCTCGAATTCGAAGAAATTCATGATCGACTTATTTTGCTTGATGGATGGAGTAAAACATACGCTATGACCGGATGGCGTTTAGGCTATTCTTTATGGCCACAAAGTTTAATCGAACATGCTACAAAATTAGCAATAAATTGCCATTCTTGCGTAAATGCTGCCACGCAATTTGCTGGTATTTCAGCGCTTGATGGACCACAAGATTCTGTAGATACGATGGTTTCTGCCTTTAACGAAAGACGGTCAGTTATCGTAAATGGTTTAAATGCTATCAATGGATTCTCTTGTAAAACCCCTATCGGAGCTTTTTATGCTTTCCCAAATATATCTGAAACAGGACTAAGTTCACGTAAAATGCAAGATTTATTATTAAACGAAGCATCTGTCGCAACAGTGGCTGGAACCAGTTTTGGTCACCTAGGAGAAGGATATATCAGGTTCTCATATGCCAACTCGGTAGAAAACATAAAAATAGCTCTAAATAGAATTGAAACAATTTTACCATAGAATAGATGCTCAATTTTTAGGCAGATTGCTATAATTTGAGGCAGGACTAAAAATGAGATAATGAGCTATAAAAACTAATACATACTAGAATATTTCTATCATAAAGAAATGACAGACTAAATAAAGAGCAATTAGCAAATGAAAAAAATTGAGGCTATCATAAAGCCTTTCAAATTAGATGAAGTAAAAGATTCTCTTAATCAACTGGGCTTGAAGGGCCTAACAGTTTTGGAAGCCAAAGGGTTTGGCAGACAAAAAGGACATACTGAGCTCTATAGAGGAGCCGAATATGTTGTTGATTTTCTTCCGAAAGTGAAAATTGAGTTTGTAATTGAAGATTCTCTTCTAGAGCAAGCTCTGGAGGCAATCCAACAAGCAGCAAATACAGGTCATATTGGAGACGGTAAAATTTTTGTTTCTGATATTGAAGAAGCAATTCGTATTCGCACAGGAGAAAGAGGAACTGAAGCTATATAGAAAATTTAGCTATGATAATGCCTAACTGTCTTAATTAATTATTACTGATAGAATTAACATACTAATAGGGAGTACTCACAAGATGTCTAATATCCAAAATATTATGGATATGATCAAAGAACATGACGTTCAATTCATCGACCTGCGGTTTACTGACCCCAGAGGCAAGTGGCAGCATACGGCCCAGCATGTTTCAACGGTTAATGATGATTTTTTTAACGATGGCATTATGTTTGATGGTTCATCAATTGCTGGATGGAAAGCAATAAATGAATCTGACATGACTCTTATGCCAGATCCTGACTCTGCTGTTATGGATCCTTTTACAGCTCAACCTCAGATGATTATATTCTGCGATGTTCTAGAACCGTCAACTGGTGAACCATACGCGCGAGATCCACGAAGCACAGCAAAAAAAGCTGAACAATATATGAGATCTTCAAACACTGCCGATACCGCGTATTTTGGACCTGAAGCTGAGTTCTTTGTGTTTGATGACGTACGTTATGACGTTTCCATGAATCAGACTTTCTATCAAATAGATAGCGAAGAAGGGCCATACAATTCAGGGTCCGAATTCCCTGAAGGGAATTACGGGCATAGACCTGCTATTAAAGGTGGATACTTTCCTGTGCCTCCAGTCGACTCCATGACTGACATGAGAGCCGAAATGGTAACACAAATGGTCGAAATGGGCTTAGATATGGAGAAGCATCATCATGAGGTGGCACCAAGCCAACATGAACTAGGCCAGAAATTTAATACACTTGTCAGAACAGCGGATCAGACACAAATTTATAAATATTGTGTACAAATGGTGGCACATCAGTACGGAAAAACTGCAACATTTATGCCAAAACCAGTTGTAGACGATAATGGATCGGGAATGCATGTTCACCAGTCAATTTGGAAAGATGGAAAACCTCTCTTCGCAGGCTCGGGCTATGCTGATTTATCGGAAACCGCCCTGTATTATATCGGAGGAATTATAAAGCATGCGAGAGCTATTAACGCATTCACAAATCCTACAACCAATAGTTACAAAAGACTAATACCAGGCTTTGAAGCCCCAGTTTTGCTAGCATACTCAGCACGTAATCGCTCAGCATCATGTCGCATACCATTTGTGGCAAGTCCCAATGGAAAGCGAGTTGAAGTTCGCTTTCCTGATGCAACAGCAAATACTTATTTAGCATTTTCTTCCATGCTGATGGCTGGTCTTGATGGAATCGAAAATAAAATCCATCCTGGAGATCCAATGGACAAAGATTTATACGAATTGTCTGAAGAAGAACTTGCAGGTGTTCCCACTGTTAGCTCATCCCTACGGCAGGCTATTGAAGCCTTAGACGCAGACAGGGAGTTCCTTAAAAAAGGTGAAGTATTTAATGATAGTCAGATAGATGGCTATATAGAACTAAAAGAAGAAGAAACACTAGCGTTTGAGCAAACCCCTCATCCGATAGAGTTTCAACTATACTATTCTTCATAAACCTATAAAATATTGAACTACAAAAGGCCTCATCATCAATTGATCGAGGCCTTTTTACTAAAAATATATAGCATTTAGGACCATTTAGACTGAGGTCTTATTTGAATAATGCCATCTATATAAGTATCTACCTTTTCATTAAAAAAACATAAGTACTCTTTGATTTTAGAACTTTCCAAAACTGGTTGCTTATAGCTCCATAATAAGTTTTCATACACTTTATCACCTACTTCAAGTGAATAATAAGAAGCCTTACCTTTATAAGGGCAATATGTTTCCTTATCAGACGGTAATAGTTTAACTTTCATGGCATCCTTTTGAAGGTAATACCTGGGAGGCAAATTAGTCTCAAAAAGAAGCTTTGATCTTTCGGCTTCTGCCAAAACATTTCCGTCAAGTTCGATACGAATGTTTCGTGAGCTATCCAAGATATCGATTCTAACATAGGGGCTTCTTGCGTGGACAAAGACTTCTTCATCTTCTTCAAACCATTGATCCACTTTATTCCAGTAAAATGCGACATAATCTTTTATACCAGCAACAGAGCTAATAGGGTCTTCATAGCTCCATACAGCGTTTGAAGATTTTTTGTCATTTACAGACATTGAAAAATAGCTTGCTTCACCTTTGTAGGGACAGTGAGTTTTGTGTTTTGTTTTTATTAGCTTATCCATAAGGACATCGTCCCTTGGAAAATAATAAATTGGAACATGGCCAGTTTCATATAAAATCAAAGCTTGATTTGAATCGACCATCAAGTTCTCGGCAAAAAACCCTCTGACCCTTTTTGGACATTTTTCATAATTTACTACGTGATTTGAAAGAGGTTTTTTATTCATATATTTATCCATATATAATAATTCAATGTTAGGTATATAAAGAAAAAATCAGAACTCCAGTCTAATAATTATTCTCTATATTTAATTTAATCAATATATTCATTATCTATAATCCTTGGCGAATCTATTAAATAAGAGCAAATAGAGTAGTAGTTATAGAAATTAAAAATTCAAGCTCAATAATCATAACTTAGGTTTAAATCGAAATTAAAATGGCGAAGAAAAAAACAGCCGACCTTTTTGACAAGTTATCAACCTCCACAAAAGTCAATAGGCCAAAAAAAACTGTTAGTTATACCGCTGAAGATATTGAAGTTCTTGAGGGCCTGCAGCCGGTCAGAAAAAGACCAGGGATGTATATTGGTGGCACGGATGAGTCTTCCCTTCATCACCTAGCCGCTGAAGTATTAGACAATGCAATGGATGAGGCAGTTGCCGGCTATGCAAGTAGTATAGAGATCTATTTGGATACAGATGGATCATTGACTATTACAGACAATGGTAGAGGAATACCCATAGAACCACACCCAAAGTTTAAGGATAAATCTGCCCTTGAAGTTATAATGACTACTCTCCATGCCGGCGGAAAATTTTCTGGAAAAGTATATCAAACTTCGGGGGGGCTGAATGGGGTTGGCGTTAGCGTAGTAAATGCTCTGTCAGAAAAACTAGAAATTAAAGTAATTAGAAATCAAAAGTTGTGGGCTCAAACTTATGAAAGGGGGATACCCACGACAGAACTTACACAACTAAAGAGTGCTACCAAAAAGAAAGGCACATCAATAAAATTTATACCTGACACAGAAATATTTGGGGATAACAACCAATTTTCATCAAGGAGACTTTATGAATTAGCCCAATCCAAGGCATATTTATTCCGTGGAGTAAAAATACATTGGTCATGTGGCCTTGATCAGAAAGGTAATCATGACATTCCCAAAGAAAAAACATTTCATTTTCCCCAAGGCTTACTGGATTTCTTATTTCTTCAGACGGAAAATAGAAACTTAGTTGGATCAGCAATCTTTGAAGGTCAAAGCAAAATAGAAAATACAGATGCTCGTTTAGAGTGGGCCATTTGCTGGCCTGTCGACGATACTGGTCTCGTTAGCTCTTATTGCAACACAGTTCCAACTCCAAATGGTGGAAGCCACATAATAGGAATGAGGTCAGCTCTTACCAAGGCTTTGAAAAGTTATGGAGAATTAACTAATAAAAGAAAAGTTAATAAAATTACAGCCGAAGACGTATGCGATGGTGTAATTATAATTTTATCTTTATTCATACCCAATCCCCAATTTCAAGGACAAACAAAAGAACGCTTATCAATGCCTGAAGCTGCCCGGTTGGTTGAATCTCAAATCAAGGATCATTTTGATTTATTCTTATCCTCAGATACAAATGCAGCTGAAGAACTATTAGAATGGATAATTGAAAAAGCTGAAGAAAGAAAACGAAAAAAAGATGACCGAGAATTAATACGAAAATCCCCTACCAGAAAACTAAGACTACCAGGAAAATTATCCGACTGCACTAATAGATCACATGAAGGAACAGAATTATTCATAGTAGAAGGTGATAGTGCAGGAGGATCTGCAAAGCAGGCGCGCAATAGACAGACCCAAGCAATACTTCCCTTAAGAGGTAAAATCTTGAATGTTGCGAGTGCAACGCCCGAAAAATTAGCTTCTAACCAAGAGCTAAAAGATTTAGTTCAAGCCCTTGGCTGTGGATCAGGAAAAGATCTTCAAATAGAAAAATTACGATACGAACGAGTTATTATAATGACAGATGCTGATGTGGATGGAGCACATATTGCCTCGTTATTGATGACATTTTTTTATCGAGAAATGCCTAAACTAGTTACTGAGGGTCATTTATATCTCGCGGTGCCTCCATTATACAGATTATCACGTGGCGGGAATATTCGTTATGCTCAAAATGAGATTGAAAGAGAAAAAATATTGACGAAAGACTTTTCAGGTAATGGCAAAGTAGAAATCAGTCGGTTCAAGGGATTAGGTGAAATGCCACCAAATCAGCTCAAAGAAACAACTATGAATCCCGAAAAAAGATCTCTTATCCAAGTAATATTACCAACTCTTTTATCAATCAAAAATGAAGATAAAGAAGAAGCCAAAATCACTGCCCAACTAGTAGAACATCTGATGGGTCGGAAACCCGAAAAGCGATTTAATTACATCCAGCAGAATGCTCAGTTTGTAAGCGACGTAGATATATAAAACTCAAGATACGAGAGGCTAAAATCTTAAAAATTTTATTCGAAATATCAATTTTCTTTTTAGTTTGGGTTAATGATTATGTCTAACGAAATAATTAATGAGAAGTTTTCCGAACTTGGATTATCATCTGGAGTTTTATCTGCGGTAAGAGAAGCAGGTTACGAAAACCCAACACCAATACAATTAAAATCAATTCCTCACTTACTAGAGGGCAAGGATATACTAGGAATCGCACAAACAGGAACAGGAAAAACTGCTGGTTTTACTCTTCCAATGATAGAAATTCTAGCTGCAGGTAGAGCACGTGCACGAATGCCAAGGTCTTTAATTCTTGAACCAACAAGAGAGCTTGCCGCACAGGTTGCTGAAAATTTTTCTACATACGGAAAGAACCATAAGCTAACAATGGCTCTTTTAATTGGGGGTGTTTCCTTCGTTGAACAAAATGAAAAACTAGATCGGGGCGTAGATGTACTTATTGCCACTCCAGGTAGATTATTAGATCAATTCGAAAGGGGTAGAATACTTCTGGCTGATATCAAATTACTTGTAGTTGATGAAGCTGATCGGATGTTAGATATGGGGTTTATTCCTGATATCGAGAAAATAATGAATTTACTACCATATATTAGGCAGACCGCCATGTTTTCTGCGACGATGCCGTCAGAAGTGCAGCGATTAGCTGATTCTTATATGGTTAACCCTATTAAAATAGAAGTTGCCCCACAAAAGATAGCCGCCGAAACTGTAACGCAAAAACTGTACATTATTGATGGAGGAAAACTAGAAAAACAGAATACGCTGCTTCATTTGATAAAAAAAGAAAACGTTAAAAATGCTATCGTGTTTTGCAATCGTAAAAGAGATGTTAGAACAGTTGATCAAGCCCTCAGAAAGAATGGCTTAAACGCACAAGCATTGCATGGAGACCTACCTCAATCTGTTAGAACAGGCACCTTAGAAAAATTCCGGTTAGGTAAAATTAATGTTTTAGTTGCAAGTGACGTTGCGGCACGTGGACTCGACATCGATGAAATGAGCCACGTGTTTAACTATGACGTCCCTACAAATGCTGATGACTACATCCATAGAATTGGCCGCACTGGAAGAGCCGGAAAAGAAGGTCATGCTATAACATTGGTAACTTCAGACGACGAAAAATACGTTCAACAAATTGAACAAAATATTGGACATAAGCTTAATAAAGAAAAAATAGATAACAAACACAAAATTATAAATAGCCGGAAAAACCAATCAAAAAGTTTAAAAGTGGAGCAGAAGGGCAAAAACAAAACAAACAAACCTCAGAAGAAGACTAATGAAAAGAAAAAGAGAAATATTGAGGAAAACAAAAAAAATACAATAGGAATGGGAGACCATATTCCTGCATTTCTTCAGAAATAAAATTTATGAATTTCTACTCTTTTTTTTCTTTTAAAACTCGCCTTGCAACTCTAAAAACCTCCATTCCCATTGGAACACCACAGTAAGCAGTAATCTGAAGTAAAATCTCTTTGATTTCATCTTCAGTTATTCCGTTATTAAGTGCTCCACGAAAATGAGTTTCAAATTCAGTTAATCGCCCCAACCCGGCCAACATACCTAAGTTCAAAATACTACGTTCTCGATTTTTTAAAATACCACGAGCCCAGGTGCTGCCCCAACCGTACTCTGTAACAAACTGCTCTTGAAATTCCCGGCTAAAATCATCCATATTTTCAAAAGCTCTTTGTACGTACTCATCACCAAGAACCTTTTTCCGGACCGCAAGCCCACTCTCGTATTTTTCTTTATTCATTTATGCCCCGTCATGTCTCAAACAACAAACCGATCACGGTCGTGTGTTTCTAGATAAACTTTTTCTATATCTTTAGGTCCAAGTGGAACTATTCCATTCGGATTAATTCTTTCAATACTATAATAATTCTTCTTTGCGTAATCAAAATTGAATGTGTCAGATATACCAGGCATCTGATATATATCTCGAGTATAATTATATAAGTTAGAGTAATCTCTAAGACTACGAATGTTGCATTTGAACGCACCAAAATAACATGCCTCAAAGCGAATTAAAGTAGGAAATAATCGCAGATCTGCTTCAGTTAATTGATTACCAACTAGATAGCGCTGTCTATCAAGCAACAAGTCTAATTGATTGAGCGTATCAAAAAGATCCTTAACCGAAACATCATATGCCGATTGGGAAGTCGCAAATCCGCAACGGTACACACCATTATTAACATTATTATAAATAATATCATTGATGGCATCTATCTCCGGACGCAGTTTTTCTGGATAATAATCTACTTTGGAATCTGTAAAGTCATTAAACTCACTGTTAAGCATTCGAATTATTTCTGAAGATTCGTTATTGATTACCCGCCCCGTTTTTTTATCCCAAAGAGTCGGAACCGTGACCTTTCCAGTATAGTCATTCGAAGACACGCTATAGGCCTGATGTAGACACTCAAAACCATTTACAGTGTCTGGAATACAATCCGCGAATTCAGGATCATCACGATATGTCCAACCTCCTGGATAACGACCGGGTAAAGCGTGTGACACTGAGATAATTGGTTCTAGTTGCTTCAGACTGAGGTAAAGCAAGGTTCTATGAGCCCAAGGACAGGTATGAGCAACGTACAAATGATATCGACCAGGTTCAGCAACATAGCCTGCTTCACCTGTTGGGCCAGGGCTTCCATCAGATGTTATCCAATTACGAAATTGACTTTCAGTTCTCATAAAGTTTCCATCGGAGGCAGCCTCTTTAGTAAGAGCCAGATTATCACCCTCGTGCCAAACACTGTTGATTAGCATGCCCATCTGTAAATCGCCTTATCTTAATTTTTATGATTTTCTGATAACATTGAAGCAGTATCGCCCTCGCGGGGATGTAAAAGAGATTGTTCTGACTCTCCTGCTTTGTGCCTTGTAATCAGCTCTTCAAATTCAAAAGTAATTCCAATAGGGTTACGATTGAAAGCCCCTGTAGAAAACCAATCGTTTAATTCACTAACACTTTTAAAGTTATCAACTTGTATCTCTACTGCGTTTTCATCCGGATCTCTATAATACATAGATGTTGTTGGCCCGTGATTAATAGTACGTACAGGCATAATTGATGATGATTTAAGTCTCTCGTATTGATGAATCATATCTGCTAAAGATTCATAAGAATAGGCGAAATGAGCCATACCTACAGTATCGGGAACCCTATCTTTATATTCAGGGGTTTCTATTATTGCGATTCTATGATGTTCTTCATCATAAGTTAAAAACGCCAATCCTTGCGAGGCCCCTGTCAAACTTGCACCAAGGAAGTTACAATACCAATCAACCATCTCTTTAAACTTTTTAGTGTAAAGAACTATATGAGCAAATTTAGCAGGTGAAATAGTTGTTGTGGGTTCAGGAACCTTCATAGGTACATCCATCACTTTTCCTCCATCAATTTAAAAGCAGAATTAATTTACTATTATAACGAGAAGTAAAAGAATCGTAAGATCGATGAAATTAAATCTACTAAATTATTTTATTATAGAATTTCTAATATATAAGGTTAATAAATAATAATAATATTATGAAATTAATAAGTTTTAGTCATGCAAATAGAGAGAGCTGGGGAACATATGCCTCCGATGGAGGAGTCATAGATCTAGGTGCAGAGTTTATAAACTCGTTACCCACACTGAAAGATTACATAGAATCTGACATAAAAAACAAAAATAGAGTTAATGATTATCTAAGAACAGGCTTTGGAGGCGGTGGCGGAAAAACATCTGATTTTCCTTATAAGGATATAAAGTTACTTCCTCCTATAACAAACCCACATAAAATAATTTGTGTTGGCTTGAATTACAAAAAACACGCGGAAGAGACAGGAAACCCAATTCCGACAAAACCAATCTTATTTCCACGATGGCCTGAAAGTCATGTAGGGCATGGCCAACCAATGCTACTGCCAAGAGAGTCCAAGTTTTTCGATTATGAGGGGGAGCTAGCGGTAATAATTGGAAAACACGGGAGAAGAATAAAAGAAGACGAAGCTTATGACTTTGTTGCTGGATACAGTTGTTATAATGAAGGGTCTGTAAGGGATTGGCAAAGACACTCTTCGCAATACCTTCCTGGAAAAAACTTTTATCAATCTGGATCATTTGGTCCGTGCCTAATAACAGCCGACGAAATTGTAAACCCAAATGAACTTATTCTGGAAACACGCTTAAACGGCATAATTGTGCAGAAAGAAAAAATATCGGATTTGATTTTCAGCATTCCGCAACTTATTAGTTACATTTCAACATATACAGAAATTTATCCAGGTGATGTTATCGTAACAGGCACCCCAAGCGGTGTTGGGCACGCAAAGGTTCCTCCCCAATGGTTAAAAGAGGGAGATGTAATTGAGGTTGAAATTACCAAAATTGGTATATTAAAGAATACGATTAAATCTGACTAAACTTCATTAGTCGGAAAAAACAATAGCCGCCCTGCCAGTCACCAATCCCTGATCCAATCTTTGATGCACAACTTCTGCTTCCTCAAGGGAGTATGTTTCGGTAACAAGAGGCCATACATCACCTCTCGCACAAATTTCTAAGGACTCTATAACCTGTTGTCGACTGCAATACCGACTTCCCAATAGCTCTAATTCTTTTGCTAGCATCTGCTGCGCCGGCGCCATGAAAGGTTGAACCGCTCCGCCCAGGGTAACAAATCTACCCCCTATACCCAAACATCCTACAGCCTGCTCTTGAGTTCCAGTAGTCGACACATAATCGATAGCTACATCAACGCCCGCACCATTTGTAAGATCCATGATTTGTTCAACTACTTTATCATCTGACGCATCAACTAACATATCCGCGCCCAAATCCTCACATACTTTTAATTTATCGGACATAACGTCTACTGCAATCACATTTGCGTGAGCCCATTTGCACATCATTACTTGATGAACTCCAAGCCCCCCACCGGCACCAAATATTGCAACAGTATCAGTGGGCGTTATTCTGGCCCTTTGAAGAACTTTGTACGGTGTGGCTATGGCATCGCTGATAACACCTACCTCTGCTGGTTTATTTTTATAGTCCAACCCATCAGGCAATCTGATAAAGTTTTTTGTTGGGAGTTTTATGTACTCTGCATAACCACCATCTATTTGGCGTCCAACATAACCTTGATTAACTGTTGATATAGGAGCACGACCCGATCGTGTCCATTTGTCTTCGCCATCTATGAGATAAAAATATGCAGTAACAGGATCACCAACTTTTATGTTATCTGCACCTCCTCCACTGTTTCCAACTTCTACAATTTCTCCCGTTATTTCGTGTCCAATAATAATAGGAAAGTTTGCGTCTCCCCTACCAGCTTTGATATGATGTATGGTTAGGCCAGATCCACAGGCAATTACTTTCGCGACAGATTCTCCCGGCCCCGGACTTGGATCAGGCCTGTCTTCAAGAGAAAATGGCTCTCCACCCTTATATAAGATCTGAGCTTTCACAAGATATACTCCTAATAAATAATATATAAAAATTAGTCATTAAAGCTTATAAATACCTTAATATGAATGTAAACCAGTTCTTTACTAACTTGTACTCAATAAACAGCAAAAGCAATAACAAACAATGTCTAACTTTATTATAGGACGGTTATTTGGGTGGAACGACTTCTCAAATGATGGAGAAGAGGTTTGGGTAGTCCATATTGAAGATCCAACATTCACCATGCGGGTAATACATCGCCCAACAGAGGAAATCCCAACTGGAGAAATGAGTGACATTTATTTTCCTCTTAGAAATGATGATGACTTGGCATTAGGAAATCTAATATTTCTTGAGCCCCGACCCTCTGATCCTAGAGTAATAGCTGGACTGGTTAATGAAGCAATAAATTCCATAGAGGATCCAGATGTTGCAAATAGATTAAATCTTACTCAAGATAATATGAATCCCTCATCGGCAGATATTCACATAAATGATGTACCATTAGGTTTTATAATTGGCGTTATGCATGATGCAGAGATGGAAATAAATGACGATGGACCTTGGATAATTAATTTGGCCCCTCCCCCATTTGCAATGAGACTGTGTGATTTGAATAATGAAGATTTAGATCAGGAAGATATTTGGGCGTCATTAGGAGAAGGAAATGTTTTTGGCCATCTCACATGGCTTACAAACCTAGCATGCAGTAGAGATGATTTATTAAGTCGATCAGAAACAGCGGCCAACTATTTACTTGATATCGCTAACAGTATGATGCCTAATTTAATTCCTACAGAATAAAGGTTTTTTGAATATAGAAATCTAGTAAGTGGACAAGAATCTATTGGAGGCACTCTAAGATGAAAACAATTGAAGTATCACCTGAAGAAATGATGGATCGAACAGCCAAGTTTAGTGAATTGAGACCCTATAAACAGACTCAGAATGATGCAAAGGGAATCCCTTCAGCTGCGATGGAAGCGGTGTCCGCAAAAAGCGTCTACCCTGTCATGTCACCTGAGGGTTGGTCCGGTCGAAATAATATTGCCCCTGTGAAGGGAGCACCAGGCATAACAATCTCACTTGCTGAATGCCCTCCTGGAGACAACCCAGGATTACATGCACACGAAAAAGCGATAGAAAATTTCTTCTGTGTTAAAGGGAAGTTTGATATTACCTGGGGTGACACTGGAGAAAACAGTACTATCTTAGAACCCCTTGATTTTATATCGGTCCCAGCTGGAGTTAGTCGTAATTTTACAAACATCTCGGACGAGACAGGTTATCTATTCGTAGTAATTCAAACCCCTGAAGGTGACGAATTTGACAAAGTAGCTTTTGCCCCCAGTTTAGGTGAATCTATAGCAAAACAGTTCGGAGCAGCTACAGTGGAACAAATGAATGAACTAGGAATTAAGTTTGATGCGGGCGTGGATAACTAGGAGTAACTTAGCTGGAATCAATCCACTTTAATAATTTTGGGATCCACTGCCCGTTAGACTTGCCGCATTCATACGAAGCCTCTGCGTGATCACATTCGGATAAAATGAGGGTTTCAACTTTTCCCCCACGATCAAGAAGAGCTTGAGCCATTTTTTCTGCTTGTGGCATCAAGGGAGGTAAGTCTCTATCCCCCCATGTAATCAAGAAAGGGGGCGTTCTCTTAATAGTATGAATTGGGCTAGCATCAATTTCATTTACCTCTGAATCACCTAGAAATCTAGGCTTCATCTCCATCCCATTGCCTGGTGTAAAATCATAAACACCAGAGACAGGCAGTGCTCCGCGAATAAACTCTTTGTCTAATCCAACTGCTTCCTGCCAATCATCTCTTATAGCCAACCAAGAAGCATAATGTCCTCCAGCGGAATGCCCTCCTATAAATAAACGAGCGGGATCACCTCCGTGATCATTAATATTATCATTAATCCATTTGAGAGCCTTAGCAACATCGTGAGCTCCATCAGGCCACATCACGTTTGGCGCTAGACGGTAACCTATACTAACAAATGTGATTCCTAATTCATTAAGAGCCGGTGCCATAAATGCGACCCATTCCTTATATCCATTTACCCAGCCTCCACCATGCATAAATGCTACTATATTTCCACTTGGATTAGCTGACGAAAAAACCGCAACTTCTTGATAGGTGTCATCACCATAAGAAAAATTTTCACCTTCTATCCCAGCACTTAGTTTTTGAGCTTCAACATTATATATCTTGCCAATATCGGAAAATGGTTCCTGCTCGGGGTAACTATTTATTTTTCTTAAAGGCATTTATCTAGCCTCCCTTTCAACAATCATTGTTTCGTCAACCAAATGTCCATCTTCTATAATTAAGTCATTATCTAACACCACACTGCAATCACGCATCGGAACATCATAATGACCCTTGGTGTTTCTATTGCCCCCTCCCTGAGTGTTTGGCCCTGTTGAGAATAAGAAATTTCCAGGAAATGCCCTAGCAGCAGCGTGTGATCTCTCTGGCGCATCACCATTTAATGCTAAATTATACCAACGAGCCTGAGGGTTCAGCCCCCAACCTAAATGAGACACGGCGTACGGATCTAAGTCATCATCAGAAAGTTTGTTATCATCAAGCCAATCAGTCATCAACTTGGCGTCAAATCCACCATCTATTCTACGAATAAAACCATCCTGTATATCTAATCGTACTTCGTCTTGTATGTAACGACAAAAAGGAAGCACCACAATATCACCTGGAGCAAATACCACAGTCCCGGTAGCAGAAAGTTCATTTGGGAATGTATGGGTATGGCCAACTCCCCAATGATCAAAAT
>Ga0310344_10000141_pt1 | contig 60701 bp, 72 predicted proteins | sample HC15DNA20200_MG_FD_203801 | JGI IMG/M metagenome (GOLD analysis project Ga0310344, IMG submission 203801) | Marine microbial communities from station ALOHA, North Pacific Subtropical Gyre - HC15-DNA-20-200_MG | ecosystem: Environmental > Aquatic > Marine > Oceanic | place: Pacific Ocean: North... | reverse complement strand
GCTTTCCAGCAACACAGTCAAAACGCGGAAAATTAGAATTCGGGAGGCAGGGGCCGGAGGTTCAAATGCTCTCACTCCGAACAATTATTTCAATGACTTAGCTGGCTAGTGTAACAATAAGCAGTGTTACATATGGCACGTATATGGCACCATGTCTTTGGATTATGAGCAGTAGCAGCGGTGTTAGCTGGTAATTATCGTTGAGGCTTTCCAAATTGAGGGGATAATAATAATGAAAAATCGAGTGGCAATCGTTACAGGCGGCGCATCTGGTATTGGCCGCGCTACCGTGCTGGCTCTGGCGGAAGTCGGCGCAAGCGTATTAATTGCTGATGTAGATGAGGCGGGCGGCCAAGAGGTTGCTCATGAAGTTACGGAGGGAGGCGGCAAGGCTGAATTTTTGGCCACCGACGTATCCGATGCAGGCCAGATCAAGGCCATGGTGGCGCGCGCGCAAGGCGCATTTGGCAGGCTCGATTTGGCCTTTAACAATGCCGGTGTTGAAGGTGATCAGGCAAATCTAGCCGATCAGGATATGGCCCGCGTTCAGCGTGTTTTCGATATCATGATCAATGGTGTCTATCTGGCGATGCAGTTTGAAATCCCAGCCATGCTCGAAGGTGGCGGCGGTGCGATTGTCAACATGAGCTCCATGTGGGGCCTTGCCGGCTATCCTGAAAAGTCGCCCTATATCACCGCTAAACACGCCGTATCCGGTATGACAAAATCAGCCGCTCTCGAAGTTGCGGCTCGAAATATCCGCATTAACGCCGTGGCGCCGGGTCCGATCCTGACGCCGCTCTTGTTGCGCGGCTGGAACGGTGATCCGAGCCCGCAGGTTGGTCGCGTGCCCATGCGCCGTATCGGCAGGCCCGAAGAGGTCGCCTACGCCGTGCGCTGGTTGCTGTCTGAGGAGGCTAGCTTTGTCACCGGCCATATCATGCCAGTCGATGGCGGCATGCTGTCCGAAAACGGCTAGTTCAACTGCGTTGCTGGGGGGGGCTGAGTTGGGGTTTGTTATATTCGGCGGCAAAGATGTGCGAGTAAAGATTGGCAATTCATTGTTTGCCGCGTTGCGTCACGCGTAAATAATCCAGACCATCGCTGATATGCCTCCCGAAAAGAATATCTTGACTGGCAGAGTTTATTCTAGATCAAGAGCGCATCTGAAGCAGCGATGCGCTCCAATGACATACGCTCAACCCAGGTGATGATATCGGGATAGTCCGGGTTTTGCCGGCTGAAATTTCTTGCATTAGCCTTCTTTAGACGCTCGGCAAAGGCGTTGTTGGCAATATCCTTTATGTTAAACATGGACTGCTTCTGACCCTTGTACCTATATGTCAAACGTGGTTGTTTAGCTTCGTACAGGTACAACTGGATCAATGTATCAATTCAGTATTTTCAGAGGAGAAAAATAATAGCTATGGAAAAGCATACAAACGTCGTCCGCTTTCTAGTTAAGGAAGGCCAGCAGCAGGCATTTGAAGACCTATTTAAGTCAGCTCGGCCATGGGAAGGTTTGACCCTGCAGGTCCTCGCCAAGACCGGTGAATGCAGCTATGTGTCTTACGGCCTATGGGAGAGTGAAGCTGCGATGGTCAAGGCTAGACCAAGCATGATTGCATTACTTGATTCGGGTCGAGATCTGCTCGACGAAATATCACCAGAGTTGGGAATAACAGACCCAGTTTCTGGACCGGTGATATTTGCGCAGAAGTAATCAAACGCTTAGATCAAGAGGTATTAGTTTCTTTAAGGCTACTTTTTTATAATCCGGGACGCTAACCTTATATTATTTAGCTGAAAACGTGGAATTAGCCGTGCAATTTCGCTGCGATAGCCCCAGCTTCAGCATCTTCTACAACCGGTGTAACTTGCATTTCTAACAGGTCTCCCCATTCAGATGCATGTTCGTAAGCATCCTCAATAGATCCTTCGACCAAGAGCCAACCATAGGTGGAGCCTGCTGCATGCCAACGCCCAATCAGTTTCATTCCTTCCGGAAGCGGAGCACCAGTGCTTAGAAATCGTGCCACTGCAGCTTTGTAAAAGGCGGGTCTAATTGTCCATGACATCATGTACTTCATCTGGCGCTCCTCTGTCATCTGTTGTGTCCAATGGGGTCTTGTCAGTATGTAGATATGATAATTTAAAAATCAGTTCAATTACAACACTATGATGCTTTGAGCAGTCAGGTCTACGATCGACTATTGCTATAAAGACCTATTTTCATGCTAGCACTGTTCTGCCTGGACTATAACCGATGGGCGTTCAGGCTGCTGTCCAACCGCCATCAACAGCAATATGTGCACCATGTACGGAATTGGAGTCGGAGGAAGCTAAAAATACGGCAGCTCCAGACAAATCATCTGCATCCATAAAATAGTTACCTGAGGGTGTTGCTTCGTCAGCCTTTTCGACAAAACCAGGTATTTCCCGTTGCCCCTTATTCATATCAGTTTTTGCGCCACCAGGCGCTAGAGCGTTTACGTTAATACCATAAGGAGCTAGTTCTAAACACAATGCTCGCGTTAGATTTATTAGCCCACCTTTCGACGCACAATAGGCACTTGCTTTTGCTGCGCCTACGAGACCAAAACTGGATGCTATGTTAATTATTTTACCCGACTTATTATTCTTCATTATAGGAAGAACCGCTTTAGTCATAAAGAAACAGCCTTTAAGATTAGTATCAAACTGCTGATCCCAGTCACCCTCAGTTGTATCCTCAATCGATAGAGGAATATAAATTCCGGCGTTGTTTACAAGGATATCGACTGATCCAAATTGAGCTTTAACCTCTTTGACCAACGACGTGCAGTTAACAGCCTTGGAAATATCTGCTTGGAAAGGTTTAGCAATACCGCCAACTAAAGTGATCTCGTTCGCAATTTCTGTGGCTTTGTCCAGTCTAGAGTGCGAAGCTACTGCAACTCGGGCTCCTTCCAAACCAAAACGACGAGAAATACAAGCGCCTATACCTCTGGATCCTCCAGTTACAATCGCAACCTTATTTTTAAGCTTCACTTTTCTATTCCAGCCCACAGTTGTTGGTTATTAAATTCATGGGCACAATTGTAGTCTCACTGACCAATTGGAACAATTAATTAGCTATAATTAGGAATTTGGTAAAAATTACATTAAATAGGCAACCTGTTAAGAAACTCTATATACAGTTAACACTCTATTTCTGCTCTCCTAGACCAAAGTGGGAAGACGTTGTATTAAGATTTATATATACTTGGAATCGACATAGATCTTGACATATTACTTTTTTAAACTTGGAGTTAGACCATGCGTAACACACCTGCCCGCCGGCTAGTTGAAGCATTTGGTGACTGTGCAGCACTCGAAGAAATGTATGCGAACAATGTGAAGTGGCGTCTAAATCATTCCCTAGCTCCAAATATATGTGGCCCCCACAAGGGCAAGGAAGCCGTGTGTGCATTTAACCAAGCAGTTTTTAATAAATTCTACGAGCCTGGTTCTGTAACGGTTGAGATTCTTGATGAAATCGGCAGTGAAGACTCGAGCGTGGTACGGTTTATCTTTCGAGCGACAAGCCAGCGGGGGAATCCCTACGCTGTCGAGTATGTAATTTTTGCCAAGACGGTTAATGGTATGATTCACGAGGTTGTAGAGCTACTTGATACCTATGCATCTAACGAACAGCACAAAGGCAATGCGATTGGAGTACCCCCCATCGCCTAATTTAGCTTGAGCGATACAATTCAGCTTCTCTAGTAGGTGCGTAGTAGGGTTTCTTTTAAACAGTGCTGATGAGTTTAAGGGTAGTTTTGACCAGATACGAGAACTTGGTTAAATTTGAGGACTATTTTAACAGCAATTCTTTTCCAATTGCGTTAAATCTTGTTGCTTCTTTTATTAGGGAATTTGCGGTTAAATCCCGCACACCATAAATCTCACTCTCCGTATCGTATGCAGATTTTATTTTTTTAATTAATAAATCAAAATCGCCGTCACCGGATGCCAAAACAACAATGTCCGATTGTTGTGCATACTCCATAACATCAATAGTTATTCCAACATCCCAGTCGCCCTTAGTAGACCCATCAGCTCTGGTGATAAAAGGTTTCAATTTTACTTCAAAACCTATGGCTCTAAGAATATTTTGAAACTCTGTCTGTTTTTTTTCTCCGCGAAAGGTGGCATATGCTATTGCCGCGACAATGCACCTGTCTTGGGTAGCTTCTGCCCAAAATTTATTATAATCAAAGTGGCGTCCATATTGTTGTTTTGTAGTATAATAAATATTTTGAACGTCAACGAACAGTGAAACGGTTTTCATAAAAATTCACATATATTGTGGCGAATCAAATGTGGTCAATTATGTCAGAATAATGCCCCTAATATTAGAAGCTCACAAAAAATTGGTTGAAATTTGTCTATAGAGAGGGTTTCCATACCTTATGATATATGTTTTCTCTCAAACCAGCGAGGATCCCCTAACACCACTGATGTTTCGATTTGGCGTTGCGGAATCGTCCAATAGTTACTCAGGAGGGGAGCCTTCTCATGTGGTGGAATAATCTGGAAGCCGTGCTTTTGATAAAATTGGATGGCCCATTCGGCATCTGCCCACGTACCGATCAGGAGGGGACGTTCAGTTAATTTTCGGCAATTTGCTAATAATGTCTCTCCGATTCCTTGTCGCTGCGCTGAAGGACTAACATAAGCATGACGAATTAGCGTTACATCCTTTACTTCTTGCATACCCATTACGCCTATGAGGGTGCGAGCATTCTCGAAGCCCCAAAATTCTACTCCCTCTGAGATTTCATGCTCTAGTTCCTTTGCGGGCATATATGGTTCAGTCCAACAATCGCAGGGTATAACTCCACGGTATGCTTCGGCCGCGGCATTAATAAGAGTTAGCATCACCGAGAAATCACTTTGAACATAGGGTCTGATCATTTTACTTCAAACTTCCGAGCTTAATATGGAAGAAATTGAAGTCTGCTGGTTGCATCTGAAAGATGACCTTATACAGCTCACCGTCTGTAAAATTATGCATTACAGACACCATTGCGTAATAGAGTGAGACTATCAATTTTATCATAATTTTAGGATAACTAAATAGTACTGTGGGAGTCGAGGCCCAGGATTTTTGTTAGCTACCTGTAATTCATATGCCACCGGCTGTTTTATTGAGATTCCTAGGTCACGATAATTTTCAAATTAATTAGATTTGGTGTTCGGTGACAGAAAATCAGGAAAGTTCATAGAATTATTGTACGTTACCATATGAAGATAGTAGACATGTATTTTTATGCATGTCTTAATTAAGGTCAAATAACTATTAAACCAGACATTTATATGGAGACTAGCATGAGCACGCTATTTAAGAAGTCTTTTGACAATGCGGATGAGGTAAAAGCACCAGAAAAAACGCATGCATCTGTAGTAAACCTTGGCGATATAGCCGCTACAAAAGTTGTTCTTCAGCCCGGATGGAAATGGTCTGAGTGTATTAAACCTGTTGTAGGTGGTGAAAGTTGCCAGGCTGGCCATGTTGGGGTGGTCGTTCAAGGCACCATGAAATGTGTTCACGACGATGGGAGCGAACTCGAGGTGTCGGCTGGCGACGCATACTACTTTGCACCGGGGCATGATGGCTGGATTTTAGGAGAAGAAACTTTCATTGGGTACGAATTTGTCGCTTCTGGGAAAGATTTTGGGCCCTGGAAGACAAGCGGATAAAAATGAAATAGTAGTGTAAATATTGCGGTATAAAAAAAAGTTAAAAGAGATTCTGTGCCTTTGAAAGTTTTACTCACAGGTTCCACCGGAATGGTTGGCCGCCATGTTCTTGACCAACTGGTTGCAAGTACTGAGGTTAGTCAAGTTGTATCTATTGGACGGCGGGAGGTTGGTCTTAACGATACTAAAGTATCGGAAATTGTGCATGAAGACTTTCTTGACCTGTCAGCACTTGCAAAAGATCTCCAAGATATTGATGTGTGTTTTCATTGTTTGGGTGTCTATCAAAGCCAGGTTTCCAAGAAGGCGTATGTTAAGATTACTTGCGGTTACCAAGAAGCGTTAACAGACGCGCTGGCCTCGAGTAGTCCAAACACGATTTTTGTATTGTTTGGAGCCCAAGGAGCAAAACCCGAAGGCAGGGGCATGCCTTTCGCGCGCGTTAAGGGTCAGGCGGAAACATTGCTACAGGAGACTGATTTTCCTCGTAAATATATCTTCCGCCCTGGTTATATTCATCCGACGGGCAAACGCAAGCCACCGGGCATAATGTATAGATTCATATTGCTGCCAATAATGGCAGCACTGTTTGCTCGCAACCCGAGTATTGGTGTTACAGACATCGATTTAGCTAGGGCTATGGTAGCAGTAGGAATTTCTGGAAAAGAGGAATCAAAAATCTTCAGCAATCAAATGATAAGAGACGTAATTTATAAAAACTAGTTTTGGATGGTTGACCTAGAGAGTCCAACCTTAATTTTTAATACTTGTCGAGGTTAGAAATTTTTTGAACCCGTTCTGTTGTAAAGTCTCTGATTTCGCTTAGTCGCGATTTGTTAATTGCAGATGCTTCTTCAAATTTGTTTTCAATTTCTAAAAAGGCTTTTTTGGCACTCATCCACGGAACATCGATATTCTCAGTAAGAATACGGGATTGTATCCACTTGTTTAAGCTGTCCAACTTGTCAGTTGGTAGCAGGTCAGGTCGTTCAAAGTAAATTAGGCGACAGGCAAATTCAGCTAACCGGTTATCGGTTATATTGCTAGCAATAATCGCCCGATGCTCCCAGTTAGATTCCTCAAACTCAGATATTAATGCTTCGTCTGACCGTGAAGGGAACCCATCGTAGATTCTTTTCTCTAAATAAGGTGAAGTTTCGTAACCAGAATCTCTTAGAGCAAGTGCTTCGCCTACGCGCCGGGAAAAGTTCTCATTATTTGCGATTTTATTTATACGCGATTCTCTTTCCTCTTCGGGTATATTGAGTGCCTTTGTTCCTTCAGGGGCACAGTCAGCCAGCATTATAATTGGAAGCTTGTTAATTTGGAGGGTGCGAATGGGTTTCGAGGATTTATTGTTGAGAACTTCCACCAGTTGTTCGGCAGTTAACGAAAGATAATCAACTGGATCAAAATTAAGATCAAAGACAGCTATCTTATTTTTATTTTTGGAATGTATGCCGCAGAACGTCACCAGCCAATTATGCATAGTATTAAAATATCGCTCGGAAAGTGCAAAGGATTGTAATCCTATTATCTGAGATAAGACCTCATTCTTTCTAGCCGCTCTATCCATTGTATTCCAGATATCAGGAGCCTGATCCATTGCCAACTGTGCCATGAAGATAGTTGCTTCCACATCGGCCATCGCTTCGTGAGCGTTCTCATGGTTATAACCATTGGCAGGGGCTAAAAACTCCAGTCTAAATGTTTCCTTACCGTTCGGACCCATAGGCACAGAAACAACGTTTGGTTTGTATATTTTTACGGCGTGCAAAATGCGCATGATATCTGAGCGCTGGTTTCCATTTGTATTCGTAAGATAGGTGGGAAGGAGGGATTGAAAAAATCCCTGTCTAAGAAACTCCTCATCAAATGAAAGGGAATTATACCCAACAATTGTTGCAGGGCTCCACGACAAAAGTTTTGCCCGTATTTTGCATAATGCTTCAAAATGGGATGGCAGGTTCGGATCCACTAAACTCTGTGGCGTTACGCCTGTTACTAACATAGCTTCCGGCGATGGTATTATATGTGGCATCACACGGCATCGAATATTAAAACGTTCAAGCTCCATTAGATTCTCATCCGTCCTTATTGCAGCGAACTGGATAATCTGGTCGAACGCGCTCTTCAAGCCGGTTGTTTCAGTATCGTAGAATATATAATCCATCTATATTGCACCTTTAGTGTTAGACTGTTATGCAGCTCCCCCCCCCTTTCAATCGAAGGGTTAATCTACAATAAAGACCTTGGCGCCACCTTCAGTCACAACCCGATGAGCTTTTGTATCGTCCGCCACTTGCCAGCTCTGGTATGGCTTAAGATCCACCGAACCGTCGTTCGGGGTTTCCATGCTCAGTTTGCCTTCTAGGACTAGTAAAATGTGACCCTTGTTGCACCAGTGGTCAGCGAGATAGTTTTTAGAATATTCCACCATACGTAAACGCAAACTTCCAAACTGCTGTGTTTGCCAATACGCAATGCCGGTTTCGCCAGGATATTCTAGTCGCGCAATATCAGGCCAGTTTGTTATGCTAAATGGTATGTCAGTTATCCTCACGATACGTCAGCCTTTCTCATAACCTAAAAAGTGACACATAAAATCTCAGCAGTTTATTTACACATATCTATACACTGCTTGGTTGCAAGTTGATTATTCGATAATTTCACCATCAACTAATGCAATGGCCTCAATTTCGATTTCGAGCTCTGGCAACGCTAAACTGCTAACCTCAACTATCGTATCTGCCGGGTACGGGGGAGAGAAAAACTTTTTTCGAAGAGCAATAATTTTGGAAAAATTTTTCATATTAGTAATAAAAATAGTCACTTTAATAATTTTAGAAAGATCTGACCCACCCAGTTGCAAAATAGTCTCTAAGTTTTGAAATGTTTGTTTTGCCTGCCTATCAAAGTCGCCTGCCCCGACGACCTCACCGTCAGTGTTAATAGCAGCTTGTCCTGATATGTATATTACATTATCTACACGATACGCTTGAGCCAAATGAAAGGCTTCGTATGGATCTGGATTAGTTTTAATACGTATTGCCTGCTGAATCATGGGAAACCTCCAAAAAATAATTTTGAGATATTTTGACTAGGACAGCGAATGGTGGTTAACGATATTGTTGGAAAGTTCTGGTTCATTTGGGCACATTATCCACGTGTAAATTGTATCGAACAATTAGTGCTTCTTGAGTCAAGGAAGCATGAAGAGTAAGTAATATTAGCCGGTTATCCAAACTATCTTCAATGCCAATGGCTACCTGCAATCTTTTTTCAAGAAGTGCTCTATGAGCCTCACCATGTTCCTCATAAAACCCCTGATCACCGAGCATGCAATAAGCTAGCATATTTGCAGCAAAAGTGCAGGATTTGATGCAGGGTTTTTCTCCTTTTCCATCTTCTTTGAGTATTTTAAGTGTAGTAATTTTTACCGCATCCGGAATAAGACGAGGATGCAAGCCAGAGGAACGCAAGGCGTCATCTAATATCCGGGTTTCATGGGACCGACCAAAAAGGTTTGGAAAAATTAAGGGAAACATCGTTTTATTGCTGCTGGCGGCTGTTTTCTAATTCATTTAATTTTATCTGTAGTGCCAAAATTTTGGAATAAATCCGACACTGGGACAATCCTCCCGCTATAAACCATAATCCCGCTTGTTCAGTCTTGGTCCACATATTACGTAATTCTTGAGTCTCTTTGTCAAATCCCCATATTGGCCCAATCTTATCGGCAAGTTTAGTACCAAAACATTTTTTTACATGAAAGTCAGGGCCTTTGTAGCCAGTAGCAAAAACAACAATATCGGCTGGCAAAACATGTCCATCCGAAAGACATAACCCTTTTTCTTGGAAGTTTTTAACTTTCCTGAAATTAATTAGTTTTATACTTCCATTGGCGATCAAGTCAGAACACCCAATATTAAAATAATAACCGCCTCCAGTTTGCAGATACTTAAATTGCCAACCGGTTTCCTCTTCTCCGAAGTCAAGTTGAAATCCCACTTTCTCTAGTTTCTTCAAGATTTCTTTGTCGTATTGTTTTGACTGTTCAGTGAGCATTTGGTGTGATTTCTTGAGAGGTTCAAAGGGGGTGCCAGCAGCCAGTAGGTCACAATCTTCTATATCTGGCCCTTCATGATAAAGGGAATAGACCAGTTGAGCACTCGGTTCGATATTTGTTATTAGGGTAGAGCTTCGCTGAACCATTGTAACATGAGATCCGTGATTATACAGGTCTTGGGCGATATCGTGTCCGCTATTACCTGTTCCTATCACCAGTGCGTTCAAATCCTTCCACTTAGAACCATCAGTGTAATTTTCCGAATGAATAATAGTTCCCTTAAATCTTTCTTTTCCCTTAATATCAGGCATGTTTGGTGATCCGCTTATCCCTGTCGCCATAACAATGTGCCGTGGCTCAATATTTAATTGCTTACCGTTAGGTAATTCTAAATCAACTTTCCAATGCATTAGTTTTTGATCATAGTTTGCATTGCAAAAGTTAGTCTGCGTCCAAACATTAAGCTTCATTCTCTCTGCGTAGGCTTCAAACCAGTCTGCTAGCTGATCTTTTGGAATATAGGTTGGCCAATGGTCTGGAAATTTTAGGAATGGAAGATGGTTGACGGATGTTTGATTGTGAAGCGTTAGCGACCGATAACGGTTGCGCCAATTATCACCCACTCGATTATGTTTTTCTATTACAATAGTATCTATACCTTGCTTTCCAAGTTGCGCTGCTGTTGAAAGGCCCGCTTGTCCAGCTCCAACCACTAAAACAGTCGGCTCTTCTCTTGTGTATTTTTTATTAAATGTTTGTCTTTTGGGTAGTTTAAAAGCAGAAGCTCCATGACCGGATGATATTGCTTTTTGGCTCAGGTTTTCATTGTTAGTAGATTTTATTGTTTTTAATCCCTGTAATACTGTTCCTATGGTCCAGGCCTTGCAGTGGTTAGTACGTTTAGTTGGCACTGCAAGGCGAAGGATTCCGCTGGCAGTCCCTTGCGACGTATCAAAAGTAAACAGTGCTTCCAGTACCTTCCTTCCAGATCTAGTAACATAGCGTGGCTGAACTCGATCAGGGTCAATCGCAAATGATGACAATCGGTTTTTTGCGGTAAAAGATAATAGCTCGTTTGCAATATAATTTATGCTGGTTACTGTTTTTACTGTTCCGGAAATTGCTAGAAGGTCTCTCCAGTGACTATTCTTTATAAAAAGTTCCTTAATGAGTGTGGGATTATTATCATTTAGAGCTCCTTCGAACCTAGATAGCCAACTTTCTACAATCTCATGTTGAGTTTGATTTAATTTAGTCATGACCATTCATTCAGACAGTTGATTAAAAATATACTTATATTTTTGCAATGCTATTAATTTGTTAAGTTATCACTGTTTTCTATTTCATGTTGAGTAGTAATTGCTGGCTACGATTTTAATTTATTAAGTATTGCTAAAACTACCAATTTGGGTAATGACACTTTAACTCTATTAAGATCTCAATATAATTTTTACTGTATGTATAAAACTGTTATTTGTTTAAGACACCAACCTTTTCTGGTTCCTTTTTGGATTTGCCCTGATAAATGAGAATTTCGAGTTCGATTATTCAATCCCGACATATATTTATGCCTGCCATTGCGCTTCTTGGCATTTTATATAGTGGCATATTTCCTGTTAACCGTGTAAGTGCGGAAAGTGGCGATCCCTACATAGGATACGTTTTTTGGTTTTCGCTCGTCAGTTCCATAGTTCTATTATTTGTAGGTTTTCTGAGCCGTCAATTGCCAACTTTTAGCTTCGCACATATTCGGGCATATGCTATTCTTGGAATTGTAGGGGTGGCGCTTCCCGTTCCGTTACTTACGTTTATTGCTCCTAAAGTACCGGTAGGCATTCTTACTCTTGAACTGGCCCTGGTTCCGCTTTTAACTTATCTTATTTCATGGTTCCTTCGTATTGAACGGTTCCGATTGACGGGCGCCTTGGCTCTTTTGCTTGGGTTGACTGGTATAATTATTGTTCTGGCACCGGGTGTAAGTCTTCCTAATACAGAAATGGTTGTTTGGGCGGCAGTAGCTCTTATAGCACCGCTTTGTTTTGCTTGTGCTAACGCCTTTGCAGCATATTTTCGTCCTCCTGAATCGGCAGCACTTGCAATGGCAGCCGGTATGTCAATTCTTTCCACATTGATGCTTGCGCCAGTAATTATTATTACGGGACAGGCGTATATTTACCCTGGGCCTGCATTTATGGGAAATATGGCTGTTTTAGCTGCTGCTGCTATAACTGCCATCTGTACAGCTTCTTGGTTTGTCATAGTGCGTCGCGTCGGACCTGTCTATTTTTCGCAATTTAACTATTTTATTGTTTTAGGCGGATTTGGGTGGGGTACTTTACTATATCAAGAACATTATAGTTGGCTCGTCTGGCTGGCAGTCGGGCTTACTTTTACCGGCTTAGCCATATTTAGTCACGGTGCAGCAAAGGCAGCAAAGGCTCTAGAATTATCAAACTCTAGTACCGAAAGAGCCGAATAATCAATTTTGTTTGGCTCACAGTTGTTAGTACTGTTCGTACTAACAACTGTGTAATACGCTGATTATTTGAAAATGGGTAAGGGTTAAAATATTTCGCCTATTATGTCACCTTCTATTAAAACTGCCTATCTGGTTGTCCGTTAGATGACCTTTGCCGTCTACAGCGAAGTTTGAAGTAATATAACCTTTGGCTCCCTTAAATTGACCGAAGCCACGGGTGATACGCCATGTGACTGCGCCATGCATACCCCCTTTTGCTGGACCTGCAGTATAATCCCCGGAGCCAACTGTTTCAAAACTAAAACCGTTCTTTCCATTTTTACCAAAAGTGATCTTACCTTTTTCATCGAATGCACGTTTTCCTTTAATAACAACTTGAGATTCAAATTGTGCAATACCCTTATTAATTTCGCTTAACACCCGCCCTGTCACGCCTTTTGGGCCAATGCGGCAGGAGATATTGTTGTTAAAAGCAGTTCCTACTGCTCTGAATGTATTTTTCTTACCTTCGACCGGCGCGACCTCTCCGTCAAACCTCAGGTTATAATAAATTGTGGTCATATTCAGCCCTCCCTTGACTTGTTAGTTTCTTTGCCACTTTGCTGCAATTTTTGTAGTAAAAAAACAGCCTCTACTTACGATAAATAAATTACCACTTTATTGGTCTGTAAATGCAGTGGCATCGTCATACAGGTTTGTATCCTGTAATATTATGAGAAAAATTAATAGTAAAATTAGCTAATTCTTATTCTTGACCGAATTTAGACTAAACTGCATGCTGCAATTTCCGGTACGCAATGCAATTTGCTAATTATGCGAGGAGATATTGATGCATGTGATTAAAACAATATTGTGGCGCATGCGCGTCTTGGGTGTAACAACATTCTGTGTTGTGTCTTTTTTATTTTGCATGCCGGTTTCTGCAGCAACGTGCCCCGACGTAAATTTTCCAGAAAATATAGTAGTTGGTAAGACTGATCTTGTACTTAACGGGATTGGTCTGAGGAAGGCAACATTTCTTGGTATTAAAGTATATGTTGCTGGTCTGTATCTTCCAAATAAGTCAAGCGATGCTGAACTTATTTTATCTTCAGACCAAAGTTGGCATCTTTTGCTTCACTTTGTTCGCGATGTCGACTCTGACGATATTCAGGAAGCATTAGATGAAGGTTTTGAAAGTGCAACCGATGGAAAGGTCAAGGCTATGCAAGAAGATATAGATTCCATTAATAAGTTATTGCCTGACCTTCGGGATGGAGATCGTTTAGCTTTTACTCATGAAGTAGGGAAAGGTGTTTCGGTTGGTTACAATAATATAGCCAAAGGAGAGGTTATGGGAGATCACCTTGCAGCAACCATGCTTGCAATTTGGATTGGACAAGAGCCGCCGAATGAAGATTTGAAGGCGGGACTACTCGGGAGCCAATGTGAGTAATGCTCAGTTCGCCCGAGATGCTGTGTTGCTAGAAATTATTAGATCAGATTCATTTGTTATAGGGCATCTTTGTTTGTTTTAAAGTCAATACCTCCTCCTGTTTTTTTTTGGTGAGGTTTGAAAATGCCATTTTATAGGATTGCGACAGATATACCTTCAAATTGTTATCGGATAGGCCAGGTTTACGATATTGTTGGATCCACTTCATGCCACGAGATGCAAAGTATGGGGCAGGTCGCAATCCAGACTTAGTTCTTAATATTTCAAAAGTTATATCATCTGTCTTAAATGTAATACCAGAGTATTTACTGTCAGTCCAACGGCCAATGGCATAGACCTTGTCGCCGATTTTCCACACGTGAGCGCCCCTCCACTGTATTACGTGCGTGCTTGCAGGGAGGAAAGCGCAATAAGCATTAAAATCGACTAAATCCACCAGTTATTTAATTTCTCTGTTACATAACCGCTTGGACAAAATTCTGGCATTGTTTATATCATTAGGCGTCATTTGCTTTTTGACGATGTCACAACCGTTTATTGCCTTCGCATGCCCCTGTTCTTTAGCAAGGCATAACCACATATATGCTTTTGCGTAATCCTTAGGTAACCCGTTGCCTAAAAAGTAACTGGAGCCAAGACTAAACTGCGCGCCGGGGTGTCCCTGTTCAGCAGCTTTCCTCCACCATTTAACTGCTTCTCTATGGTTTTGTGGCACGCCTTTGCCGTTTGAGTATATCACGCCAAGATTATATTGCGCCCTTCTTTCACCTGTTTTCGCAAGTGGCAGCCATGTTCGACGTGCAGTCGCGTAATCACCTGCAATATAAGCACTGACACCAGCATCCCAGTCAGCCCAGGCGGTTCCCAACGCTCCTTTCACTACAAGGTCATCAGTAGTTTTTGTCATGGTTAATGATACCTCATGCAAAAAGACAATGTAACTTAATACCGGTGCAATTAGAAAGTCGTCTGGTGTTGTTAGTTGTTCTGTTATATCTGGCTATAATTATGGAACAAGGACGCGTTTCGATATATGCCCATTTCCATATAAGTAGTAAGCTTAAACTACACGACTTGGCTGAGTTCAACACTGGTTAATTGAAGGCGGGTATTATGGAAGTAGTAATGGTTGAGTTTGCAGTTGGTAAAGGTCAGATTAATAATTGTGTAGATGCTCTTGCAGATTTAATGGCTACTTTAGTAGCCGAGCAAACGCATTTTCATGGTGCAACAATTTACATCGAGGAAGATGCTAGCGTTGTTATTAATGCCATGAAGTGGGATTCACATAAGGATTTTATAGAATTCAGGGATGCAAATTTAGGAGCAATCGGATCCACAATCGGGAAATATTCCCCGAGACCACGTTGGTTGTCGATTGCAAAAGAAGTTGATAATAGATGACAAATAGACTTTTACAAAGAGAGTATTGAAGTGTTTGAAATAGTAAAAATAATGATAGGCAAGTGGGAAGCGTTAACTAACTATAAATCTAACTAACGCGAATCCCACCAAACCAAAAATTCATTAACACCATTCCAAGTGCAAACCAATTAATACCAAAGAGAGTTTAGGCCTGCGCAGCGGCAATTAATTGGGCGGTGTCATCAAATGGTTGCCAGCTTTTTGCTTTACCTCCTTCTACAGTAAGCATGTGAATGCCCTCTGTCGTTTTTCCGCCCGCAGTAATTTTATGATGCAAAAATACAGTGTTTCCTGATTCGTACATTGCTATTGGCTCCAAATTGAAATCAGGCCAAACTTCGGGGAAATGACTTAAAAAGTTCTGTATAAATTCGCCTGCTCCGTGAAATGTACCTGAATTGGGCATTCCCTCTGGAACTGTTCCTACCCAGTCATCAGCAAATAGAGAAGCCATTTTTTCCATGTCACCTTCCGCAAAAGCACCATAAATCCCTTGGACAACTTCTAAGTTAGTCATTATTTTATCTCCATTATAATTATTTAGGTGGTTAGTTTAGATAATTGATAGCGTGATAAAAACTATATTAGAAGAGGGCTTTTTACTATCCCGTAATGTTCAATAAGCTAATATAATTAGGAATAGTAATCCTATCCGCAATCTTTCCTTTCCCACAAACTACTATCTAAAGGGATTACTCTGAGCTATTAAAATGGTGGTAACTGTAGAGTTTGGTTTCTTGCTAAGAACGTTCTGAAAAAAGTTTCTTTGTTAAGCCGATTGGGCGTCCAGAATTGAAGCCATTTCTTCGTCACTAACAATTGGCGTAATGTCTAAATCTATAAGATCGCTCCACTCCTGAGACCAATTGGCGAGAGCAGAGCCTTCAGTAGCATTACAAATTGCAAGGCCCATACTGCCGTCTGCTGCATGAAACCGATGGATCATTTCAACTCCTTCAGGAGGAAGACCTCCAGTCTCCATAAATCTCTCTTGTACAGCATTTCTGTTCTCTGGGGACACTGTCCAAATAATTGCAAATTTCATTGTGTTCATCTTTCTGTCAAGCGTTGCGTGGAATATTGAATGAGACATGATTTCAGAATTTGTAACACTTCACGTTACAATTCTGTTAATTTAATATTACTTATAAATTTGAGATTTAAATTTCCAAACTGTTACAACAAAAAGATATTTATAATTCAGGAGGGATTTGCCCGTTAAAATGCTCGGTGGGCTCTGGAGTGGCTGTGAGCAATGTTACACCATTTTTTGAATTAAATTGGTGCCAGCAGCCTCGAGGTACTATAGTTACACTGCCACTTTCCATTTTGAATTGGTATTGTTCAACTGCCTTTACAATTGTAATGGTTGTTTGGCCATTTAGCACCTGTATAAATTCATCTCCGTTTGGATGACGTTCCCAGGCACTCTTTCCGGAAAAACTTCCAGCATAGATCGTACTTTCATTGGTTTTTCCAAGAATAGTGAAAGCTTTGTCCACCTCTGTTTCCGGTGTGTCAGGTGTACGATGCTTTAAAGTAAAATGGCTAAGTATATCAGTATGTATATTTTTGACTTCGGTCATCAATGTTTCTTTCACGACTGAGAACGTTTCATGTAAAATTTAAAAATTTCTATCCTCTTATATTTCGGTCGTAAAAATGTAGTGAGATGTTAACAATGCTAAGCTGCACGAACAATATTCAAGAAGTTTGTATAAATGCGGTACGCGTTGGATTTAAAGTTTGGCATGTTTTCCTCTGCTTCTGCTTTTAAATTTTCTAACCCGTCTGGACCAAGCGCCTCTTCCAGGGAATTTTTATAAATGGGAACTTCGCCCCATTCTTGAACTGTTTTAGATGTTAGCTCTACATGGTATTGTAATCCATATGCGTGGGAGCCAACCTTAAGGGCTTGTATTCTGCATTGCGGTGAATTCGCCAGATTTTTACTGTTGGGTGGAAGCTTGGACACTTCACAGCTATGCCACTGTAAACAGTTAATTTCACTATCAAGCCCCAAAAATAGGGGATCAATCTGCCCGTGGTCTGTTAGCGCTATACTTTTGATTCCAATTTCACTTTGCATCATCCTATTTACGTGACCGCCAGCAACTTCAGCCAACAATTGGTGACCGAGGCATATGCCTAGAAAAGGCATATTTCGGGAGAGCACAGCATCTTGTATTACGGATTTTTCAACCTTAAGCCAAGGATATTGATCTTCATCAAAGACGTCCATTGGGCCACCCATAACTATCATGGCATCGTACCCCCCTAATGTAGGAATTAATTCTCCTTGATCGAGTTCAACCGTATCCCAGATGATATTATCTGCAATCATAAAATCTTTAAAAATACCTGGGTGTTCTATCGGTATATGCTGAAGCACAAGAAATTTCATAGTCACTCACAAACCCTTAAATGCTAGCTTTGATGCTACGCATTTTAATTTTTGGCACAAGGATTATCGATATTCCGCTATTCAGCTAGCTAATTTAATAAAAATGCACAAGCTTAGGAGATTAACTTTTTCCCAAATTTGAACCGGCAAGAAAAATTATAGTTAAAAGTACCGGGCTAAGTATTTTGCGAGTATAATAATAGATTAACTAATCCATATGTTTTGAGAGAGCCTCATTTAAAACTGGCGCTACCTCTTCTATACCGGGGGTGTCAGAGTGAATGCAGATCGTTTCGTAATTCATTGGGACGTCCGTTCCATCTATAGATGTGACCAAGCCTTCATTAAGAGCTCTCAGAGCACGCTCGGCAACAGCTTCTGGCTCATACGCTATATGTTCGCGAGTTATAATTAGGTTGCAATCATTGTCATATTCGAGGTCTGCATAGAATTCTGGCCACCATTTCAAGTTCCTTCGGGTATAAACGGTATCATGCATAGTGTTCGATTGGCCAATAAGCGGAACGCCAAATATTTCGGCAACATCGGCGGCGGCTTCAGCACAGTGCTCATATTTGGAGGTCATGCCAAAAAGGGCACCGTGTGGTTTAATATGATTAAGGCTGCATCCCTCGGCGTCCAAGAAGCCCTTTAAGGCGCCCACTTGGTAAATTATCAAATCGCGTAGTTCGTCACGATCCATTTCCATTTCGCGTCGACCGAATCCCTGTCGGTCAGGTAATGAAGGGTGCGCACCGATTTTAACCCCGTATTCTTTAGCAAGTAAGACAGTTTGATGCATCACCGTGGGGTCTGATGCATGCACGCCGCATGCAACATTCGCAATACTTATATGGGGCATAATTTTTTTATCATTACCAAAGCTGTATAGGCCATAACTTTCGCCTATATCACAATTAATAGTAATCCCCATTTCTTTCCTCCTTTTATGTAATACATCATGTAGATTCTGAACCTATTCTAAGCATACACTAGCAATTAAGTGTGAGTATGAAAAAGGGAAATAGATAGGTGGCAGTATTAATGAAAGATCAAATGTGTACCCCAGATTTTCCTAGTAAGTCGATGGCGTCGTGCCGTTCTCTTACTTGTTCTTCTAGTTTTCCCCAAGTTCTATTAATCATCCGACCGCGTTGAACCGCTTTACGGCCACCTATTTCATGCGTCCACCTTTGAACGTTGTGATAAGAACTTACATTTAAAAATTCACCGGCATTGTATAATTTTCCCAAGGCTAATAGGCCATACCACGGCCATATCGCAATATCGGCAATGGAGTAATCTTCACCAGACATGTACTGGTTTTGCTCGAGATGTTTATCTAAGACATCTAGCTGGCGCTTTATCTCCATAGCATAGCGATCTATCGCATATTTTATCTTTATAGGTGCATAATTATAGAAATGCCCGAAACCTCCGCCGAGGTATGGCGCACTCGCCATCTGCCAAAATAACCAGGACATGCATTCAGTTCGAGCACGGTTAGCCTCTGGGATTAATGTGTTAAATTTCTCGGCAAGATACAAAAGAATAGACCCTGATTCAAAAACTCTGATTGGCAGTTTATCACTATAGTCGACGAGAGCAGGTATTTTGGAGTTTGGATTGATAGCTACAAAACCGCTTCCAAACTGATCGCTTTCTTCAATCTCCACTAAATGGGCATCATACTCTGCTTCACTAAACCCCAGTTCTAGTAGTTCTTCCAACATAATTGTTACCTTAACTCCATTTGGTGTAGCTAACGAATATAATTGGATAGGGTGCTTTCCAACAGGTAGCTCCTTGGTATGCGTAGGCCCGGATACTGGCTTGTTGATTTTACTAAACTTTCCTCCATGATCTTTGTCGAGCTTCCAGACTTTGGGCGGAATATATTCAGTTTTTTCACTCATGTCTTATTCCTAGCTTTTATTAGAAGTTCTACGGTATTTCTTGAAAATACCAGTTTATTAAATAATAGCAGATGGTTGGTGGTTTATGCTGGCATATATATTATCAATAGCGTGCCATTTCTTCTTCGATCGATGCGGCCCAAGCATCAATCCCCCCCTCCAAGTTGAAAGCATTTTTAAAGCCGTTATTACGCAAATATTCTGTTACGGAAGCGCTTCGGCCACCGTGATGGCACATGACGATTAGCGGATGATCGTGTGGCAATAGCTCAAGTTTTTCAGGAACTTCTTGCATAGGAATAAGCAGGCTTTCGTTAATAGAGCAAATTGCGGTTTCGATCTCTTCTCGAACGTCAAGGATTGTGTGTTCTGTACCCGCACCGCGCATTTCGGCTAGGGTCTGAACATCAATGCTAAAAGAATCTATATCCATTTTTTTCTCTTGTAGTTAGATTTTGGTTAATTGTGGCTTAGGATTAATATTTATAGATACCTTCCTAAAGGATAAGTAGTGTTTGGAAAAGAAATAATAAAAAGTGGTCGGATCGTTCGCTATTCCCACATTAAGGACTAAATAGTGTTAGTATCTATTTCAGTGTACCGAGGTTTATTATAGGAGGAGATGTATGTCAGTTACAGTAATTGTTACTTTACAAGCCAAACCAGACACTTATGAAGATTTTGTAAGCTTAGCTAAAGAGGAATTAGCATTTACTCGGTCAAGTCAAGGTTGCCGCGCTGTCCATGTTAGCACTGATGCCGATTCCCAGATTCTGAAATTGGTTCAGTTTTGGGAAAGCAAGGATTTATTTATGCAATATTTTGAAAAACGTGTTGAGCGGAGTGGGGAAGTGTTTGAAAAAGCATTGATGGGTATGCCGGCGATGGAATTCTATGATACTCTGGATTGGGGTTATGGTGCTGACTTTAATGGGTAATGGGATTGGCATAGATGGTTATGCTTGGAGCCAAAGTAGAAAAGTTATGGTCATATTGTCTGGGTAAATTTGTGAACTTCATCGTATAGAATGAATTGCGGGGTGCCCGACTGTTTTCGTAGCGCTTGTACTAATGGGTCTAGATATTGTTGCATACTTCTTAGAATCGGAGGTTCATTTTGACAAAATTACCTATAGTTTTGGGAGAGGATAAACTCAGCAACTCTTTTCTGGGTCAAACCATTCAAGTGTGTGTGGTGACCCGTGATAGTCGGCGTACTATGCAGGGAATGGTTGGGCTTGGAATCGGGCCATGGAGAGTTTATCATTATATAAAAGCACCAGGCATCACTGAAACTGAGTATTGCGGTAGTCCCGAAGACTTTAAAATGACCTTATGCTTGGCGTGGAATGGAATCATGCTATGGGAAATTATAGAGCCGTTAGAAGGTCGAACAATATACGATGATTTTCTTAATGAACATGGCGAAGGAATTCATCATGTGGCATTTTCTGGTAATGAGAAAGAGGGAGTTGAGTTGCCGTATGAAGAGCAAATTAGGGAGTTTTCTAGTCGTGGGTTTTCAGTTATTCAGTCGGGGAAGTTGAAAGAAACGGTTAGATTTCATTACTTTGATACAGAAAAGGCCGTAGGTACAACCTTTGAGATATATGATTTAAAGGGTCGAGACCTTCCGGATCCAGATGAATGGTTTCCTGGACCGCCACCAAAGGTATAAGTTTTTATTTAATAATTCGTACAATGGCGAGGGTTGTGTTTTGGAATTAAAAGAAAAATCAGTCATTATTGTTGGCGGCAGCTCAGGATTGGGTCTTGCTACCGCAAAGGCAGCTGTTAGCAAAGGCGCTAATGTAGTGATTACTGGCAGGTCACAAGAAAGGTTGGATAACGCTCGAATTTGTCTTGGAGGTCAAGTTGAAACAGCCGTGGCAGATGCTTTATGCATCTCGGATATGGATAACTTATTTAGTGGACCAAAAGTTTTAGACCATCTCTTCGTAACTGTAGGATCCTATGTCGCCGATCATCATTTAGAACCTTCTATCACTGATTTAAAGCGACCAGTTGATGATCGTCTATTAGCTGCGTTGCATGCTACTAAATATGCTTTTCCATATATGAATCCGACTGGGTCTATTACATTAATGTCTGGCACCGCTGTGAGTCGCCCTATAACTGGCACATCTATGTCTTCAGCCTCTTGCGGTGCAATTGAGGGATTGGCTCGGGGTTTGGCAATCGACTTTGCGCCCATAAGGGTAAATGCATTACGGGCCGGTTTTTTTGATACACCCTTTTTAGACGAAGCGCTTGGAAATATGCGGGCGGCTGTTGTTGCCGATTTAGAGGCAAGACTTTTAGTGGGTCGCATTGGCAAGCCAGAGGAGGCTGCTGCCGCAGTAATATTTTTAATGGAAAATGATTATGTAACAGGCAGTTGTTTGACAATTGATGGAGGTGGTTCGCTAATTTAATTGATAAGGTGAGGAGAACGCTTCTTTGGTTAGTGGGGGTAGTTTACAATCGTGGCTATATAATGAATAAACTATCTAACACCTTCATGAATATGCGCCGGGTGTGCCCCATCTGGATAGCCTTGATTATGGCTACTATCGTCATATGCTGTACTTTATTATTTAGTGCTGGGTCGACTGAGGCACGTTTGTTATGCAGTGCCCAGAGTTTTTATTTGTATTAAAATTATAGAGGCATAGGCAATATTCATAAACTTTGATATTATATTAGACCGTCGTGATAATATAAGTGGCTGGTAAGTGGCCTCTTTAAAAATATTTTGAGGAGTAATTGAGAGATGTATGCGAGTTACATTCAAATGAAGTTTAAACCCGGCATGAAACAAAGTGCTATGGATCACGCTGCTGGTTTGAGAAGCCAAATGGAGCAGATAGATGGGGCAAATCAGATATTGATAATAGACGAAGCAGGTGATGATGCTTTAGCAATCGCCATTTATGATACCCAAACTCATCAGGAAGCCGCTGCAGAAAAAGCTCAGGCTGTGATGGTTGGAATGGCCGAATTTCTAGCGGCTCCTCCCGAAAGACAGGGACGTGAAGTTATGCTAAACGAGATACTATAAAAGTGCTCGGTATATACATATGACATTCCTAAGAGGGGCAGTTTCCTTTTGTGCTTGTGTTTATTAAGGCACTTTAATCAGCTACGCGACTAAAGAATAATAGTGTGGGTCTGCGCCCGTTCTGCATGAGGGTTGCTGCCGCATAATCTGTTATTGAGTTCCCCGCACATTTTGATATGCGTTTAACGCATATCAAAAACTATTATTTATGTATTGTACGATTATCGGAAATGGGCATATTTTCTATAAAACAGGAATTATGCAGCGCAATTGCTCTGCTGTTAGCGAGGTCTGGGGAGACATGGGGGATATTTACATACTTTAATTCTTCAATAAGGAGCACCAAAATGACCGTATTTCCTGTGATCGATTTTTTACGCGCTTGGCACAAGAGGAGTCGAATTAGTTATCAACTTGGACGTATGAGTGATCGTGATTTAGCAGATATTGGCATCACCCGCGGGGATATAGATGCTGTGGTTCGAGGGCGATTTTCAAGGGATGACTCCCGAAGGCGCTAGAACCGCGTTAATAAGTGCAAGCAAATTTAGAAAAAGTATAAGGGATTATACAACTCTTATACTTTTTCTAGTGTCATTTGAAAGAGAGGGTATTGCAGCTCTTGGAGTTTAGATCCATAAGAGTGGGCGTTTATTGCGCTAGATAAAGAAGCTTGCTTTTGTGATGTCAGATTATGTGACGATTTTAGCTATATTAGTTGTATTGTCAGTTGTTCAATCAATTTTTGGTATGGGCATATTGATATTCGGAACCCCGACACTACTCCTTGTCGGCTACGACTTTGTTTCGACAATTTCCACATTGGTTCCCGCTTCCATTGTTATTTCCTTTCTACAGGTTATTTCCGTAATTTCATCAGATAAACGTAAGGTAGATATTTCTCGCCATCTATACTGGTTGTGTTTACCAGGTATTGCACTTGGACTTTGGGCAGTGGAGGCAAAGTCATTTGGTTCCTGGTTTTCTTATGTGATTGGAGCCACTTTGATCGTATCCGCCTTATTTAGACTGTCTCATAGTTTAGATAAATGGCTATCACAAACAGTAAAAAATCATTTGATAGTATATCACGCCATTATGGGGCTTGTGCACGGTATCACAAATCTTGGAGGTGCGCTATTAGCAGTAATGGCTGCCAGCCTTCATAAAGACAAAGAATCGATAAGGTACACAGTGGCATATTATTATTTGGCATTTGGCGCTATTCAAATTGTTTTAATCGCAACATTATTCCGTGAAACACAAATTTTAATATCAAGTTTGCCGATGGCGATTGTAGCGGGAGCTATATATCTCTTAGTGGGCAACAGACTTTTTTTGCGTACAGATAACACGACGTATCACTATGGATTAACTATATTTATCATTGCTTATGGCATAGCGGTCTTAGTTATGCGCTAATGAGGATTCTAACTGTAATTAAGATTTACGACTGTATACTCTTTGATTCTAACACTTTAGAAGGCTTGAATGCTTAATATATACTGGCAAGGCCAGGTTATATTATTGGGTATAAAAATTACGATAAATGCCCTGCGGTTTACGATGGGGTTTTGCTTTAAATAGTAAGCATCTTTATGGTTCCAAATATAAAAAGAGTGAAATTTTAGTATGATAATAAGAAAAACAGTTTTTATGAAAGAAACTATTGAGGCCGAACCAAGTGGCCCTGATGTACCCGTAATCTGCAGAGTTGCTGCAATTGCTGTCTTAGATAATCCTTTTTCGGGACAATACGTTGAAGATTTGTCACTATTATATGGGATTGCTCTGACAGTGGGAGAAAAACTTATGCCACAGGCTGTTGCTATGTTGGAAAAGCAGCCCCGATCATATGGAAAAGCGGCAATTGTTGGTGTTAATGGAGATATCGAGCATGGGGCTGCTGCATTACATCCAACTTTGGGTAAACCAATGCGAGCTGCAGTTGGAGGTGGGGAGTCAATTATCCCCCACACAGCAAAAATTGGGTCGGTAGGCGCTCAAATAGACGTACCATTGGGGAATAAGGATGATATTTGGTCATTTAATGATCTTGATACGATTTCAGTAACTGTTTCGGACGCGCCTCGGCCGGACGAGTTTGTCTTAGTTATGGCAATAGCTGACGGTGGTAGGGCAAACCCTCGTATTGGCAGTGGGCATGCCGCCAAGTGATGGATAATTAAGGAGAGTAGAAAAAGATTTTAAAAGGCGCATTAGCCTTTCCCAATATTCTGCAAAAACTGGATTATAGATTAAATTTCTTGGAGTGGTTAACGTGACGATAGACTTGAATAAACTTTGCAGTAGCCTTAGAGAGTCCCGGACAGAGACTATTGCTAACAGAAAAATGCTTCCAAAAATTCGTGATGTAATTAAGGAGTCTGGCGTACAGCGTATATTGCAACCTTCGGATTTTGGCGGTAGTGGGGGGCCTCTAGAAAATATTGTAGGAGCCCTGACCCAGATTGGTTCAAGTTGTGGTTCTAGTGGCTGGGTTGCGGCACAGTATGTGTTACATAATTATATGATCGCCCAATGGCCTGAATCGGGTCAAAATAAGGTGTGGGGAAAGGATCCAAAGGCGCTTATTGCAGGGATTCTAATACCTAGTTGTGGGACTTACACGGTGACTGACAGTGGGTATCTTGTCACTGGGCACTGGCCGTGGGTTACTGGAGTTGACACATGTGATTGGTGTATGGTTACGGCTTATGAAAAGGATAACCCTAATCATGATTCTCATCGGCACTTTTTGTTGCAGCGAAGCGAATTAGATATCATCGATAAGTGGCATGCGATAGGCTTGCGCGGTAGCGGAACAAACGACGTTAAGCTCGAGCATGTATTTGTCGATGACGATTTATCACTGACTATGGAGGAATTAAGAGGGGGCGAATCTCCGGGAAAGCACTGGGAAAGTAATCCTCTATACTTACTACCAAGTTATTCTATATTTGGTATTGGAATCACTAGTGGGGCAGTCGGAATCGCTCAGGAGGTTGTGAGAGAATATAATGCAATAGTACGAAAGAAAACTTCTGTAATGAGTGAAAAAGGTGTAGCAGACTTTTCTTCTCAGCAGATTAAGTTTGCTGATGCCATGTGTGGGGCAGACAGTGCAGCCGAAATTCTACGTTTTGCCGCAGCTGAGTTTTTGGCAATTCCTGTTAAGGAGGGGAGGGTGCCAACTGATTTAGAACGGTCAAGGTGTCGTGCTTTGGCTACTTTCGCCGGAAATCTAGCGATGGATGCAGCAAGGTTAGTCTGGGATCTGTCTGGGGCAAATAGCGTTCTCAACTCAAGTCAATTAGGATCATTGTATACAGACCTTCTAGTAGCCAACCAACATTTTACTCAAAATAGGGACCCTAACTTTAAAAGTTTTGGCCGAACGCTATATGGCTTGCCTCTCGATAATATTACGCTTTAGGACGCTTTTGTGTGGCTTTAGCTTTGGTCGGGGTCATATCAATTGCCTGAGACCTAATTTAGTGATTAATGAGTCTAAATTGGCTCCGATATTAAGGGTGGCCGTTCTTTTTCGCGGCGTACTAATAGCAGCCATGTTGTTAATTGCTTGCATTGGCTGTTCCTTAAGTAAAAATAGCGAATCTTTAGAGTGGTATCAGGAAACTGCAGATAAGGGTTATCCTGAGGCGCAATATAATCTTGGTATACTTTATGCAACTGGTAGTGGGGTCGAATTAAGTCATACCGAAGCCGTAAAATGGTATAGGTTGGCAGCTGACCAAGGCTTAGCTAATGCACAATTTAATCTCGGTGTGAGCTATGCTAATGGCGAAGGTATCCCACAAAACAACATCAAGGCATATATGTGGTGGTCTTTAGCTAAAGCCCAAGGTCACGATGTCGCAGCTAAATATATGATTTCAATTAAGAGAAATATGGTTCCATCAGACGTTTCTAGAGCTCAGCAACTTGCAGAGGATTGGTGGAATAATTTTAATAGTAGGTGATTATTCAGTTTGCATGAGAGGGTGTAAAAAATGGAATTCTACTTATTAACCAAAAATGATGACATAAAATTTATGTCACATATTGATTATTGAGGGTTTAATGTGCAATGCTACAGCATGTTTCATTTAATACGTTATACAGTTATTGCCATATTTCTTACTTGCTCGTATGATTTCGCGTCCGCCGAAAACCATACAGGTAGCCATGTTATAAAGTCGTTAAACGCATCATTGCTTTCTATGATGCGGGAGGCTGATAACCTCGGTTTCGAAGGCCGGCATAGTCATATGACCCCAGTTGTAAAAAAATCATTTGATATGTCTTTGATAGCGAGACTTGCCACTGGTAAGTATTGGGATAAGTTTTCTGCTGAAGAACAGGATCAGCTTGTAGAATCGCTCGAGCAACTAGCAATTACGACGTATGCAGCACGTTTTAAAGAAAATTCGGGTGTGACGTTCCGAGTGTTATCTGAAGAGCTCACAAAGGAAGGAGCTCTCAAGGTAAACAGTGAGTTAGTTAAGGGTGATGGCGAAGTAATTATTCTTAACTATGTCATGTACGGGGGGGCAAAAAAGTGGCGCATTGTTGATGTGCACTTCTTGGGCAAATATAGTGAGTTAAGCCTTAGGCGCTCTGAATACTTGTCGGCATTATCGGTAGGGGGAATTGAGCGTTTGCTGAGTGCTATTAATGAGAAAATTGACGGTTACAAAACAGGCGCCCTCCAGTAACTTTTCTTTGTAGAGCCGGTTAATAGGGTTTTTCAGAATTGCTTCATGTTTTAAAAAAAAGGTCTTTAGTTACGTCCGCGCAGGCGACTTTACATTGTCTTGTAGGTTGTGTTGTTGGTGAGGTGGCAGGCCTGATGATTGGCGTATCACTGGGTTTAGGCGTTCCTTATACAATTGCACTTGCGGTGGTACTTGCTTATATTTGTGGGTTTTGTCTTGCAGTTATTCCAGTCATGTCGCGAGAATCACTTAGTTTGCTGGCGTCAATAAAGGTAGTTTGGTTAGGTGAAGCCATATCCATTGCTGCAATGGAGATAGCCATGAACGGCATAGACCTTTGGATTGGGGGAATTCAATCTGATACGCTGGCTGCTCCCATATTTTGGATCGGACTTGCTGGCGCTATACCCGCTGGTTACTTTGCTGCATGGCCGGTAAATCACTTTCTTTTAAGTAGACAGTTGAAGGCTTGTCATTAAGAGCCATAAGTTGGCAGCAAGGTTACACCGTATAATCACGTTGTTATAGAAGTGGTTTATATTTCTATAGAAAAGAAATTCCCGTTGCATTTGCATTTGAGAATGATTATTAATTGCAGTATAGTAATTTTTCCGTTATCGGAATTATTTGTTGTTTTTATTACTCACGCGGGAGCTACGGGATGAAAAATGAGGCCTTTAGATATTCGACAAGGGTCCCAGGGTATTTGAGCAGGGATAAAAGCACTATCTCGAAACGGGTCAGTGGTGTGAACGATTCCTATATACCTGACCTGAAATTTTCAGAACAAATTGTTGTGTGGACAGCTAGACGTTTTGGTTTGATTGGAAACATGGGTTTATTATTTGACTTGAGTTCACCTGCTCAACGCGAGAACGCAATCCGTAAGGTTGGTATGGAACTTGGAGAGGTATTCCTAAAATTACCGGACAATATGTTAGGGAATAAAGTGGCAGGTGATCTTGAAAGTGTCATATCTTCTTTCGCAGAATCTGGTTATAGAGGGCTCAAATTAAATTTTCAAAGTTGTCGGCTAATTTCGGATGATGAACGCTTGTTGTTATCATTTTTTGCTGGTTGTCAACGGGGTGATTACGCCCATGTAACAGAGCTTTTAGCATGGTTTTTCCCTTGTTGTAAAATTAGGGATGTTATTCAGAGGGCTAGTGCTTTTGCTGATGTTTTTAAGTCCAACCAGTTATATTTTCCACAGCGGATCAATTTTAACTGCCAGAATTATCAAGTAGTGGCTAATAAGAAAACTGTTCACTGATAATTTATAGAGATTGGTTAACAAAATAGTAATTTGCTTTTATATTTTTTTTTATTATGATAATGAGAATGATTTGCATTTGCAGTATAAGCATTAAGATTAAGAGTGAGGATATTTGATGTACAAAATTATGACCGCCGGTATTTCTGTAGTCGCTATAGCCCTGATAACAAATGTGTCGGTAGCTGATGAGTTGGTGTATAGCAACTTTCCAGTTACTGTGCAGGATTACTCCGGTAGTAAAACGACCTCGGTTTCCTATACGGGGCAAATTGCACGGCATACATTGCACGATTCATTAAAGAAAATGGCTGGCACAAGTCCAGGCAAAGCATTGTCAAGCGCTGGTGCAGATGATCCAAGAAATTTTCGTGTGGGCAATCTCAAACGGGATATGATGTCCTACTTCGAGGGTAAAGACGAAGGAAGGGCTATTCTTGCTCCTAAGACTAAGGGGCTCTTTGCTATATCCCAGACGGGTGTTGATGATATTTCTAAAGGGAAAAATTTAGCCGGCAAGACCTACAAGGGTACTATAAGTGGTATGCCCAATAATATGACGGGTAGCGAATTGGTAGAGTTCTGGATCGGTAAGGCAGCTGAGGCTGAAGGGGGGGTTGACGCTGCTAACGGCTACAATTATCCCCAGTTGATCTCAAAATTTATTATGGGGGCAGTATTCTATAATCAGGTGGTTGATGGTTATCTAGATGAATATTTAGCCGCCGACAAGAAGCCGAATAACAAGCCTTATAAAGACGGAGCGGCATATACTGGTAAAGAGCATGCATGGGACGAAGCGTTCGGTTATTTTGGGACGCCTGCACATACTCTGAAGTTAACTGCTCAGCAAGTTTATGAAATCGCCAAAATGGGCAGTAAATCGAAGGATCCTGCCGATGCTCTGTCATATGCAGATTACAACAATGATGGTGTTGTTGATTTAAAAACAGAGATGACTTTCGGACCTGCCTATTATGCTTCAGCTTTTGATAAATCAGGGTCTACATCGTATCTGCACACGATTACTAGGGCATTTCTTGACGGGCGAAAACTTATAACGAGCGCAAACGGTCAGAAACTTACGGATCAACAGCGGTCATCATTAAGGGATTACGCAAAAATTATTGGCGACAATTGGGAAAAAGTTCTCGCTGAGGCAACTTTTAAATATGCGGGGTCTGTTTATAAGGACATGATGAGTCTGGAAGCGATTTTGGATGCGAATGGTAATATAGCTAAAGCCAATAGCAACTACATCAAGCATTGGGGCGAGTTGAAGGGTTTTAGTCTCGCGCTGCAAGCTGGTAAGAACAATCTGGGTGAAACTGCAACACGTCTCAATAGGCTAATCGGCTCCGGGCCGCTTCTAACTAATCTTGGACAGGTAGTTGATATCAATAGTAAGGGAGAGTATGTGCGGGACCAAGGGTCGTCTTGGGGGGAATACATGTTGCATATGCTAAAAGCACAAGTTCTTTTGAAGGAGCAGTTTGGAATATCGGCATTGGCGAACGATATGACCGGAGAGATGGCAACGCTAACAAACTCGGTGGGTAGCGGTGCAAGTGCTGAAAACGATTAACAGCACGTCCCTAGCGGATTGAGAGCATTGGCTCAATCCGCTAGGGTTTTCTCTTAGGAGTTCAGATGTATGAAGTCTGCATAGATTATATTGAATACTTGATAGACCCGTTTATTAATCCGCAAAAGCGGGTTTTTTTCGGTTATCTCGGCTCTGCTTTTGTTGTGGCTATGTTAGTTCAGCTATTTGTTTCAAAAAATAGTGTGAGAACGTCGTTTCTAAAACTATTTGCACTTAAAATCTGGACATCTCCATCGGCACGCGCTGATTACAAGGTGCTGCTTGTAAACCAAGCCATGATGATGGGAATTGCGCCACAGCTTTTGTCAAAGCTTGCGCTTACAACATTAATATTTGAAACGTTGCATATCTGGTTGGATGGCAGGGTTATGCTTTGGAACTCAGCGCCAGAATGGAGTATAGCGGCAATTTTCACTTTTACGTTATTTCTAGTTGATGACTTAGCAAAATATTGTGTCCATCGCCTACTGCATAGATTCCCGTTGTTATGGTGTTTCCACAAAGTTCACCATACGGCCGAAACACTCACGCCTTTAACTGTATACCGCACGCATCCTGTAGAGGCAGTAATTTTCGGGGTGCGTTCAGTTTGCGTGCAGGCCGCAGTAATAGCCTCCTTTTTGTATTTTTTCGGGAGCAAAGTCGAGTTGGTAACTCTGTTAGGGTCAAGTGCATTTTTATTTATTTTTAATGTGGTTGGATCAAATCTTCGCCATTCTCATGTATGGATTTCATATGGTAGCTTAGTAGAGAAAATTTTTATTTCTCCAGCTCAACACCAAATTCATCATTCCACATCTCCCCATCACCATGACCGTAATTTTGGAGCTGTGCTTGCCGTATGGGATTGGTTGGGTGGGTCTCTATGGACTACCAGTAGAAGTGAGACGATTCTTTGCTTTGGTGTTGGCAAGATAGACGGGTATCCTCATAATATAAAAGCGCTTTATATGAAACCAATTTACGATGCATTACTCTATCTCAAATCAGCTTTTACCCAAAAATATACTAGGCTAATCATGTTTTTTTCTATTGGTATCCAAAGACGTTTAATTGTTCCTGCAATATTGGTTATAATAACTCTCATATCATTCACGATGCCGGTTTTGGCAAAAGAGTTGAATATATATTCACACCGTCAACCATTTCTTATAAAGCCATTTATTGAGGCATATGAAGCCGAGACCGGTACCAAAGTTAATATTGTTTATGCTTCAAAGGGCCTAGCTCAACGCTTGCAGTCAGAAGGTTCTCGAAGTCCAGCCGACCTTATCTTAACCGTAGATATAGCCCGACTTTACGTATATGCGGACAAAAATTTATTGGCGCCAGTTTCTTCTGAAGCCTTGATAGCAAATATACCGTCGCATTTGCGCGATCCACAGAATCACTGGTTTGCCTTTTCAAAAAGGGCTCGGGTAATAGTTGTAAGAAAAAACGCAAAGGACGCATTGCACATTCAGAGATATGAGGATTTAGCAGAAAAAAAATGGAAGGGTCGACTTTGTCTCCGGCCTGGTAGCCATGTTTATAATAGGGCTTTGGTAGCTTCCATGATAAATGCTATTGGTGCGGATGCTACCGAAATATGGGCAAAAGGACTGGTGGCAAATCTTGCAAGGCGGCCACAGGGCAATGACCGGGCACAAGTGAAAGCAATTTTCGAGGGCGTGTGCGATATTTCAATAATTAACAATTATTATTATGGAAAACTAAAATTTTCAGATAAATTGGATCAGAGAGAATGGGCTAAAGCGGTTAAACTTATCTTTCCAAATCAGGGGGGTAGGGGAGCGCACATAAATATTTCCGGTGGTGGCGTTGTAAAATATTCTAAAAATAAGAAAGAGGCGGTCCGGTTTCTTGAATTTCTTACAAGCGAAAAAGCACAGAGTTTATACGGAGCAATCAATTTTGAGTACCCTGTCAGAATTGGGATGGCCCAACCAGCAGAATTAAACTCTTGGGGTGTTTTTCAGGAAGACCAACTTTCAATCGGGCGTATTGCTGAGTTGGCTCCGAGGGCACAAAGGATTATAGATAGAGTTGGTTGGTAAATTTTAAAATTTATGTCCTGGTTATATGAACCGTTCTTGGTTGAATCCTTGGGTTTTAGGAGCACTTTCAGTAACGTGCGTATTCTTAGCCCCTATTCTTGCCGTTTTTGCTGCAGCTTCCGGCGATAGCGGGGGCCTATGGTCCCATCTTTTTGACACGGTACTGCCGAGATACGTCACTAATACCTTGCTTCTGATGTTTGGAGTAGGCTGTGTAAGTCTAATTTTTGGTATTTCCTCTGCTTGGGTTGTCGTACGGTATGATTTTCCGGGACGTCGAATAATTGAGTGGGCTTTATTGCTACCTTTTGCAGTACCACCTTATTTAATTGCGTATACATATACAGATTTTTTTGAGTATGCAGGCCCCTTGCAAGTGATGCTCCGGAGTGTTTTCGGTTGGAATAACGCGGGTGATTACTGGTTTCCAGAAATTAGATCTATGCCTGGGGCTATAATGGTTATGGGTTCAGTGCTTTATCCGTATGTGTACGTAATGTCCCGCATTGCCTTCGTGTTAACGCCTGCTTCTTTATATGAAGTTGGTATTATGTCGCACCAAAATTTGTTTTGGAAAATTGGATTGCCGCTTGCACGCCCAGCAATTATTGCTGGTTTAGCACTAGTTCTGATGGAGACAATTTCAGATTTCGGGACAGTGGAGTATTTTGCTATTGAGACTTTGACGCTCGGCATTTTCAATGTTTGGCTGGGTATGAACAGTCTTCCGACAGCGTCACAAATTGCGTCGTTATCTTTTTTGTTCATTATCGCGCTTTTAGTTGTAGAGATTATTGCACGGTCTCGGCGACGCTTTATGGATACAACGCGACGGGCTAAACCTCTGCAGCCCATATCTTTGGGTGGGGGATCCGCTGCTATATGTTGGGTAGTGTGCCTATTACCTATAATATTGGGGTTTGTTATACCAGTTAGTATTTTATTAAGTTTCGTAGCAGAAAATTCTCATCCAGGATCTATGGATATTATAGGAGGAGCGGCACTTAACTCATTATTTATATCAGGTGTTGCGGCTGTTCTCGTAATTTCCGGGGCAGCGTTTCTAGGATTCGTAGCTATCTACAAAGGAAATGCCGCACTTAAGCAAATGATCGCACTCGCTTCCATAGGGTATGCCTTTCCTGGCACAATTTTAGCTATAGGTGTCGTGACTATCGGAGGTGCTCTGGATGCAGGCGTCGCTAATTTTCTAATGGAACACTTTGCAATTTCTCACCAGGGTTGGTTTACAGGTGGGGTAGGATTAGTAATTTTTGCGTGCGTGGTTAGGTTTCAAGCGATTGGTTATGGAGCGGTTACTTCAGGGTTAGAGCGCTTGTCTCCCAATATGATGGACGCAAGCCGGGTGCTCGGGATTGGGTTTGGAAAAAGTCTTATTAGAGTAATGATTCCACTTACCAGCTTATCGTTTGTGGGCGGAGGTCTGCTAGTTTTTGTGGACTCAATGAAAGAATTACCGATGGCACTACTTCTTCGACCATTTAATTATGAAACATTGGCAACTTATGTATATCAATACGCAAAAGATGAACTTCTTGAGGAAGCAGCATTGCCGGCGCTTATAATTGTCGCTGCCAGTATAATTCCCGTTATCATTATGAATTATACCCTTAACAAGTTTATAAGGCACTGATGCTTAAAGAAACTAGTTAGGGCAAGGTCTATAATCACCAAAGAAAAACCCAATATACGAAAAAGGCGTATTAGCCGTACCTTTTCGTATATTGGGTAAATCCAATTAATTCAGTGGCGTTAGAATTCCACGCTTGTAAAAAGTATGCCGATTGTTCCGCTATCTGCCGCAGTGGCACCATTGTTGGATGCATCTGAGTCGAAACGAACAATATCCCCGGAAAAATTAACCGTTACCGGTGTATTTCCCTTCACCTTGGGTTTCCACTCGTAGTTAAAACCTGTCGCATAAACTTCGGAATCCTGCGCAGTAAGTGCGCTGTTTTCGTTGGTAACGTAACTTAAACCGAACTCCCATGCGCCCATACCGTATGTGACGCCTGCTGCTGTGCCGGCTACGTCGTCGCCTGCAGTAGTCGCGCCGCCATCGCCATTATCCATGTGGCCAATACCGAAGGTAAAGTCCTGGATGGAGAAATTGATACCGGCTGCCCAGGCTCCAAAATCCTCAGCTCCATCTTCCTGGTTGTCCTGGAAGTACACCAGCCCTATTTCCACGTCGACGTCGTTTATTGACTGGTCAATGCTTAACCCAAGCTCTATCTGGTTTTCTTCTTCGCCCTGGGTCGTCACAATGTTTGACCCTTCATCGTCGGCTGGAGCAAATGATGCGCCCAATTTAACTCCGTTGAAGGAAGGAGTGTAATACGTAACTTTTGTATCATCCCCAGATTCTGAAATTGCGACATTAGCACCGGGGCCGGCAAAATCGCTGTAATCCCCTTCAAGCTGGCCATACCCTACATTGGGAACTTCCCACGCCAGTTTGTCTGCAGCACCGTCCTGGTCGCCGACTTCAACCCTACCAAAACCACCGCTTACATACGCATAAAGTTCATCCGCATTATTGGTGCTGGACTGGGCGCTTCCCAGCTCTACCTTGGCGCCAATGGTGTAGCCGTCGTCGGTATCAAAACTCGCCCCAAAATGGACTTCGCCGTCAGTTAGAATATCGCTGTCTACAGCGTTGTTTCCTTGGGTAGCTTCAGAAGCATCAACGAAACCGTAGGCTGTTTCATAAATGAAATCCAGTGAGATATTATCCGTTATATCCACAGCCTTTGCCGGGGTGGCAGCAAGACTACCTGCCAGACCCACCGATAAAGCTATAGCCGAAGCGGACAACAGGTGTGTTGTTTTATTCATAATTTATATCCCGATCTTCTTACAGTTATGTTTGCAAAAATACGAGGAAATGCCCCAGAGCAATGATCTAAAGATTGTATCTTTTTGATGAGACAAAGATTTTCCCCTCAGTTACCTGATTTGCATAACCATTCTTCCTATGATGGCGAAATGTATGCGAATCATTCTTATTTGCATAGATAGTGTAAATGAGAATGATTCGCAATAACTAGCTTTACTCTAGTGGTATAAATATCTTGCAACTGTTGCATAAATACCAAATGACTAGTTCATTTTGTTATGTTCTCCTTATTGGGCTTGGGGAAAACCAATAAAACCTGCTGAATTGGAAAAGCGTTGTTAAAATTTCTTAGAGTTATTTTTATTGGGATGATACTCGTGGGTATTTTTTTAGCTTTTCTTTAAATAGTTCTGCGGGTCGGTTCAGTTCCAATACTTCCTCTAGTCCTGTTTTATACCTCCAGGATGGTAGTTTTTTCTCATTCCACCGATAGATTGAACAAGAAGAGCACTGATAATTATAGCTCCGCCGGCAATTATTAGGGTAGTGGGTATTTCGCCAACTCCGAGCCAAGTCCAAACTGGATTAAGTACTGTTTCTAATATTACTAATAACGCAACAATTGGCGCAGATATATAGATGGTTCCCAGAAAGTAACACCCCATACCTACACCAAGCATCAGTCCCATTAATGTACTCCATAATATATCACGGGTAGGTACTTCTGACACATTGCCCATTAGGAAAGCTGCAAATATCAGGCTTACGAAGCCGCCAATTAAAATTATGGGCACAATGTCTGGGGTACGTTTAAATCTGAAAAATATGAGTGATAATGAAAAAAATGTTGGTGCAGAAAATGATATTGCGATAGCTAATAAACTGCTGAGATTCCCCAGCTTGTCGATAATCATCAGTGTAACGCCAAATAACACCATGCAAATAGTAATCCAGGTGAGCTTATCAGGAATCTCTTTCAAGAGGATCCAACCCAAAATAGCTGTTATCAGTGGTAGCGTACTAAATATGAAGGATGCTTCTGCAATAGTAACGATGGTAAGAGAGTATATATACATCCCAAAGCTAAGGCCGAGGCATATTGCGGAAAACAAACCCCAAAAACTAATAGATGTGAATAAGGCATTACTATTGGGCCTGCATATGTATTTGTAGAGTATAAATACTGATAATGTAGCTACAAAACCTAAACTCCTAAAAAACAAAATATGCCAAGCGTTTGCTACTTCTACCTGGCGAATGATTAAGCCTGTAAAACTCAAAACAAGGGCTCCAAGGAGAACTATTAGAACCCCCTTGAGATATAAACTGTCGTAATTGAATATAATTTTAAGTGTCACACAAAAGTCTTTAAAAAATATTAAACCATAAGTATCCCGGTTTCATGCCCTATACGGTTTTGCCTCCGACTTACAAGAGATATGGGAGTCTGGATTAACTTACAGGGGTTCTTTTGGGAACCCCTATTTTTGCATTTATTATTTATTTTAGTTCCAAAAACCCCAGAATATTATCTATTCCTGAATTCTATAAATTTGTCCCTTATAGCTTGATTTATTAGATAGTTGGCGCGAACGTGTTCTAATAATGAAAATTCAAATGTAGAAGAACTGCCTTCTAATTTTTTTATTTTCAGCCAAATAGATTGTAAACAATTTTTTCAGTTTCTCAGAAAATAACAAATGGGGCTAAGGTTATGGAACTTTACGAGGCGATGCGGTCAACATTTGCTGCAAGGGATTTTACAGCGGATCCAATTTCCGATCACGTAGTTTATGAAATTCTTGAAAATGCGCGTTTTGCTCCGAGTGGCGGTAATCGTCAGGGTAACAGGGTAATAATAATTCGTGATGAAAAAACCCGAGCGAGACTTGCAAAATTAGCGGAGCCCACCGCAAAAGTATATTGGGCACAAGTTCAAGCAGGAGAAAGTCCCTGGAATACAATCGTCCCAACAAATGTTACGGCAGAGGTGATTGATCAGACTCCTGCACCCGCGATGTTAACTGAACCGTACATAAAGGCACAACTCGTGCTTGCCTTTCTAGTTGACTTGAAGGTCGTTGCATCTGTGGATAAAAATCTTAGTCGTGTTGGTGTTATTAGTGGCGCCTCTATATACCCTTTTGTTTGGAACGTATTAATGGTTGCGCGTCAGCTCGGTTTTGGGGGCACTATTACTACTTTGCCTATTGCCGAAGAGTCAGAAATTAAAGAATTATTGGCAATCCCTGATAATTTTGCAGTCTGTGCTTTAGTTCCTCTTGGGAAGCCAAAAAAACAACTTACAAAATTATCCAGGCGGTCAGTGGAAGAAATCGCGACTTGCGAACGATTTGATGGCAAACCGTTTAAGATATAATTGTATTAGGGAGGAGAGGGCTAAATGGAGTTTGGTATTACCATCCCTAATTATGGGCCTCTGGCTAAGCGGGATGAGGTTATACAGATCGCGCGTCAGGCAGAGGAACTGGGTTTCGGACATATTGCCATTGCTGACCACATTGTAATTCCAAAAATTTGGAATTCATTTTATCCGTATTCAGCGACGGGTCGAATAGATACTTTTGATGGCGGGGATTGTCTTGAACCACTAGCACTTATGGCCGCCCTGGCTTTGGCTACTAAAACAGCGCAATTGGTTACTGCGGTATTAGTTGTTCCATATAGGCCCCCTATTCTTACAGCTAAACAAATTGCAACAATCGACGTCCTATCTGAAGGTCGGGTCACTGTTGGATGCGGAACTGGTTGGATGCGTGAAGAGTTTGAAGCGCTTGGAATGCAATCATTTTCGGAACGTGGTTCAATTACAGACGATTATATTAGAGCGTTTAAAGCCATGTGGACGAGCGATCAGCCGACTTATGAGGGTAAATACGCGCAGGTTAAGGATATATTTTTCAGGCCGCAACCGGTACGAAAACCACACCCGCCGATTTGGATTGGTGGCGATAGCATGGCAGCACTCCGTCGAACAGCTCATTATGGTGACGGCTGGTTGCCAGTTGGGCGTTCCCCAAAAAAGCCCCTAAATACTGTATCGCGATATAAAGAAGCGGCGGACTCTCTGAAAAGATTGACTTTAGAAGCTGGCCGTACTCCAGCCGATATATTTATGACTTACTGGGCGGTATGGTATGATGAATGTCGGCGAATTGATCTAGATGACGGAAGTAGGCATATATTTACCGGTAATAGTACGGAAGTTGCTGAAGATATAAATGCCCTATCTGAAATTGGGGTTCGCGCTGTATTATTTAACTTCATATCTGATAGTTTGGATGCAACTTTGAAGCGAACGGAGCGTTTTGCAAAGAAAGTTATGCCTTTGATTAAGGACACTCCTCATATGTAAGGGGATACATAAATATATGAATATAGAGTTTAGTCTTTTCAGTCTTATGGGTTACCGTGATCGAGGAACGAACGTCGGGTCAGTAGTTTCAGATACCGTATCGTTAGTCCGACATGCCGAAGAGGTAGGGTTTGACGCTGCGTGGTTCGCTGAACATCATTTCTCTAATTATTGCGTATGTCCCTCACCATTAATTATGGTGAGTCATTGTATTGGTGTTACCTCAAAAATAAGGCTGGGGCCGGCGGTGATAGTAATACCCCTTTATCAACCGATACGGTTAATTGAAGATATAGGTTTGATTTCAGAATTATGCGGTGAAAGGTTTATGTTGGGAGTAGGTAGTGGGTATCAACCCTACGAATTTGACCGATTTGACAAAGATTTATCGGACTCAAAGACTGAATTAGTTGAATTTATTAATTTGATGGATAACGCTTTTGAAAATGAAACGTTTTCGTTTGAAGGGAAGTTTACCAAAGTTCCAGACACTAGTATTAGCACTCGCCCATTACGCAAGCCCCCGATATGGATAGCTGGTGACTCAGAAGAAACTCATAAGCTAGCAGCTCGGCGAGAGTTTACACCGATTATTACTGGTCGCTGGTCAGGGCCTGAGTATTTAGCAAGTATGCGTTCTAGAATAGATTCCTCATATGTTGCCGAAGGTTTTTCAAGGGGTGCGAAATCTTTGGGTATCCTGCGGTTTGCCTGTGTTACCAAGGACGATGAGGAAACGGAGTCCTACCTAGAAAATGCCCGTTATCAATTACGGCTTGCCATGGCCCTTCGTAATAGATCCGAAGCGATGGATTCGGGAATGATGATTGAGCGGCCAGTTTCTAATGAACCGACATTAAAACAAATGGAAAAGAATCTGGCTGTAGGTAACGTTGAGACAGTTGCTAGTCGTTTACGTGATGACATTAAAGCATCGGGCGCAAATCATATTATGTTAAACATTCAAGCCGGGTCATCAACTTTAGCTCAAGCCAAAAGAACTATGGATGCTTTGCCAAAGATTAGGGCACGGATTGCTGGGGATCTGGGCTAACATTGCGTATCAAGTTATTATTGAATCACACCATCAAAGGTAAAACGATGGTGGGGGGACTCATAATCGGAATGTATCCTATATGAATTGTATTGTTTCTAATTTTGTTTTGGAAGCTAGAAAAGGTTGGAGAAGCCTAATGAAGATGGCCATTAATTTAATTCATATTGCCTCGTTCAGGAACTCGATAGTAAAATCTTGCATGGTAAATTCGGTTATTGCTTCGATAAGTTTGATAGTGTTTGTTGCTTATTTTTCTAATACAGTTTTTTCCAAAGAAAGTCGTGAAATAACACTTATATGCGAACCCACTTTTGTTGATAGGAAAACATTGCGATTTAGTGGAGCAAATGATGGTGTTCGGCCAGCTACAATTATTATTACGATAGACTTTGGCTTGAGTAGCGTCCGCTGGTGGAGTGAGAATTTCAATGAACAAAACGTTTTAATCAATGACCGAACTTTCTTAATACCAACTTCTAAAAATTTTGGTAAGAAGTTACAGGTCATTAATATTAGACGATATACAGGTGAGTGGTCTTACGGACAATTTAGTTTTAATGCTTTGGGAAAATGCCATGAAACGGATAAACCAGAAAAGCGATTTTAAGTATTTAGTTAAGTCGAAAGTACATTTATAAAAAAATCGATAATTACAAAGTAGTTGGGGATTTTAATGAAATTTATTATTTGGATATTTTTAAGAATTATTTTAGCGCCAGTACCAGGTTTTATACGTAATCGTATAATAAGAGCCATACTCGGTGCATATAAAGAAGGCCGCAAAAATTAGTCTATTAATGCCGACTGAGCAGAAGTAATCAAAACGAATAGCGCTGGAGCAATCTAAGGCTAACCGCGTTCTGTTGGCGCATCTTTTCTTGCACGTTCTACAATTACGCGTCCCCTGCCACAGCTTTGACGGCCAAAGATACAATCTACAAAAAGAAAACTTTGAAGTCAGTCTATAAAAAAACGTTTATACATTATATCATTTACTTGAATTATGGGGCTGGGCAACAGTTGCCCCCAGTGAAATTTTGACATCTGTTTTATAGGGTTATTGATATAGTGTTTGGGAACTGGTTGCATCTGGAGTGTGTGAATTAAGCGTGGCTTAGAGATGGGGAAAATATTACTTTTGTACCAAATTGTTTAAATCCCAATCAACTTGATTATACATATCTGCCGCATTCCAAAGACCCCGCAAATATTTAATCTTACCATTTTCGATAAAACAAATTTGGGAAAATTGGCAATCAAATTTCTTTCCTGTAGCTGGTAGTCCGAAGTATTCTTTTGTAATGGTACCGCTCATTCTCCCCATATCACAAACCACGTTTCCTTGGACGCAAAATGTTTCAATGAATAGGGATAGGTCGGGAACTGCATTTAACCAGCCACTACCAAACTTTCTTATAGCAGCATGTCCGATAGCAGGTTCTAGGGTAATATCATGATATACGCCGTCCTCCGCCATAACAGAGACTACCGTGTCGATATCTTGGTTTGACCAACCATTTACCTGATCTACCAGAAGACCAAGATTTATCCTTTCAATATCGCTAATATTGTCGAAAGTTTCCAAACCGTCTTCGGCTAGATTGTAATCGCTCATTTGCCAGTTATATTTGTTCATTTTGAGGTTTCCTGAAGATTAAAATAAAGTTTCATATCAAAAACTGACGCCTTTTAAGACTAAACACAGACGGAATACAAGAAGTAAAAGCTAGTCTATAGTTTAAATTATTTAGGAAAACTAATTAGTATATATTACTTTTTGATCAGTTTATAGGAAATTGAAACAATGAGGGTCTGTAATACCTGCCATTACGATTAATTATCTGAATTGTCCCTGAAGACTGGTCAAGGAAAAGCATCATAATTCTATCACAATAGGAGTTCATTTATGGTTTTATTGGACAGTCCACCAGAGACAGAACCAACCGTTAGAACAGTCCCAATGCCATCTGATGTGAATGCAAATGGAGATATATTTGGGGGTTGGGTGTTATCCCAAATGGATATAGCAGGAGGAGTGCTGGCAAGTGACCGAGCTGAAGGCCGAGTGGTTACAATTGCAATTGAAGCTATGCGCTTTCATAAGCCGATCGCTGTTGGAGAAGTTGTTAGTTTGTATGGTAAAATAGTAAAAATTGGACGCACTTCAATTACGGTTCACTTAGAAACATGGGCTTGCCGAAACTCGAGTGGGAAAGAGGTCAAAGTAACTGAGGGAACGTTCGTGTATGTTGCAATATCGAGAGATGGAAAGCCGAGGTTATTGCCGGACTTGGGAGTTGCTTAATATGAGCCTCGGTTTTGAAATAATAAACTATCATGATGAAATTAAGTGTAAAAATTTAATTTTAGGGGAGATTAAAGATCATGCCTGTAAATAATCAAGTAGGAGAATCATCAGCCAATAGAGAGGTTGCCATTGTATATGATGATATAAAAAAAACTAGAAATATCGATTCCATAAATAATTTTTGGAAACATCTTGCTAACAATCCAGTATTACTTCAAGAGACCTGGGAGCAGTTTAAGAATTCAATGGCCGATGGTGAGATCTCTGCTCTTATGAAGGAGTTGATTTATATTGCTGTGTCGATATCCAATAACTGCAATTATTGTATTCACTCTCATACCGTTTCTGCAAAAAAGTTAGGTATGACACCTGATATGTACAATGAATTAATAGACGTTATTTTGATGGCTAACAAAACAAATAGTATTGCAATTGCGTCGGGCGTAGAAGTTGACGAGCAATTTTTGTGTAAAAATAGGTAATAAAATGGAGTAGATATATGAAGCCAAAAGTGGTTCACGACATAAGTGTTATGCTGGGTAAGGAATCAATTGATTACCCAGGCGATACAAAATTTTCAAGAAATATGATTATGGAGTTAAGTGAGTCCTTTTGTAATTTGTCTCGATTGGAGATGAGCTGTCATAGTGGGACACATCTTGACGTGCCATACCATTTTTATCCGGATGGGAAAAAGTTACATGAATTCAATGCAGACGAGTTTATGTACGATGCAGAGGTAATAGAAATAGAAAATAAATCTGAAGTTACAGCAGAAGAAGTCGACTGGTCTCGAGTAAGGGAAGGGGAAGCCGTACTGTTTAAAACAAGAAATTCGAGGGAAGGGTTGGTACATTCAGGGGCATTCGTTGATGATTTTGTATATCTGTCGGAGGGTGCTGCAAAAAAAGTTCGTGATAGCGGAGCTTCGTTGGTTGGTATAGATTATATCAGTATAGAGAAGTATGGAGTAACAGAGTTCCATAGCCATCTGTTAGTACTTGGGAAAAATATTATTGTGTTAGAAGCGATAAATCTTTCTGCCGTTCCAGAAGGGAGATATACGCTCATGTGTTTGCCTCTGAAAATTTTTGGAGCTGAGGCTTCGCCCGTTCGGGCGATTTTGTTGGAATAGCTGATAATGATGCTTTTGACTTTAGAAACTGAAGTGCGCAGGTTAAAAAGGGATGGGTTTTGTGGTTTTTGAGTCGAAGAACTTTGCTCCAACGGGCTTGGAAAAATTGGAATATGCAGGGGTAAAATATTTAGACATTTTGCGTATTGCTTAAGAAAGAGCTCTTTTATATTTAATGTGGCTTGTCGAGTAGCGTTCTGATTCCTATACTCCGCGACCGATATTAGTGCTAGATGAAGAGAAAAGTGTATAGTTGTGGCAAAAAGAAAAAAAAATGTGAAGATTCCTAAGGGCTATAGGCCCTCAGCGAATGAACCATTTATGAATCCTGTAATGCGAAAATATTTTCGCAACAAATTGTGTGATTGGAAGCAGGAAATTTTGGATAATACTGGTGTAACCCTGGAAAAACTAAAGACAGAGAATGTTCAGGAGGCTGATTTAGCTGATAGAGCGGCATCCGAAACAGAGCGTGCTGTAGAGTTGCGAACTCGGGAACGGGCGAGAAAGTTAATTTCCAAGATCGATGCAGCTATTCTCCGTACAGAAGGTAATAGCTATGGTTATTGTGAGGAAACCAATGAACCCATAAGTATAAAACGACTTGAGGCTCGGCCTATTGCTACGTTGAGTATCGAAGCTCAAGAAATGCACGAGCGTTATGAAAAAACACATAGAGATGATTAGCCTTATGGGGGCAATCCTATTGTTATTAGGCTATACTAGTTACAACATTCTACCGAACATCAATTGGCAAAGATAAATTGATTTCAAAATTATATTAGCTGGGAGCATATTTTTTTGCAGAGAATTGTGATTGGAATTTCTGGAGCGAGCGGTGCAGTGTTAGGCGTAAAAGTTTTGGATGCATTTACGGCAATTGGAGTAGAAACGCATCTTGTAGTAAGCAAATGGGGGCAACAAACTCTGGAACATGAGACCGGATTGCGTTTAGAGACACTACGAAGTAGAGCCAATTTTGTTTACAACCCAAAAGACATGTCGGCTAGTATATCTTCGGGTTCATTTCGTACTATGGGAATGGTCGTTGTGCCTTGTTCCATGCATAGTTTGGCTGCAATCTCTTTGGGCATGGGTGCAAATTTGTTGCACCGAGCTGCTGATGTTGTGCTTAAAGAAAGGTTGCCTCTGGTACTTGTTCCCCGAGAAACGCCTCTAAACGATATTCATTTAGAGAACATGCTTAGGTTAAGTAGAATGGGTGCTACGATAATGCCACCTAACCCGGCATTCTATAATTGTCCTGAATCAATAGAAGATATTTTGGGTCATTTCGTAGCACGAATTTTAGATCAATTTGGAATGGAAGCCAACCTTTCAAAGCGTTGGCAGGGTTTGAATAAAAGTAAAACTTAATTTTTCCTGTCAAATTAACGAATTCTGTATGCAAGTTAATTCAAGGCGATTACTTTAAGAAAGTAGTGCAGAAATTCTTAACATAGAATAATTTCGGCGGTTTTGAAAAAGGGTCTTGTATGGCTGATTATTTAAGCGCTAATGAAATATCTATAGCTGTTCGTTCGGGAAAATCAACAGCAGTCTCCGAAACAGAAAAAGCCATATCTCTTATAAAAGCCAGGGAAACGAATATGAGAGCTTGGTGCCATTTCAATTCTGAAACAGCTTTGAAGTATGCTGATATTGTAGATGAAGTATCGCATAAAGGTAAATTAGCCGGGGTGGGTGTAGGAGTAAAAGACATAATCGACACAGAGCAATTTCTAACAGAAAATGGTGTGGCTACTGATGGAGGGCGCCAGCCAATTAAAAATGCTACGGTTGTTAGCAGATTGATTTCGGAGGGTGCAGTAATTCTTGGTAAAACAAAGACCACAGAGTGTGCGTTTCACACCCCTACTAATACAAGGAATCCTCATGATTTAAACAGAACACCTGGAGGTTCATCGAGTGGGTCGGGAGCTGCCGTTGGAGGTGGCACCATTCCATTAGCGCTCGGAAGTCAAACGGTTGGCTCAGTAATTCGCCCGGCGTCTTTCTGCGGCGCTTGGGCCTTTAAACCAAGTTGGGGGCTAATTCCCCGTACCGGTGTATTACGACTGTCTCATCTATTTGATCATATAGGAGTATTTGGGCGTTCGGCTGAAGATCTGGCTCTAATTGTTGATATTCTATCTGGCGATGATGGAATTGATTCAGCAAGTCAGGGCGCGTTGCCGTCGAATCTAGTTACTGCTGTAGAAAACACATCTTTAGCCAAGCCAAAAATAGTATTTTTAAGAGACTATGCCTGGCCACAATTAGAGGACAGTAGTAAGAATCTATTTGACCAATTGGCGACAAGGTTATCGGCGCCAACTATTGAGATGCCAGCGTTATATAATAATGTGTTTCAGGTCTCGCAAGAACTTTTGGCACAAGACATGGCATACAATTTAGGTGATCGCTTTTTTTCGGGTGCTGATCGTATTTCAGATACTCTAAGGGAATGGATCGTCAAAGGTCTTTCCCTTAACGCTAAAACATATTTGGCTAATTATGATGCTCTTCAACAAATGCGCATGGGTTTTAATGCTCTTATGGACAATTTCGATTTTGCGATAGCTCCTGCGAGCTCTGGGGAGGCACCGCTCGGTTTACATAATACCGGTAGTCCAAACTTTTGTTTGCTCTGGACGTCAATTGGCGTTCCGGTGGTTAATATTCCGATGTTAACTGGGCCAAATGGTATGCCAGTTGGGGTGCAGGTAATTGGACGATACGGATCAGATGCGGAAACTATCAGTGGTGCTGCATGGCTGGGACGAAACCAAAAAGTGAAAATGGTTTATTAGTTTGGAACAGATAACATTACAGAAAAATATAAATATCAATTATAAGTAAATCAGCTCTTGTAGGGAGGATGTTTGGGGGCGATATTACAACATGATTTTTAAGGAGGAATTTTATGACAGCATGCATTGTTGGTTGGAGCCATACACCTTTTGGAAAACACGAGAATGACGACGTGGAGTCCCTTATTGTTCGATCTATAAAGGATGTGCTTAGTGACTCATGTTTAGAAGCAAAGGATATTGACGAAATTTTTGTAGGTCATTGCAATGCAGGCTTTTCACGCCAAGAGTTTAGTGCTTCTCTAGCTTTGCAAGCCGATAGAAATTTTAGGTTTGTTCCTGCAACTCGGGTTGAAAACGCATGCGCAACTGGTAGTGCTGCAATACATCAGGGAATTAATTCAATTTTAGCCAAGCGTGCTCGTTTTGTCCTAGTGGTTGGTGTGGAAAAGATGACCGATACGTCTGGTAAGGAAGTAGGGGATAACCTTTTAAAAGCATCATATGTGAAAGAGGAAGCCGATATTGAAGGTGGTTTTGCCGGCGTATTTGGAACAATAGCAGAAAATTATTTTCAACTTTACGGTGATCAAACAGACGCACTCGCCAAGATTGCTGCCAAAAATCATAAGGCTGGTGCTAGTAACCCGCTAGCACAAATACAGAGGGACTTGGGCTATGATTTTTGTCGAAATGTATCCGAGAAGAATCCTCTAGTAGCGGGACCGTTAAAACGGACTGACTGTTCACTTGTTTCCGATGGGGCGGCTGCAGTAATTTTGTGTAGCGTAGAGGATGCTCTCTCTATGAAGAAAGCGGTAGTGTTTAGAGCTGCAGCACATGTCAACGATTTCTTGCCGATGAGTAGCCGAGATATTTTGCGACTAGATGGCTGTGAGCATGCTTGGAATAGGGCGCTAGGAGACGCCAAAATAGGATTAGATGATCTTGATTTTGTTGAAACCCATGATTGTTTTACTATCGCGGAACTACTGGAATATGAGGCTATGGGATTAGCACCAAGGGGAAAGGGTGCTATGGCAATACATGAAGGTTGGACAGAAATGGATGGTAAATTGCCAGTAAACCCCTCTGGGGGGTTGAAATCAAAGGGTCACCCCATCGGAGCTACCGGCGTTTCAATGCATGTTCTCACTTCAAAGCAGCTTACCGGTAGTGCAGACGGTGTGCAGATTAAAAACCCTGCTTTAGGAGGAATTTTTAATATGGGTGGAACTGCTGTAGCAAACTTTTGCTCAATACTGGAGCCACTAAGGTAAAGGAGCTGCATCTTTGAATGTTAGTATAGAGGTGCGTGATCATCAACCGCGTGACCGCGTTTTGGTATTAGCATATTTCTCTCATAGGTCATAAATACTGTTCCATCTTCTTTATGTCCTGTTGTTTTTACTTTAACTATTCCAGCATTTGGGCGAGATTTTGATTCCCGCTTAGTCAAAACTTCAGATTCTGCGTAGATTGTATCTCCGGCAAAAACCGGGGCAACTAATTTTATATCATCCCAACCCAGGTTGGCGATAGTCTTTTGGCTAACATCAGAAACGCTCATGCCCGCCACAACTGCTAATGTAAACGCGCTGTTTATTAGAGGTTTTCCGAATTCGCTATTTTTTGCGTAATCCAAATCAAAATGTAGTGGATGTTTATTCATTGTAAGCAAAGTAAACCACGTATTGTCAGCTTGAGTTATGGTGCGGCCAGGCCGATGCTCATAAATATGTCCAACTTCAAAATCTTCATAGTAACGCCCGTAATCTTCCCTAAATCGGTTCTCCCCCACTTTTTTCATATTGGCTACCATAATCTACCATTCCTTCTTGTTTGGATAATTAAATGTTTATAATCGGGGTTCAATTATTGCTTGTTGAAATCTTCTCAGCAATTAGTAATGCCCGGCGCATCGCCTTTACGACTGGTATTTCGACTACCTTGCCATCAAGCAAAGTTACGCCAGTCGCACTATTTTCATAAGCGGTAATAACCTTTTGAGCATATGCAATAGTTTCACTTGAAGGTGAAAATATTTCGTTAATGATTGGAATTTGCAAAGGGTGTATGGCCGCTTTACCAGAGAACCCCATGCGTTGAGCAAGACAAGCGTAATTTTTAAGGTTTGACTTATCCTTTATATCTAGATGCGGAACATCGACTAGATTTAAACCTACACTGGATGCAGCATGAACTATGCGTCCTCTGGCATAATGAAGTGCTTCCCAGTCTTGTGAGGAACCCAGCTCTGCAGAAAGATCAGCAGCGCCAAAAAGTAGAGTTGATATTCGAGGTGATGTACTAGCTATTTCCAGTGCTCCTTCGAGACCTTTTGTAGTCTCGATGATGACAAACAAGTTAGTGTCTGTGTATGCAACTTCGTCCAAAATTTCTGATACCCAAAGAACTTCTTCCGGTGAATCTACTTTTGGTAAAAGAATTACTGATGGAGCTTGACCAAATTCACATAACGCCAACATATCACGCATACCAGTTTGCGTTTTTATAGGATTTATTCTTAGCGCTTTAGTCGCGAAGCATCGGTTATCTTCCTCGAAAAGCGTAGGAATAGCTTTTTTTCTGGCCATATCCTTGTGGTCTGGCGAAACCCCGTCTTCTAAATCCAAGCAAACAACATCGGCTTCTCCCGAAAGAGCTTTTTTAAATCTATCAATTTGAGTAGCTGGAGTAAAAAGAAGGCTGCGACAAAGTTCTATATTACGATTATTAGGCATTCTTACTACTGACCCTCATAATAACTTCTTTAATGCCGTATCATTTTCTCTAGTTTCAAGTAGAGGTTTTGAATAGTTAAGCGAGCAACTGCTCTTAAGCCGAAGAGGCATAGGTTATTAATACTATATTTAATTAGCTAGATAAATGAATCTAAAGAGTATCGCCCAAATGACGAAGGTAACCCAATATTTGCTTAGGGGTGGCGAAATGTCGATTTAATAGCAAAAGATAATAATATGGTTATGTTAACAGTTTTTAAAATACAATATCCTTGCCGAGTTTTACACTTTATTATGTCTTCTTGTGTTTCTCTTATTATCAAACTGATATGTTCTGAATTGGTGACTTCATCTGGTTTGATATTAATAGTTTAATCTTAGCAATTTTGGAGGACAGACAATATGCCGAATAAGAATGCCATCTGCCGTATGGATGCAGTGACATTGTCAGAAAAGGTCCGAAATAGGGAAATTATGCCCACAGAGGTTATTGAAGCGGTTATAGATAGAGCAGAGCAACTAGAACCAAAATTACACGCGTTCTGTGCTACAGGATTTGACGAGGCGTTAGAGGTTGCAAAACGGTTAGAGAAGACACTGCAGTCTGGTCAGAACCCAGGTCCTCTTGCGGGTGTTCCTATCGGCGTCAAAGATCTTATTTTTACAAAAGATCTGCCAACTGCATCAGGTTCTTCAGTCTACCAAGACTTTAGGGGTAATGTAGACGATATCGTGGTAGAGAGAATACGTGATGCCGGTGCTATAGTTATTGGGAAAACTAACGTTCCAGAATTTGGGTATAGTGGTGTTGGGCATAATCCTGTATTCGAAACAACACGAAATCCATGGAATTTAGATCTTACTCCAGGAGGGTCTAGTGCTGGTTCGGGCTCAGCAGTAGCGTCAGGTATGGGGCCTTTGGCACTTGGTAGTGATGGCGGTGGTTCAGTAAGAATTCCTGCTTCCTTTAGTGGTATAGTGGGAGTTAAAGCCTCTATGGGGCGAGTTCCTCTATGGCCAGGTACGAAAGACGAAACATTGCCTGGGGTTTCGAGCTGGGAAGGACTAGAATGTATTGGTCCGATGAGTCGGACTGTAACTGATAGCGCACTTATGTTGTCAGTAATATCTGGTCCTGATATGCGAGATCGGCATAGTTTGCCCTCAGGTGATCTCAGTTGGATGGGTTGCCTTGAAGGTGATTTAAAAGGAGCTCGTATTGCCTATAGCCCTGACCTCGGGTATGTGGCTGTTGATCCGGAAGTTCGTGAAGTTGTAGAGGAAGCAGTAAAAGTTTTTGAAACAGATCTCGGTTGTACAGTAGAAGAGATTAACCCAGGTTGGGATGACCCGTATGTTACTTTTTGGGGATTAGTTGCGTTGGAAAGTGACCTGGTGGGTATGCGAAAGTTGGTAGATTGTCATGGCGATAAGATGACGCCCCACCTAGTTGAATTCCTTCAACGGCCTTGGACAGCGGAAGAACTAACCACTGCTGTAATGGGAAGGAAAGCAATTGCTAACAGGATGGCTTCGTTTATGGCAGATTTTGATCTATTTTTGACTCCAACACTTACAGTCCCACCATTTGCTGTGAATACACAGGGATTGGAAAAGGTAAATGGTCAGATAGTTCCTCCCTTTCAGTGGCTGTCTTTCACATTCCCAATCAATATGACTGGCCAACCGGCAGCTTCAGTTCCAGCTGGGTTTACGCAAAATGGTCTTCCGGTCGGCCTTCAAGTTGTGGGTCGACATTTGGATGATTCGATGGTTCTTAGAGCGTGTAAGAACTTTGAGTCTGCAAGACCCTGGAAAGATAAATGGCCTCCTCTACTCGATAAGTTAAAATTATAAGAATGGGCATAACTATAATATGCACAAATTATGGTTGATAATTCAGTTGGAAATATAACGTGGTAAAATTATTAATGGTTTTTTATGGAGACAGGAGGAACAGCCATGATAAAAACCGGTGAGCAGCATCTCAAAGCTTTACAAGATGGTAGAGCAGTTTTTCTCAGGGGGAAGCAAATTGAAGATGTGACGACACACCCTGCTTACCGAAAAGCCGTTCAAACATCAGCTTCTCTCTATGATTTTCAGGCCCGACCAGAAAATGTTGACGCGCTTACTTTTGTGTCGCCAGGTTCGGGAAATAGAGTTAACCGTTGTTGGCAGCTGTCGGAGAGCTACGAGCAATTGGTTTCTAGGAGAAATGCACTAGAGGCTTGGGCTGAATGTCATTATGGGTTTCTTGGACGTTCACCTGACCATGTTGCTTCTGGCCTCGCTGGAATGGTTATGGGTTTGGAATATTTTGATCAGTGGAATCATACCCGTGCGAGCGCCCTTATGGATTATTTTAGTTATGCTCGTGATAATGACCTCTATCTTTCTTACGTTATCATCAACCCACAGGCCAACCGGTCAAAAAGTGCTGGTGAGCAGGATAATACATTGCTTACAGCCCGTTTGGTAGATGAGGATTCGGAAGGCATTACAGTTCACGGTGCCAAAATGTTGGGCACTAGTAGTATTATGTCAAACGAAGTTTGGGTGACTACCATTCACCCTTTAAAAGAGAATGAAGCACCATACGCAATCAGTTTTGTAATCCCGATGTGTCAAAAAGGTCTAAAAGTTTTATCAAGGAAATCTTATGAGGAAGCTGCAATTTCTGAATTTGATAATCCACTTTCATGTAGATTTGACGAAAATGATGCCATCCTCTTTTTCGATAATGTAAAAGTTCCCTGGGAAAGAGTTTTTATTGCGGGGGATGTGGAGATGTGTGCTCAGCAGTTCCACCGTACACCATCTCATGTGCATCAGAATTACCAGTGCCAAATTCGTCTAAAAGTAAAAATGCGGTTTCTTCTTGGGGTAGCGCATAAAATTGCGGAGACAAACGGGATTATTGATTTTCCATCTGTTCGGGAAATGTTGGGTCAGCTGGCATCTGATGCGGCGGTAATAGAATCTTTAATTACTACTATGGAGGTTAAGGGACAAAAAGTTGGAAAATATTTTGTTCCAGATACTCATATCTTGTACGCTGCGCAAGTTCAAACTCAACAATTATATCCGAAGGTTATCGCTACTTTAAGAGAGTTAGCTGGTGGAGGTATGATTATGTTGCCTTCTTCTGTGGAAGATTTTACAAACCCTGAGGTGGCAAAATATATCGAGAGCACTCAAGGTTCACCCATCTATTCACCTGAAGATAGAGTGAAATTTTTTAAACTTGCGTGGGATGCAGTTGGAAGTGAGTTTGCATCAAGACATGTACAATATGAAATGTTTTATTCAGGCGCTAGTTTTATAGTAAAAGGAAATTCGTACAGAACATTTGATTGGGCTCCTGCAACAGATTTGGTAGAACGTATGATGGAAAGTTACAGTTTAGAGGGGTCACTGGACAAATTAAAATAGTACATTGGAAATAAACATATGGTTGTTCATAAGAAGCACCTTGAGTTTGAAAGACTAAATTTGGATGAGGGATGGGAAGTTCCGGAAGGATATCCTGTTGGTATTGAAGAAAAAATATTGTCTGGAATGTTAAAAGAAGAGATTGAAAGGGGACATCGTACACGCCTACTACGTTTTCAACCTGGTGCTTTTACTGAGAAACCGTTTAGTCATAAGTATTGGGAAGAAGTATACTTGTTATCCGGTGATTTAGTCGTTGGAAGTAATTCGCAAGGAAATGGTGGAAAAAGCTTTATTACTCCAACTTATGCATGCCGACCGCCTAACACACATCATGGACCTTTTAAATCGGAGCAAGGATGTTTATTATTAGAAGTTCATTACTTCGTTCCAATCTGATTTTTGCTTAGGTGTTTGAATTTTTATAACTTGAGAGGCTACTAAATTAATTTAAAGTTGAGTTAGCCTTGGCTAAGTTATGAAACCTTCCTGGCAACCAAAGAGCTAAAATTCCAACTACAAGTGCGCAAAGTGCGAGCAAACCAAACAGCCAGGAGAAGCCTCCACTGGTTCCATGAAATACAGAAACTATCGGTACCGCAAGGGCGCTAGCTCCAAGAGCGAGTGAAAACTTAATTCCATACACCCTCGACCTTAGGTGTTCAGGTGTATTTCTTGCAAGAAGCGCGTCTTGAATTGGAATTTCCCCAAATATGATAATTAGGGCTAAAAATGTTGTAATAACTAAGTGGATATCAGTGATAATGCCCATTATCACGAGCAGAGGTACTTGTGAGAATAGCGCAACTATCCATATAACCTTAGGTGAGAAATTGTCAATTAGATGACCGGCACCTATCTGTGCAAAAGCAGCCACCGTCACTACTAGTGTTACTATGCCACCCACACCAAGCGGTGATGATGTTATAGAGTTAAGGCCTTCATCAAACAATTTAGGCAGGGCAATTGTGCTCGTTTGAAAAACTAAGCCGATAAGAAATGCTGCTATAGCTAATATAATAATTACTAACAGAATTGTTTTTCGGGATTCCTTAGATAAAGAGATTGAGTTAAAGGCGTCTGGTGTTTTCGAGCCAGCAATTTTTTCATCTAAACGCCAAGAACGCGAGACCCAAATATAAATTATTCCGGTAATTATTGAAATAGCCCCTGGTATATAAAAAGCTGCTTTCCAGGATATCCAGCTTCCCAAACCTCCTGCTACGAAGGCTGCAGCAGCTATTCCCATATTTCCCCACACACCATTAATACCTAGTAGTCGTCCGACTTTTTCTTGGTTCTGTACGACCATAGAAATACCAACTGGATGATATATTGAGGCAAATAACCCAATAAAGAAAAGTCCTATGCTAATTTCTAGTTCTGTCCTAGCAAGACCAGTAAATATAGCAGAGATTCCTATCCCAATAAAAAATATTGCAATCATTTTTGACCTACTCCATCGATCACCTAGCCACCCAGCCGGTATCGTTCCAAAAGCAAATGCTATAAAGCCGGGTATCGAAAGTGAAAGTAAGTCGCCATACGATTGTGAGAATTCTGTTTCAAGTGTTAGTACTACTGTTGGATAAAGGAGCATAAATAGGTGATCGTACGCATGGCCAATATTGAGAAAAATAAATCTAGGTTTATTGTTTAAGCTCATATGGCTAACCTAAATACTCTTGCGGACTGGTTCAAAAGGGTAGTGTCTGGTTTAATTTGTAGATATTAGCCCGCTTAACGGGCTAAATAGAATAAAGCTTTTTACCAGTAAATATAATGAATGGCTCGAATGCAATTTAGTTAATATTGCTTAAACAATTTTCTATCCAAACATATTTGGATAGAAAATACTAAAGTTCGACGTGCCAAGAGTGGTTGAGTTGAACTCATAACTTTCCGAGGTAGTTAGTGTATTTATAAAGGTGAAACTTCGATGAAGTTCTTATTTGAAGGTTTTGTATCTAATCCGTATACATCAGTCTTCACTTGTAGCTGAGCATTCGGCCTGCATAGTTTTCTGAAGTTTTTCAAATGCTCGAGCTTCAATTTGGCGAACCCGCTCTCGGGAGATATTGTAAACTTTACTCAACTGTTCCAGTGTTGCTGGCTCTTCTTTTAGTCGTCGTTCTCTTAAAATATGTTCTTCACGATCATTTAGTACATCCATAGCACGGGCCAGTTGTGCTCCTCGACGGGCAAATTCATCATTCTCTAGAACTACCTTTTCCTGATTTTCACCTGGATCCTCTAGCCAGTCTTGCCATTCACCACCACCGTCTTCACCAACCGGGGTGTTTAGAGATTGGTCTGGGCCTAACATACGTCTGTTCATGGAAATCACATCTTGCTCTGGAACATTCAAAGCAGACGCAATATACTCCACATTTTCCGGCGATAAATCTCCATCGTCAATTGCTGATAAATAACCCTTCAGTTTACGTAGATTAAAAAATAATTTCTTTTGTGAAGCTGTGGTTCCCATTTTAACTAACGACCATGAATGAAGAATATATTCCTGAATTGATGCTCTAATCCACCACATAGCGTAAGTTGCTAGGCGAAATCCACGATCTGGGTCAAACCGCTTTACAGCTTGCATTAATCCGACATTACCTTCTGAAATAAGTTCGCCTATTGGCAGGCCGTATCCCCTATAACCCATGGCGATCTTTGCGACCAAGCGTAAATGGCTTGTAACCATACGATGGGCAGCGTCGGCATCATCATGGCCGCGCCAGCGTTTTGCCAACATGAACTCTTCGTCTGCTTTTAGCATGGGGAACTGGCGTATTTCTCGTAAATATTGAGAAACACCATTCTGATCGCGGATAGTTGGATAACTCGCTACCATATTTCCATAATCCCTTTACACAAGTTACAATACGGGAGAACAAGAGAAGAGCACCAAGGCCTCTAAAGCTATTATACGTCTCAAACACGTCAAAAGATGACAAGTCTAAGCTAAAACTAGCCCATGTAAATCAATTACACCAAACATATGGGCAATAAACGGATAAAAATCAAGAGGTTAATATACTTTTTTCTTTTAGATAAGTAATAAATTGAAACTCTGATAACCGATAAATCGGGTACTTATTGCTAAACCTTATCAAAAATAGGCCATATTGATGAATAAATAATGCTAAAAAGGCATGAAGTATACTTGCCCAGCGCTTGAGGGCAGCCGTAAAGTATGTAAGAACATTGTGATTATGAAACATTCATTTAGCAGATCATTATTGCCGGCTGGCCTTCAAGATTTATTACCTCCAGAAGCGGCTACGGAGTCATATCTGGGTAATACTTTGCTTGATACCTTTAAAAGTTATGGTTATGAGCGTGTAAAACCACCATTTATAGAATTTGAAGATAGTTTATTAAGTGGGCCAGGAGCCGGTCTTTCTGAGCATAGTTTTCGACTAATGGATCCTATATCGCGTCGAATGATGGCACTTCGGAGCGATATGACACCCCAAGTCGGACGCATTGCAACAACTAGGTTATTGCGAGCTCCACGACCACTTCGTTTAAGTTATGGTGGGGATGTACTGCGTGTACAAGGCAGTGAACTTCGACCAGAACGGCAGTTTGCGCAAGTTGGGTACGAACTCATTGGTTCTATTTCGCCTCATTCTGACGCCGAGGTTGTGTTATTAAGCGTTGAAGCTCTATCAAACTTGGGTTTGAGCAACCTTACGGTCGACCTAAATGCTCCAACTTTAGTGATGGCAGTAATTGAGAATTTGAATCTTAGTGAAGAATCTGAATTATCTTTGAGAAACGCACTCGATAGAAAAGATTTTGCCGGTATTGCTAAGTTTGGTGGAGATGCAACCTCCAAATTAAGCACTCTTTTGACAGCATCAGGTGCCGCTGATTCTGCTATTCAAACATTGTTGGGACTTGATCTTCCTGATAGTGCACGACGCGCTGCCGCTTCACTTTGTGAAGTCGCACAACTGATAATGCAAGCATCTCCTGTATCCAAACTTACAATAGACCCTGTTGAACGTCGAGGGTTCGAATATCAAACAGGCGTGTGTTTTACTCTATTTGCCGACGGTGTGCGGGGAGAGCTTGGTCGAGGCGGGAGATATCAAATAAGTTCTAATGGTAGCAATTTTGAGGACGCAACAGGTTGTACCCTTTACATGGATACGCTGTTGCGAGCAGTGAAACAATACAAGCCTGAAAAAAAAGTTTTTATTCCTCATGGTACTGAGTACTCGGTAGCTGAGTGTCTTAGAAAAGCAGGTTGGATAACGATTGCAGCACTTGGTTCTACGAGTGAAGATATGATAGAGGCGCGTCGTCTAGCATGTGACCATATTTACACTGAAGCGGGACTTGTCAGCGTTCAGCCCGAGGAATGAATTTTATGTCAAATGTTGCGGTTGTAGGTGCCCAGTGGGGTGACGAAGGCAAAGGCAAAATTGTTGATTGGTTGTCGAGAAGAGCCGACGTTATTGTCCGGTTTCAAGGAGGTCACAACGCGGGCCACACTCTAGTGATTGACAATAATGTATTCAAATTAAGCTTGCTACCTTCGGGAGTTGTAAGAGGGGGTAAGTTGTCAGTTATCGGTAATGGGGTGGTGATCGATCCCTGGGCTTTAAAAAGTGAAATTGAAGAAATCAGAGCAAAAGGAGTAACCATTAATCCTCAATCTCTTTTGGTCGCAGAGAACGCTTGTTTAATATTACCCTTGCATCGTGAGTTAGATCAGGCACGTGAGACAGCAAGGGGAGGCCAGACGATAGGCACAACAGGGCGTGGCATAGGGCCAGCTTATGAAGATAAAGTCGGTAGACGTGCTATTAGAGTATGTGATCTAGGTTCATTGCCAGCGCTTGAAAGTCGGCTTGACGAGTTATTACTTCATCACAACGCGTTGCGTCGTGGATTTGGTATTAGTGATGTAGATAAAAAGTTGTTGTTGGAAGAACTCAAAGAAATTGCCCCTAGCATACTGCCATTTGCTGACCCGGTATGGCGCTCGGTTAATACGGCGTTGCGTTCTGGCAAACGGATACTCTTTGAGGGTGCTCAAGGTGCAATGCTAGATATTGACCACGGCACTTACCCTTACGTAACATCATCTAATACTTTAGCCGGCCAAGCTGCTGCTGGTAGTGGTATTGGCTCAAATGCTATCGGTTACGTATTAGGTATTACTAAAGCCTATACTACGCGAGTGGGTTCTGGTCCGTTCCCTACAGAGTTGAATGATGATATTGGCGAAGGATTAGGAATAAGGGGTAATGAGTTTGGTACAGTTACGGGTCGTAAAAGGCGATGTGGGTGGTTCGATGCTACAATGGTTCGTCAGGCAGTAAAAACAGGAGGAATTGACGGCATAGCTTTAACAAAACTAGATGTTCTTGATGGAATGATGTCCTTAAAAGTCTGTATTGGCTACAAATTGAACGGGAAAAAAATTAACTATTTTCCCACCCAGTCAAAAGATCAGTCTTCGGCGATACCTATATATGAAACCTTTGATGGTTGGAATCAAAGTACTCGCGGAGCAAGGTGTTGGGCCGAACTTCCTGCAAATGCTATCAAATATATAAAACGCATAGAGGAATTAATCGAGTCGCCAGTGGCTATGCTATCTACTAGTCCTGAGCGCGAAGATACTATATTGGTGAAAGATCCCTTTGTGGCTTAGGCATTATCTGAGAGTGTCGCTTTCGGTATTCTTAAAAACCATGCTAAAAGGGATATACTTATTTAGGAACGCCCTGATTCCAGTAATTTAAGCATGTCTGGGGGTGGATCGCATTCTAGAAAAATACGTTCCTGTCGAGTGGGGTGTGTAAAGCCAAGAGAGTAAGCGTGTAACGCCTGACGGTTCCAATTCTTAAGTGCATTTGCAGCAGTTGTTGGGAGGTTTTTGCTTAAGTTACTTCTTCTGTTTCCATACAGCGGATCACCTACCAGAGAGTGACCTTCCTTAGACATATGTACACGAATTTGGTGAGTGCGGCCTGTTTGCAGACGGCACTCAATGAGAGACCAATGGCCATCCGCTAAATGTTCGCGGACACGGTAATGTGTTTTGGCGACGCGACCACCCCTTTCTAATACAGACATCTTTTTCCGATTCCTAGGGTTGCGACCAATATTGCCTACTAGAATTCCTTCTCTTGGGCTAGGTGACCCCCACACCAAGCCAATATATATTCGGTCAAGGGTATGTTGTTGAAATTGATAACTCAGACCAATGTGAGTGCTATCATTTTTTGCTGCTATCAATAGACCGCTCGTTTCCTTGTCTAGTCTATGTACAATTCCTGGCCTTTGTATCCCGCCTATACCCGATAAACTAGAACCACAGTGGGCAAGTAACGCATTTACTAGAGTGTTATCTGGGTTGCCAGGAGCTGGATGCACCACTAAGCCCGGAGGTTTGTTTACAACAATTAAGTCTGAATCTTCATATCGAATATCAAGTTGTATGTTCTGAGGTACTACGGTGGTAAGTTTCTTAACAGGCTCCAATTTCAGACTAATATCAGACATTGATTTGACCCGATAAGATGCCTCAGTTATCGTTTTACCATTGATATTAACGTGCCCCGCTTGTATGAGGGATTTAAGACGATTGCGAGATAATTCAGGGAAGGTGGTGGAAAGCAACTTATCTAGTCTTGTTCGAACCTCTGAAGTACGAAAGCTGTATAATTTGCCACCACTTTTCAATATCGTTACCTTTTTCATATCTAATTGAACAATGTAGGAACAACTAACTCAAATGATTCCTTTTTTAAAATTTGCCGTAATATTTATGGGTATATTAATTGTTGCTGGATTAGTTGTTATCGGCGTCAAAATAATGCAGAAATCAGAAGATGTATCAGAGTCAATGAACTACTCCGCAGAAGAAAATAAGACATCTTCAGTTGCTGACGCGAAAATCACGGATCTTATTGCAAAGTCAGACAGATTTAAAGTTCAGTTGAATAACTTCCAGAAGGGCAATAATTGGCAGTTGCTTCACATATTAGCCGAAAACGATCGATTAATACTTCATTGGAGAAATGCTCAAAGTATAGATAAAATTATGATAGTCAGTTTGGTAGATGGATCTGTACTTGGCGAAATTCATCTAGCTAATCAAGGCCAGCAATAGCTTTAATTTGTATGACAATGCTATTACTTAGCTCCGAAGATTTGGATGCGATTATTCATCAGGCACAAGAATTTTATCCTGAGGAAGTGTGTGGTTTTTTAATTGGCACCGATTGTGGTAATGACGATCTTCTAGTGTCGCGCGTCGAGGCAAGCGATAATGTTACATCATTAGACCGAACCAAGCATTTTGAAATTGATCCTGAATTAAGATTGAGGCTAATGGTGGAATTGCGTGAATTATCAGGTAAAACCTTATCACAAAGCAACCAAAGGATTATCGGGCATTATCATTCACATCCGAATGGTAAACCATTGCCGTCAAATCGTGACCTGTCTATGGCATGGGAGCCTGATCTAGTGTGGTTAATTCTAGCCGTATCAAATAGTAAGGTTGATGAGTTTAATGCTTATAAATTATCTTCTCACACACACAAATTCAGAGAAGTCGCTATAGATATAAGAAGTTTTGCAAACATAACTTAAAGGTTTAAAAATGGATTTTAGGAGCGATAATATTGCTACAGTAGCTAACGAAATCATGGCTGCTATAGCTAAGGCTAATCAAGGGCCAGCTTCTGGATATGGTGAAGATGGTATTTCCGAGGGATTGGAATTTAAATATTCTCAATTGTTTGAACAAGATGTGAAAGTTTTCCCTGTACTCACTGGAACTATTGCGAACGCTTTGGCACTTTCAGTCTTATGCCCGCCGTATGGAGCTATCTATGCAGAGGAAAATTCACACATAATGCAGGATGAGTGTGGTGCTCCCGAATTATTCACCGGTGGGGCAAAGATAATTCCGATTCGAGGAAAAGCTGGCAAGATTGAGGCGAATCAACTGCAAAAATGTATAGCAGATTCAGCCTCAGGGTTTGTTCATGCGGTGCAGCCTTCTGTATTAAGCATCACACAAGTGAGTGAATTCGGTGCAGTGTATTCCGCCGATGAGATATCGGAGCTTTGTGAGATAGCGCATGGCGCTAATCTTTCCGTTCATATGGATGGAGCCCGATTTGCTAATGCTGTCGTCGCTTTGGAAAGTGGAAATAAACCTGAGAGTGCAGCGGACCTAACTTGGCGGTCTGGTGTAGACATACTTTCATTTGGCGCTACAAAGAATGGGGCATTAGGTGCTGAGGCAATCATTTTATTTCGCCCAGAACTGTCTCAGGAAATGGCATTTCGACACAAGCGTGCGGGGCAATTAGCGTCAAAAATGCGGTTTATTTCAGCACAATTAGATGCTTACATAGAACAAGGTTTATGGTTAAAAATGGCTCGCCATTCAAATAATATGTGTTCGATATTAGCTAAGAATCTTCGAACGTGCTCGGATGTTAAACTTGTTAACTACGGAGGTGCTAATGAGTTATTTATCCGTTTGCCTGGGCGTTGGGTTTTTGCTCTTCGTAGAGAAGGTTTTAAATTTTATGATTGGCCGGAAACAGTATCTGCCGTTTCCGATAAGCCTTGTACCATACGTTTAGTGACTCGACACGATACTACTGAAAAAGAAGTAACAACATTGGTTGATGCGGTGAAACAATTAGCCATTTAAATATTCAGTGGTGATTCCAGTTCGTAGACTTCAACACCAGCTTCTTTAAACATAGTATGTGCAAGGTCAATCTGTTCTGACCACCTTTTTGCTCGTTCAGGG
>Ga0310344_10000140_pt1 | contig 60795 bp, 50 predicted proteins | sample HC15DNA20200_MG_FD_203801 | JGI IMG/M metagenome (GOLD analysis project Ga0310344, IMG submission 203801) | Marine microbial communities from station ALOHA, North Pacific Subtropical Gyre - HC15-DNA-20-200_MG | ecosystem: Environmental > Aquatic > Marine > Oceanic | place: Pacific Ocean: North... | reverse complement strand
CCCGAGGTGGAGCGGATAAATGCATAAAATATCAGAGTGACTGCAAGTGTTACCACAGCAAGATAAATGTCACTTAGCCGCCCATAAAACATAAAGTAGCCGAGAAGCATTGCAAATGCGGCCGGTACAAATATAGAGAGAAGAATAGGTATACTGCTCTCCCCCATATTTATGACAGAAATAGCATAAGCATAGCCACCAATCCCAAAAAATGCAGATTGGCCAAAGCATAAAATTCCACCAAAACCCCAGATAAAGGCCATGGAGAGAGCGAGCATGGCTGTGGATACAAATAGAATAATTTTAAGTAATACAAATAGATCAAATACGTGTGGTGCGGCAAAAAGTATGGCGAGCATCACTACGCCAACAAAAAGCAGACCTCGAGAATTCCAACTGAAAAGATGACGGGAAAGAGTCACAAAGACCTCCTGAATATTTTTCCAGTAATCCCTTGTGGCAGTAAACGTAATACGACTACTGCAACTATTAATAAGACTACACCACCTATTATTGGGGTTGTTTCGTAGGTAACTAATTGTCTTACCGTTCCGAATATACCCGAGGCGACAATAGTTCCCGTCACTGCACCAGCTCCTCCGGTTATCACTGTTATGAATGCCTGAGCTACATACGTGAATCCAACCGTTGGAATAATTTGTGAAATTGGAGCTAATAGTCCCCCGGCAAGACCAGTCAAAGCTGCCCCTATGCCAAATGTGACCATATAGACCCTTGGTGGGCTTATACCAAGCACTGAAGCTTGTTCTGCGTTTTGCATTGTACCGCGAGCGATAAGTCCTAGTCGTGTTCTAGTAAAAACAACGTAAATACCAGCAAACAATATTATTGCGAGACCGATTAATACTAGGCGATATACCGACATTTGGTATTCGCCAATGCTAAAATTGCCAAGAGGAGCAGACACGCCAGTGATATAATTTCCAAAAATGACGGTAACAATACCTATGAGTAAAAGGCTAAGTCCCCACGTCGCTATGAGCGTATCAACAAGCCGACCATAAAAAAACCGGATGAGGAGCCGTTCAGAGATTATGCCGATTATGCCAACTACCAAAGGGGATAGGATTAACATGGAAATCCAAATATTCACTCCAGCATTTGTTGCAACTACGGTGGTATAACCACCAAGCATCATAAATTCGCCATGTGCAAAGTTAATCACTCGCATCATGCCAAAGATAATCGCCAGCCCGGCGCATGTTAGCGCCAGGCTGGAAATTCCATTTAACACTTCAATAATTAGAAGTGCGACCGTATCCACGGTTTATCCTCTACCTTAGTATTTTATAACATTCCTCAGACTAAAGTATTGGCTCTAGGTGAGCATTCATATCTGGAGTCTTTGTCAAATCACAGCGATCTACGACATCACTTGGATACAGCTGGCTGTAACTCTTGAAGATATTCCATGATTGGTTTTGACACTCCGCGACGTGCATATCCTGAACTACATGGTTAGTGACCGGATCTACAACCATGTGTCCGGCCGGCCCATCCCAATGGATATCACCACTGCGCAGCGCATCTATAACTGCTTGACGCTCATGCGTGCCTGCCTTTTTAACACCTTCAGCCCACAACATGGTTCCTATATAGCCACCGATCCCAACTGAATTAAGATAAGGAGCATCGTCTCCAAAGCGTTTATGATAGCGTGCAACAAAGTCCTTATTGGCGGGTAATGCCAATTCTTGAAAGTATGGCTGTGCCGCCACTATGCCGTTTCCTTCTTCGGGTTGTAACTGCATGTGTTCGTTACCAACGCCAAAGGTTTGAGAAACAATTGGGATTTTATTCAGCATACCAGCTGCAGCCCACTGGCGATAAAATCCCATATGTGCTGCCCCCACCAAGCAAGTAGCGAGCCAATCAGGTTTTGCTTCTTGTATCTTAGCAATAGCAGGGCCAAATTCCGTAACGTCTAGTGGAAAATGATCCCTCTGCAAAACTGTTCCCCCTAGTTCACCCGAAAACTTTTCTAACCACTTGCCAATTATTTGGGGGGCATTGTAATCAGCACCTATGAAGTAGCATTTCTTACCACGTTTTGCGAAACCAAATTCAGCAGAGGGTCTTACCCATTGAACGGCACCCACTCCACTAACAAAATTGTTAATATCGCACACACCACCTTCATAAATTACACTATACCAAAGCAGTGTCTTATATTTTCTCAAAATTGGTCGTATTACCTCTCGAGATGCACTGGTAATTCCACCATGGACAAGATCAACTTTTTCTTTAAGGGCAGCTTCCTGGGCGTATTGCGCATAAAGTTGCATGTTTGATTGTGGATCGTATTTTATAAGTCGTATCTTTTTCCCATTCAGCCCACCTGCGGCATTAATTTCTTCAACCGCAAGTTCACAGGTCATGGTCATAGGCGTGCCATAAATATCCAGTCCACCAGATTGGTCGAATATGGAAGCAATGACTATTTCATCATCTGCTTTACTAATCTGAGGAAAAATACTGGCGGCAAAAGCTGTTCCAAGGCCAGCTCCTGCACCTTTTAGAACGGATCTACGAGAAAATTTCATTTTATGTTACCTCCCTAATTAAAATAGCTAGAGCTGTATACCCATACAGATATGCTAGTACTACGAATTAATATCACTTTACTATAAATGTCTGCACTAATTATTTTTACTAAACTTAATAGAATGGCTCTAATTCTGCAATTTAGAAAAGGAAATGCAATATTAACTTGTCTTATCAGGTATTATTCTATTACCAAGACATGCAAGAGGCATTAATTTATGGCAGAAAATTTATCTTTAGAATACATGTTTGATGAAATACCTGACTTTGGAAGTAGATTGCAGGTTGCTGAGGGAGTATTTTGGATACGCATGCCATTGCCAATGGCTTTAGATCACATCAATTTGTGGCTTTTGGAGGATGGTGATGGTTGGACCCTTATAGACACAGGTTTGCATACACGACTATCTGAAAAACTTTGGTCGAAGTTTATGGAAGAGTCGTTAGACCAGCGACCGATTAATAGGATAATTGTAACTCATTTCCACCCAGATCATGTAGGCATGGCAGGATGGTTAGTAGAGAGAACAAAAGCAGATTTTTGGATGCCACGTACTGAATGGCTTTATGCTCGTTTATTGACTAGTGATGATAGCCAACAGTTCGTTGATAGTACTATTGAATTTTACAGGCGGGCAGGGGGTGATAGTGAATATCTTGAGCGTCTAAAAGAAAAAGGCCCTATGTTTCCTGGTATGGTATCGGATGTTCCGCTTGCCATCAGACGTATTGTGGATAACGAGATAATAAATATTGGGTCGGAAAATTGGAAGATAGTCGTCGGAAACGGTCATTCGCCAGAACACGCATGTCTTCTCAGCGACTCACTTGGTATATTTATTTGTGGTGATTTGGTATTGCCCAGAATATCGCCTCATATCGGCGTTTACGCAGATGAACAGGATAACAATCCTCTGGATGATTATCTCAATACTTTAAAGAATTTACACTCTATTCAAAACGATGTGATGGTTTTGCCATCTCATAATGAGCCCTACCGGGGTTTGCATTATAGACTAGACTCACTGTCTCTTCATCACGCGAGGCGGCTCGATCAATTTTTGTCTGCCTGTGAAAAACCTGCAACAGCCATTGATATTGCTAGGCAGGTGTTCAAAAAACGTCTTGACTCCTCACAACTTGGCCTGGCTGCTGCAGAAACAATAGCGCACCTTAACCACCTGATGTTTAATAAAAAAATTAAGCGTGAGAATGATAAACAGGGCGTATATTTTTATAGCGCGTAAGGTCACAACACAGATTATTATTATTATATGTATCCGACAGTTTGTTAAAAACAATATATGACGAGTGGTAAGATATGCTTAAAACAAGGATTATGCTGCACTATAACCACCATCAATAATTAACTCTGTACCGGTAACAAATCTGGAGTCGTCGGACACAAGATATAAAACAGCGTTGGCAACTTCATCGGCTTCGCCTATGCGACCTACAGGATGCAAGTTACCTAATTCTTTGAGGCCGTTTTCTAGAGAGCCAAAGGTTTCAGCGTATCTCTCTACCAAAGGTGTGCGTATGTAGGCAGGATGGATAGAATTTACACGAATGTTCCAGCCGGCTTTTGCACACTCCAATGCCACGCTCTTGGTGAACATCCGAACAGCACCCTTAGTTGCACTATAGGCAGCTTGATAAGGAGTGCCTACAATTCCCAATATCGAAGAAATGTTAACAATTGAGCCTCCACCGCTTTTCCGCATCGCAGATATTCCAAGCTTACAACCGAAAAATACACTATCAATATTGACTGAGACAATTTTACGCCATTCTTCGGTAGTTGTATTTTCGATACTAGCTGCAAAGGCAATACCTGCATTATTAACTAGTATGTCCAGTCCTCCGTATTGTTCTAATGTAAAATTAATTAGCTCATTCCATTGAATTTCGTTGCCAACATCATGTGCAATAAAGCTAGCCAAACCCCCCATAGATTTAATTTCATTAACGCACTCTAGACCGCCATCTGTATCTACATCGCTTATACAAACTTTAGCTCCCTCCTTTGCAAGCTTTAGAGCGATGGACTGACCTATACCCGCCGCTGCGCCGGTTACGATTGCAACCTTTCCAGCAATTCTTGTACCATTTAATGTAGCCATAAAATTCAATACCAATTAACTTAATGAAATAGATTTTAAAATAGAGAGGTTTCTTGTAGAATCGTATTATACCACCATATATTTTAGTATAAATGTGTATTGTAAACGGTGACCGCAATTGCTTAGTCTTGCGGTAACGGCTAATCTCCACTCTGAATGGGATGTGAGGAACAAGGAATTTAAGGGCGTTTTATGTGCGGAATAGCAGGTATAATGTATAAAAATGGGCAAGCTGACCATGAAACTGGCGTGGCGCTTATAGACATGTTGGATGGGTGCCAGCATCGTGGTCCAGATTCAACCGGTTTTGCCCTATACGGTGAGGAACACCAAAATCAGTTAAAGCTTAGGTTCCTTGTTGGTGAGGATGCTGAATCTGTTGATTCAATCAAGTTAATAAACGAAGCTTTTGACCACCATGGGGCTTTAGTCGTAGAGGAGAAAACGGTTGGAAATACCTATCAGGTCTTGGTGAAATTTAACGGAGATCTAAGAAAGTTTGCTTATGCAATGGAGCACGCTGCTCCAAAGGCCAAAGTTGTTTCCATTGGTAAAAGTTTGGATATTGTAAAGGATGTGGGAGGTGCCCACGAAGTCGATGATAGATTTGATGTGCATGAGTTTAAGGGTAGTCACGGGCTTGGACACGTGCGTTTGGCTACTGAATCGGATGTGCGTCCCGAGTCTGCACATCCCTTTTGGGCAACCGGTTTTTCAGATGTCGCTATAGTCCATAACGGCCAGATTACAAACTATTGGAAGATGCGTCGACGGCTGGAACAACGTGATTTCGAATTCCGTACTGATAATGATAGTGAATTAGTTGCGGTGTACTTGGCTGATAAGTTATCTCATGGCGTTTCGCTACGTGATGCCTTAAAAACCTCTATTGAAGACCTGGATGGTACATTTTCTTTTTTAGTTTCAACGAAAGATGAAATTGGTTATGCGAAGGACAATCTTGCAGCAAAGCCCATGGTAATGTTTGAAAATGATGATTTGATTGTCATCGCATCTGAAGAAGTGTCACTTAATCGCCTTTTTCCGGGTCAGGCATTAAATACAAAAGAACCGCCACCTGGGAGTTATGACACATGGTCCAAATCGACCTAGCGGAGATTTCCGTCCGTCAGGCCAACGAAGCAATACGAGAGTACGCGGCCGAGGGTGAGGACATAGATGTAATCAACCCTGATGCGCGTCATCACATCGGGGTGGGGTTAACTGATGCAGTAAAGGTTCGCATCCACGGATCGGCGGGGTATTTCTGCGCCGGCTTGACTGATGCAGCCCATTTTGAAGTAGAGAGTAACGTCGGCTGGGGTCTCGGTGATAATATGTATTCTGGATCGGTAGTGGTTGGTGGCAATGCTAGTGCCATTGCTGGTGTTGCTATCCGAGGTGCGGAAATTGTTATTCGTGGGAATATGGGGTCACGTGCCGGACAAGTGATGAAGGCAGGCACGCTTCTTTGTGGAGGCAATGCAAACTTCATGGCCGGCTACCTGATGTACGGTGGTAGAATAATAATTCTTGGAGATTCTGGAGAGCGGGTCGGCGAGGATATGGCCGGAGGAGAAATATATGTGGGTGGCAAGGTACAGTCGCTTGGTTCTGATGCTAAGATGGGAGACTTAGCGAGCGCTGAGTCTGACGATATAAGGTCGTTTCTTGATCGTTATAAAATATCCTATTCTGGGAGCTTCCAGAAAGTGGTAAACGAGGGTAAGAAACTTAGGTATGCTACCTCCGAGAAACAAATGCGAAGCCTACCCTTTTTTGGTTTTTCTGGAAAATCAGATTATTGGAACCCTAAGATTCAGGAAGACATCCATATTAAGTCCCAGATTGGTAGGTATCGTGTTCGCGGATACGGGGGTGCACGCGAGCTACCGCACCTTTCCGACATAACATTTAATAGGGAACTTAAAAATCTTGATGACCTGACTGACCCTGTTTCTAAAGTAGACATGCACACATTAATAGGCGGAAAATACGGAGCCAATCCACTGGATTTATCGATGCCGGTAATGATTGCACCGATGAGTTATGGCGCTCTGAGTCGTTCTACCAAGCAAGCTATTGGAATTGCGTCTTCACTAGCAGGGATTGCGGAAAACACTGGCGAGGGGGGCATGAGTGATGCGCAGCGGGATGCTGCAAACCAGTTAATATTCCAGTGTTTAGGTGGTCGTTTGGGCTGGAATATACATGATATGAAGCGTGCAAACGGGTTGGAGATTTATATTAGTCAGGGTGCTAAGCCAGGTTTTGGTGGGCAGCTAATGGCTAAAAAAGTAACGAAGGAGTTAGCAGAAATTAGGGGGATCCCTCAGGGCATTGATTTGCGGTCCCCATCTCGCCATCCAGACATACTAGGAGGAGATGACTTATTAATAAAAGTAGAAGAACTCAGAGAAGCTACTGGTTACAAGCTGCCGGTGAGTGTTAAGCTTGGTGCCGGTAGAATTCGAGACGACATAAAAATCGCCTTCAAAGATGGGTTCGATTTTGTAGAATTAGATGGTATGCAAGGTTCTACTGGTGCTGGTGGTGCAGAGGTTATGGAATATGTCGGTATTCCTACACTTTCCGCAATTATGGATGCACTCGATGGGTTGGCTGAGATTGATGCTGCAGGCCAGATACAAATTGTGCTGATGGGCGGGTTGCGCGATGGCGTAGATGCAGTCAAGTCACTTTGCCTTGGGGCGGACGCTGTTGCTTTTGGGAACGCAACCATAATTGCAGGAGGCTGCATTTCATGTATGCAATGCCATGTAGGTCAGTGTGTAACTGGCATAGCAACACAAGACCCTGATCATGAAAAACGCTACCGTCCTGAAGTTGAGGCTCGCAATATCCATAGATTTTTAGAAGGGGTCAGATGGCAGATTGCGGCACTAACTCAGGCGCTTGGTTATCAGGACGTAAAGTCTTTGAGTCGCGATGATCTGGTTGCATTAACACCAGAGGCGGCTGCAATTACCCGATTGCCATATCGCCCCGAGTTGCGTGAACTCCAAATGTTAGGTAAAGCAGTCTAATTATGTCTGATAATGATTTAAGTGAAGAGGGCAGTGATAGTCGATTATTGCCTGCAGAGGTGCCTGATGATACTGATGATCACCATTATGTTCCGGCGCCTTGTCAGGTTGCGTGTCCTGTGGGAACTGATGCGCCATCTTATATAGCATATATTTGGGAAAAGAAGTTTGCTGAAGCATTTGAGGCGATAACCGCTACTAATCCTTTTAGCTCTATTTGTGGACGAGTTTGCGATGCCCCATGTGAACCTGCGTGTCGTCGAGTGCAAGCGGATGGGCCTTTGCAGATCAGAAATCTGAAACGTTTTGTCATGGATGAGGTTGGAAATAGTCTTGACCCCCCACCGATTCCAGTTACTCGCAAGGAGACAGTCGCAATTGTTGGTTCAGGCCCGGCTGGTTTAGTTGCTGCTCATGATTTGTCGGTGGCTGGTTTTGAGGTTCATGTATATGAAATGACAGATCGACTCGGTGGCATGATGATCTGGGGTATTCCAGCATTTCGTTTGCCCCCAGGTGTAATAGTAGAAGATATAGAACGACTAAAAAAGCGTTGTCCAGGACTAAAAATTCATCTTAACACCGCTCTTGGAGCAGATATTTCGCTGGAAGAACTGAAGAGGCGCCACGCATCTGTAGTACTTGCCATTGGATCGTGGTGGGGTAAACAGTTAGATATCCCCGGCGGAGATCACCCGAGTGTATTAGACGGTGTACAGTTTTTGAGAGATGTCAATGAAGGTGGCCGGCCAGAAATGCCTGAAACAGTTGTAGTAATTGGTGGTGGTGATGTGGCAATGGATGCTTGCAGGGTTGCAAAACGATTACCCGGATGTAAAACCGTCAAAGTTATTTACCGACGTGGCCCTGAAGAAATACCAGCTCGAAAAATCGAGTTAGAAGGAGCTGTTAAGGAGGGTATTGAATTTATCTATAATACCCAACAGGTTTCACTTGAATCAGAAGGTAATCGGCTTTCTCTTACCTGTGTTCAGACGAAATTGGGAGAAGCTGATGAAGATGGACGCCGCCGACCCGTTGATGTTCCAGGCAGTGAGCACAAAATCGATTGTGGCATGATAATTGCTTCAATTGGGCAGGAGGGAAAATGCGCTCACTTAGACGATAAAGGCATGATGTTATCAGACCGGGTGCAAACAGAATGGGATACAATGTTGACTGACGAGCCTGGTGTATTTGCATGTGGTGATGGTGCTTTTGGGGGGTCCACAATTGTGATGGCAATGCATCACGGCCAACGTGTGGCTTATTATGTCAAAGCATTTTTAGAAGGCCACACTAAGCCTATGCCCTATCGCCAGCCATTTCGGACACGCCGTGTTCCTCTTGCACAGGATTTGGAGTGGGAAAAGCTTCCGGTTCAAGAGCCTGAATTCCACGGTTTGGGAAAAAATCCAATTGAGTTTCCAGAAATTGAAGATACTTATGGAGATTCGGATGCGTTTAAGGAAGCTGCCCGATGTTATCGTTGTGATGCTGAGACAGGTACGGCTGACTATGCGGTTCGTCACAGAGAGGATATCTTTGCAATGGCACGGACGAATCCTCTCGATGAAAAAGGCCATAAAAGGATGCTTGAACGAAGATTAAGTCCACGGGAGAATCCATTTCCCGAAGGACGTAAGGCTACTTTAGATGACCTGACATTTCTTCCAGCTAATTTGACTCGTCTGGTAATTGATCCTTACCGAGAAGCATGCCGACTAGATACTGAATTAGGTGCTGGTCGATTGAAATTAGACAAACCATTTTTGGCGACTGGATTTGATGACGCACCAGACCAGGTGCGAGCAGGGGTTGCTGAGGGGCTCGTTGAAAGCAGCACCCCATATATTGGTATGAAGAGCATTGGTAATAATGTTCCATGGCTACAATTAGTTGTACCGGGACAGATTGCCCCCAGTCCTGAAGCTCTCGGCCACATTTTCGCGGTTGGTCATCAGTTCGCGCCGATTGAATATAAACGAATATCAGATGGCCATATTATGGGGTTGTCTGTTTCAGCACCGGAACTGCTTCCAGTGGCAATACCATATTCATTAGAGCACGGTTTTGATTTTATCGTTTTAGATGGGAGTCGCAGTTTATCTTCTCCTTGGGCAGAATTGGCGGGAGAACCTGATCTAACCATCTTGCGAGATGCAATAGCTATACTACGTGACCTTCGCCGTGAAGAAGGTATTGGTTTAGTATATTTTGGTGGCGTACGGTCTGGCACTGACGCTGCGAAGGTAGTAGCATTGGGTGGTACGGCAGTAGTTCTCGGAATTACTCTTGCATTGGCAGCAGGAGGAGAAATCAATGAACGTAGTAATATTCGATTTTCTATGGATAGAAGCGACGCGGAGCGATCAGACGCTATAAAAAATATCATTAATGCTAGCGCCCAAGAGGCATCTATGATGGCGCGCTGTACAGGGAAGACGAATTTGCACAATGTCGAGCCGGAAGACCTGCGCGCTATTACTAAAGCTACAGCAATTGCTACAGGCGTGCCTCTGGTAGGAACAATTTAGTTTATACTGTCAAAGCGTCGAGGGTGACGATGATGGATATAGCGCTCAATTATGGAAAGAGCACACTTTCGGTGCCTTTGCCAGAACATCTGGCAGCTACGATCATCAGAAAGAAATTAATGCCTATTCTGGCTGATCCTGTATCTGTATTAGAAGATGCTTTTGCAAAACCTATTGGTGGAAAGCCCTTAGTTGAAGTTGCTCGTAATGCCAATCGAGCATGTATATTAATTTGCGATATAACCAGGCCTGTCCCGAATGGTGTAATACTTGCTCCATTATTAAGAACTCTCCTAAGCGCCGGAATGAAAGCAGAGAATATCTCTATTCTTGTGGCTACAGGTTTGCATCGTCCGAATATAGACGCAGAATTATTGGAGCTAGTGGGAGATCGGTGGGTCGTTGATAACTTCCATGTCGAAAACCACTTTGCGAGGGATAACTTGGCTCATGTTAATCTTGGTTTTACTAGAAGTGGCACAGTAGTAAAGCTAGATCGGCGATTTGTTGAATCTGATTTACGAATAGTTACCGGTCTTGTTGAACCTCATTTCATGGCTGGTTGGTCGGGTGGTAGGAAGGTCATAGCTCCTGGTATCGCGCACGCGGATACTATCACTACTTTCCATAGCGCTAGGTTTATGGAACATCCCAACTGCGATAATTGTGTGCTTGATGAAAATCCTTTGCATGAAGAGTTGTTAGAAATAGTGGATATGATTGGCGGGGCACATGCAATTAATCTGGTAATTGACGAATCACGGAATATATCCTTGGTAAATTTTGGTGAAATTAAAGCTAGTCATTTGGAAGCGGTGGAATTTATGAGAAACTTTGCTCAAATTAATTCGCCAAAGCGCTACTCAACAGTTGTTACAAGTGCTGCGGGATACCCTTTAGACAAAACTTATTATCAAACTATCAAGGGCATGGTGGGCGCTTTAGGTATTTTACAGGAAGGTGGAACTCTTATAATTGCTTCGGCTTGTTCAGAGGGTATGGGTTCAATCGATTATATTAAATCACAAGAGCGGTTAATAGCATTGGGCCCAAATAAATTTCTGAGTGAGATATTAGGCAAAAGTTATGCCGCCATTGATGAATGGCAAAGTGAAATGCTTCTTAAACCATTAAGAATGGGGCGAGTGTGTCTTTATACAGATGGTTTGTCTGATGAAGAGAAAAGCATAACTGGCGTGGAAATAATTGACTCTATCACCGAAACAATAACCCAATCAGTTGAGCAGTCTAACGACACAAATATTGCTATAATACCTGAAGGGCCGTATGTCGTCCCTCGGTACCACGCAAATTAGCATCTGGTAATTTCTACAAATCGACGGTTAGTATTGAAAGCTCGGTATAAAAATAAAGTAGAACAAACAAGCTTTATAGACAGTTATTACTGTCAGAAATTTGATCCATCATCACCCAGTGTTCTTGGGGACATTGTTATAGAAACTCTCGATCCCGAAAGAGAACGCCCTTCAATGGTTATGGTTGCGATGCGCCCCCCTTGGGAGAAAGTAAGTACACTCGATTCAGCTTGCACGCTAGTAATCGGTTTCCAGCCAAAATGCGGCATTTTTTGAGTATACCGTGCAAAAGCCTCGGCTGGAGATTCTCCTATTTTTAACACTAAACGTCCAGTCCACTTGTCTTGCCCGCCCAATATAAGACTGACCTCTTTATCGAGACGCGCACCTTGGGGAATTGGTATATCAGTAATCGGTTGGAACGCAGCGCTCTCTTCTCCCTCCACACTGATAGGCTCGCGACTTGCAGCTAATTCTGGTCCGCTACTACAAGCATTAAGCATGGCTATGACTGGGAACAGTGCTATTGCTAGTCGGATTATCATACTACTACCCTAACACTTTTCAGAAAGTATTTGAGATCGAGTCACCACCATAACATCATCATTACATACAATCCAATTCAAAAAAATTCAGTAAGACCGAGGTAGCCCAAGAACTTTTTCTGCTATAAAGTTAAGAATCATTTCTCGACTGACAGGAGCTATTCGTGCAATGTATATTTCACGTAAGTAACGTTCAACATGATATTCTTTAGCATATCCCATGCCGCCTAGTGTTAAAACGGCTCGTTCGCATGCCCTATGTGCTGCTTCGCTAGCTAAAAGTTTTCCAGCATTTGCTTCTGCACCACACGGAAGTCCAGAATCATAGAGGTGAGCCGCTTTAAAAACCATTAATTCTGCCGCTTCAAGCTCTGCCCAGATTTGTGCTAGTGGGTGCTGTATGCTCTGGTTTTTTCCTATTGCATTGCCAAATACATGCCTGTCACTGGCATAAGCTATCGCTTTTTCTAAAGCAACTTTACCTATTCCTATGGCTTCTGCGCCAATTAATATTCGTTCTGGATTAAGTCCATGTAAAATATATTTAAACCCTTCACCTTCTTTTCCAATCAAATCCGTGGACGGGACTTTTAAGTCATTAATGAAAACAGCATTGGAGTCCACAGCTTTTCTTCCCATTTTAGAGATTTCATGTATTTCCACCTGTTTTCGATCAAGGTCTGTATAGAACAGTGATAAACCATCTGTTGATTTGGTCACAGATTTTTTCTCTGTTGTTCGAGCAAGTAATAGAATTTTATTGGCTCCCTTGGCAGTAGAAGTCCAATGTTTCTGTCCATTTACTATATAAGTTTTACCGTCCCACGTAGCCTTTGTTTCTATGGCACCAGTATCAAGGCCAGCATTAGGCTCCGTTACCCCAAAACAGATACGGTCGTCACCTCTAATAATAGGAGGTATCATTCTTTCCTGTTGTTGAGGAGTGCCAAACTTTATAATTGGTTGTGGTCCCCAAATATTTATATGCACAGCAGAGGCGGCAGAAAAGGCTCCCCCTGAATGCGCAATTCGACGCAACATGATGGCAGCTTCCGTAACTCCAAGACCTGCCCCACCATAAAGTTCTGGCATAGTTATTCCTAACCAGCCGCCTGAGGTAATAGCCGACACGAATTCATCTGGAAATTGCCCGTCATTGTCACGGGCTAGCCAGTAATCATCACCGAATTTCTCACAGATCTGCTTAATTGTATCGTCAACAGTTATTTGATCTGGAGTGAATGTGCTATAATCCATTTTAAAACACCATTAGTAATAGTAGAGAAGTTTGATTTCAAAATAGCTATCGTCACTAAGAGTAAATTGCGGATCTAACTTGTGTATATCAAGAAAGAAGGTACTTTCCATTTCGAGATATATATTTTCCGCAACACGCCTTCCTGCCTCAAAAACGATATTGCGCGTTGACTTATTTAAATCCTGGAAGAAACCCAGTAACAATGTAGTATCTTCCTCATCATTAAAGGTTATTCGGAATGCTGAAAACAAGTCTTTTTCCGTGGCAACATTAGCGTTTTCGTTGCGGCTATCAAAGAGACCTTCAAACATCAGGCTTACGTCCAAACTGGTATTAAAAAGATTAAATAATATGTATTCAAACCCGCTAACAGTTGCAAAGTAATCCTCTTCCAATGAAACAGCATTAAGTTCTCCTTCACGCCAATAATATTCTGTCTTTAACAACCAAGCACCAGTTACAAATTGAGCATCTAAACCTAATTGTCGAATTTGGTGGTAGTTTGGTATTAATACCGGTGATCCAAATTGGTCTATACCTAAAGTAAACGTGGGCTCTCGACTTGTACCTTCAAACCAAGTTAGCCCAATATCTAAATTATCAAAACTATTGCTATATCGGGAAGCGATATCGAGATGTTGATGTTTGGCTGCGCTTTCAAATGTGGACTGTTCGCTATCCACCAGCGGAGTAGAGCGGAGCCGACCTTGTCGACCAGGAAAAGTTCGTTCTCTAAAGTAAGGTAGAGCAAACAATTCGAAAGTACCCCTAGAATTTATCCAAGATAGGTGTGCCATTGGCTGGCCCATTTTATGACTTCCATCCGGGTGTTCTACTAAGTCGGTTTGATTAATGATATCTACTAGGTGCCGTGACTCTGTTACTCCCCAAAATACCCGATCGATACCAACTCGAAGTTCCCATTGGCTATTTCCAAATTCGCCAAAAAAGAGACCATAAGCTTCTCTAAAGTCTAAATGTGTACGTTTTGAATCTGTGGAGTCATATCGAAAGAATGGCCTGATATTTAGAGAATTAGCAGATGAATTTTCGATATATATCTCTGGCTCTATTGTCAGTGAGATATTTTTATTTGGCTGATCCGGTTCACGACCCGATTCTAGAAAGTACCTTCCGTCTATAGATGAGTGACCATGAATTTCAGTAAATGTTGAAGCAGATATTGGCGTGACGAACAAATTAAATATAAGGTATAAGATTATTAAATGAGCAAAACTTAAAATGAGCATCAACGTGCTCGTTTTAAGCTAACTTGGGTAAAGTTTTGTTTTTCGAGATTCGCATTAAAATTATAGTCCTGTAAAATCAGGTTAGTGCTTTTTCCAGTCACATGGTTAACCATCAGCATTTCGTCAGCTCTCCAATGTTTGCCAAGGTATTGCTGGTAGCTCGAAACAGTTAAAGTTTTTAGATGTGTATCTTTTCGGTCAAAATATTTAACCTGCCAAAGTCTATACTCATTTTTATCCAACCAAGAAACCTGTCTCGAGTAACCGGACGTTTTACTAATCGGTGTTTGTTCTAATACCCAGCAAGTTAAAATTCCGCACGTTTCATCCTTTAACCAACGGTAATTAAACTTTTCAATTTCCTGGCTAATCATATCTTCATACGCAAATTCACTTCCCATAAACGGCCCAGATTTGTTAGCAGAGGAAATACGTTTTACGCGTTTCAAGGCAGGTAAATAGAGCCACTGGTCATCATCTTTGGTTTTATGTGCGTGAGTTAGCATTGCCGTACCTTTTACGTCGCGAGGCCGTTTGAAAACAATCAGGCTCCTGTCCCCATCGTCCTCACTTTCCAATACACTTATTTGCAAATGCCGTCGGCTTTCCTTTCCATTTTTATTTCGTAAAACCATAATTTGGTTGGAAACGTAACTTTTAAAACCTTTATCGTATTGCTCTGCCTCCTGAACTATCCGGAGACCTTTTTCTGTAGCATTTTCAGCCATCAATCTTGTGTCGAGTAGAATTAGTCCACAGATCGTCAATAACATAAATATAATTACATTTGTATTGAGGATATGTGTCATGACTTACTCCGGTCAAATTTAATAAGTAGTGGTGGAAGGAAAAGAAAGTCTGCAATAAGAGCTATTATTATTGTAATTGCAGTAAGTAGGCCAAGGCTCCAATTTACTTCAAATCCGGACGTAGTAAGAACAATAAAGCCAGCAGCAAGTATTGCTGTTGTGGTCCAGAGAGCACTTCCTACAGATCTAAAGGCATAACATACGGCTTCTTGTGAAGGTAATTGTTTTTCGCGTCGAGCCCGTAAATATTTGCTGAGGAAGTGGATTGTATCGTCAACAACAATACCAAACGTAACGGCCGTTACTACTGAGGCAGCTACACCAACATTACCGTTTAAATATCCCCAGAGTCCAAAACTCATCACAGCTGGGATGAAATTTGGTATCAGACTTAATAGACCTATTCGCAAGCTTTTGAGAGCAAAAATCAAAATAAGTGAAATAATTCCCATAGCAATTATAGTGCCTTTGAGCATGCCTTCTATATTTCGTTTTGAAATATATGCAAACATCATAGTCAAACCAGTGGCCTCCGTTACCATGTTTTCAGGTACGTTCTCTTCTAGCCATTGATGTGCAGCAGCAGCAGATTCCCGTTGTTGTTTAGCGGACATGTCCCGACCAATCACTGTCATGCGGGTAGCTGATTTTGCAACATCAATTTGGTCGTTCAAGTCTCGGCCAAAGGGTAGAGATAACTCGTATAATAATAAATATTGTGCCGCGAGTTCTCTAGAGTCAGGGATGCGATAATACGATGGGTCGTCCGCATGCATATTTTTATTTAATCTTTTCATTATATCTGAAAAAGCTGAAACGTGCACGATGTTGGGTTGTTGGCGGTACCATTCCGCAAACCTTTCAACGTTGGATATGTAGTCCGGATTACTTATTTCGCCTTCACCACCCGCTTTCAAAGAAAATTCAAATGATTCAACACCAGTTAAGTTTTCAATCACAAAATCAGTATCTCGACGGAATTCATAGCGGTCATCAAAATATTTGGTCCAGTTGTCATTTAGTTCTACCCGAGGAACGCCGAATGCTAGAACAATTATTATTATTGACATAAAAATTAGAAGCGTCTTACGGTTACTTACTACAAAAATTCCAAATTTTTCGAAGAAAGATTCCTGTCTTGATTTTTGAATAGGGACCCTCAGTGGCATTATATAAAGAAGTGCTGGAACAAAGGTTATTGCAAAAATAAACGCTGTTATCACTCCAAATGCCACAAGATTTCCCAAGTGGTGGAACGGAGGTGCGTCTGAGAAATTCATACTTAGAAAACCGATTGCTGTCGTTATAGTAGTGAGTAGCATTGGTTGGAAATTCACCCGCAAGGACTCAAGAATTGCCTCACGTTTAACAAGTCCTGATCGCATGCCGATCATAATAGTTGAAATAATGTGTACTGAATGAGCGATTGCTACGGTCATTGTTATTGTGGGCGCGCCAACATTTCCGCTGGACAGAAGCATACCTGACCAGCCGGCAAACCCCATAGCAGAAACAGCCGAAAAGATTACAACTAATAAAGTTGCAATAGTTCCGGAGATAGAACGTAAAAGCAATAACATTACAACTATGATAACCACTAAAATTATTGGTCCAAAAGTGGTTAAGTCATCGAACGTGGCGTCACCGAATGCCCTACTCATAATCACAGTGCCGGTTACATAGTAGTCCAAATGCGGATATTTGGATCTTGCATCCTGAACTATTGTGTTTACGGAATCAGAAATTTCTGTCACCGCCTCCGTAGAGTCGACAGGTAAGACAAAGTTAATAAGTATTGCCGTAGTTTTACCGTCTTCCGATATTAACCGGTTAAGAAGTTGAACTTCAGCTAGAGCAACAGATTTAATTCTTGTTAAATCATTTGGGGTTAAGGCGTCGGTATTGGGAACGAGGTCTTCAACTACCAATTCATCTTTATCTGCCCATGTATGGGTATAGTTTGTAAGAGAATCTACTCGCGTCGAATACGGCAACTGCCAAGACTGTTCGGTCAGTTCAGAAATTATACGCAAATTATTTTCTGTGAAAATATTACTGGGTGAATCAGTATATTTTGAAGAAACGACAATCATTACAGTGTTTGCTTCACTGTATGTCGCCTCAAGTGTTTCAAAGGCAATTAGTTGCGGATTGTCCTCGCTAAAATACACCCGACTATCATTGCTAATTTCCAGATACTGGCCACCGGCAGCCATAAAAACTACAAATACGGGGGTTGTTAAGATTAATAGCCAACGCCACCTTAAAATTAATATTCCAAAACTTTCAAGAGCAGCATTTTTATGATTGCGAGAGTTCAATATTTGCTCCGATATGAAATGCTATATACAGATATCATACCCAGTACCATTTGGAGTTTTGATGCCTTAAGTTCAAGAAGTGAAAAAAAATATTAATAAATATCATGTTTTTTAAACTAAATTTATAGCGATTAGGAAATTGTTCAGAGAACCAGTGGCTAGATAGGTTCTAGCCATACCGTCTAAGGACGGATCCATTTTTCTTGAGCCAGTTTCGATAAACTTTATGATCCTTGCATAAGGATGCCACAAGTACCCAGAACTTTGGCCCGTGATTCATTTCTTTTAAGTGACAGATTTCATGAGCTACTACGTAGTGGAGTACTTCAGGGGGGGAAAGTATAAGTCTCCAAGAGAAAGATAATCGGCCACTAGCAGAGCAGCTACCCCACCTGGAAACTGGGTCAGAAATTCTAAGTTTTGTGAATGGTTTTTCTATTTCTTGAGCTAATATTTCTGCATGTGATGTAATTATATGCCTCGCTTTAAGTTTTAGCCAGGAACTTACATCATCGGTAAAACTTTGATTAGTGCTTTGTAAGTAAACAGAATTCTCTGTATTTGAAAGTTTCTGTGTTGGATCTACTAGCCGATTAAATGTTATATCTCTACCGTATATTGGAAGTGTTACTCCAGGGTTAAAAGGGATAATTGAAGGAATTTTTTCCAGCTGATTCTGTATCCAGCGAGTTTTTGATTTTACAAAGGCCAACCCAGTTGGTAGTTCTGCCTGCATGGGTAATACTAGTAACACGTGTCCAGTGCGGTCATCAATTCGTATCAATATATGGCGAGCTTTCCTGCTATGGCGTATTATCAGATTAATTCGACGTCCATTGGGAAGAATTAGTTTAGAAGAAGATTTTGAAATTGTTAATGAGTTCATAAATATACAAAAATCTGCCGAATTAAAGATAATTAAGATGTCTGTATTCTGATTGTGTGTATTATCTTTGTTCAAACAATTATTGTAGTCAAATGTATATTGATTAATGCTGACCCTCTCTGATCTTTCGTACCGAATAGGTGGCAGAGCGCTTTTGGAGAAAGCTTCAGCTGGAATTGAACGTGGAAAACGGGTTGGTCTTGTTGGCGAGAATGGAAGTGGCAAGACAACTTTGCTAAGGCTAATATTGGGCAATATAGAACCAGACAGTGGTCAAATACTCCTAGCTCGCGGAACGACAATTGGCACAGTCTCTCAGGAAGCGCCGAGCGGCGATTTAACACCATTAGACATTGTTCTTTCTGCAGATGAGGTGAGACTGAAACTCCTATCCGAAGCTGAAACCACCAAAGATCCAATGCGAGTTGGTGAAATTCAAAACCGGCTTATTGATATAGGTGCTCATTCAGCCCCGTCTCGCGCAGCAGCAATTTTGGCAGGATTAGGAATTGGGCATTCCGCACAGAATGAATTTTCTTCAACATTGTCGGGTGGTTGGCGTATGCGGGTAGCATTGGCAGCCACTCTATTTATAGAACCAGATCTATTACTACTTGACGAACCAACTAACCATCTTGACCTAGAGGCGTCAATGTGGCTGGAGAATTATCTTAAGAATTATTCAAAGACACTTATTGTTGTTAGTCATGATAGACATATTTTAAATACCGTGACGGACAATATATTACATTTGGAAGCTCGGCAGTTAAAACTCTACTCTGGCGGGTATGATACTTTTGCTCGGACGTACAGGGAACACCGTGCAGCTAGGATTGCCAGTAATTTACGTCAGGATAGGAAAAAAAAGAAGTTGGAGAGTTTTATAAATCGGTTTCGTTACAATGCTAGTAAGGCCAGACAGGCTCAAAGTCGCCTTAAGGCGCTAAAGAAGTTAGAAGATTCAAATGATCACTGGAACCATAATGGAACTCAAATTGTTTTTCCAGAAACTGAGACTCTTGCCCCGCCTTTGATCACATGTTCCGGAGTATCAGTTGGTTATTTTGCGGGTAAACCGGTACTTAGTGACATAAATGTCCGTTTAGATCCAGAAGACCGTATAGCCTTACTAGGAGCAAATGGGAATGGTAAATCGACTTTTGCTAAATTGTTGTCGGGGGAGCTTAATCCGCTGACGGGTGAGGTCGGTCGTTCAAAACAATTGCGTGTCGGATATTTTTCGCAACACCAGATAGAGGCCTTGGAAAGTGACCTGACCCCAGTAGAATTATTAAGTAGGGAAATGGAGGGCGAGACGTTAAACGCCATTCGTTCCAAGTTAGGTGCGTTTGGTTTCCAACAGGAGAAAGCAGACATAACGATTAAGGATTTATCGGGGGGCGAGAAAGCCCGGTTAAATTTAGCTCTTATCAGTTGTCAAAAACCACAAATCTTAGTTTTAGACGAGCCAACCAATCATTTGGACTTGGAGACACGAACCTTATTAATACATGCCTTAAATCACTTTCGCGGAGCGGTCGTGCTCATTACTCACGACTGGGAATTATTAGCGCTTACAACAGAGCAACTATGGTTAGTGTCTGATGGAAGGATACGCTGTTACAGTGGTGATCTGAACGATTATCGTCAACATGTCTTAGCTACAAAAAAAGATAGCCAAGGACAGAAGAAACAAAATACTAAAAGTTTAAAAGCAAAACAAATGACCCGGCGGGATGAGGCTATCAAGAGAGTTGAAGAGGGACATTTAAGGCGCGCAGTAGAAAGAGCAGAACAACGATTAAATGAAGCTATTACAACCAAACAAAATATCGAAGCCATGATGGCTGAAATGTATGGCCAGAGGCAGGAAAGTGGAAAATTATCTGATCTGAATAAGCAATTAAAATCAGCAGAGACAAAAATTATAGAGGAAGAGACATTGTGGTTAGAGGCTTCGGAAAGACTTGATTCTGTATAATTTAGCTGGTCATGTGAGAGTAAATCGTGGATAAATTTCAGAAATATCTTTCCACACGATAGTCCGAATTAGTTTCAGGTTCTCAGGTGAGGGTGGTGGGGTCTTTAATATCTTTTCTGGATACAAGAATTTGAAACCAGTATTTTGCTCCACGCTAGAAATAGTTTCACCTTCGTGGATACTTTGCAAACAAAAGCATCGGCGTTGATTGTCAAATGAGAATATGCATTTATCAGTTACCAATGCATATGGTCCGCCAGTTCGGTAGATATTTTCCGGACTAGAGCCCGGGGCAGAAATAAAATCAACTTTAGGCACTAAGACCCTGCAGCTGTGCTCCTGTCGAAATAAAATCACTCTGGGCACAAGAAAGTAGAGGTATGCTGAACCATAGGATCCAGGAAACCGTACCTTGAAATCAGGATAATTCCCCAGCCCTAGCAAATTAACATTGGCGTCTCCATCAATCTGTCCACCGCCCAAAAAGAAAGCATCAATTCGACCTTGAGCTGCACAATCAAATAGTTCTCGGTTGCCCTCTGTAAAGTCGTTATGCTTTTCATTAGATAAGACACTTACCCTTACAGGCAGTTGAGAGCGTGCTCGAACCAGCAATGCTGCTGCACCGGGTATGGGAGAAGAAGCCCCCACCGCTATGTGGCTTAGGCCGTCTAACATTTTGGCTATTTCGGAGATAAGTAGTTCTGTTTTGGTATGTTTAGGTTCAATCATAGGACGTACTCGTTAAGATACTGTATAAAACTTTCCCTTTTACACGCCATTTTGGCGTATAGCTCTAGATGAGAATAATCTGGAGAGTATATTTTTGATAAACCTAGAGGCCATGCGCCATTAGAAACTTCAGCAATGGCGGTAACGTACATTGCTGAAAGGGCGCCACATGCTGTCAATTCGTCACTCATTATGTTTGTCTCCCGAATCTCCTCCACTGTCACTAAAGTTTGTTCTGCAGCATGTGACATAGTTGCCAATTCTCGCCGCCTACCAATCCAAACATTGCCGTCACGGTCGGCAAAAGGAGCATGAAAAATTGCAAAATTAGTCCTAATTGCAGGCAAAAATACAATTGGATCATTTTTTCCGAACGGATTTTCTAATTGTATCCAGTCCGGTCGAGTTTGAAGTAGGTCTGTACCGATCAATCCTCGAAGTGGTAAAAATGGAAGACCTTTTTCACTTGCTTGCAGCCCTGCATGGATGGCTGGGCAAGTAGAATGAATTATTTCTAATATTCCTGCTTTTAAAGCGGCGCTAACTTGAGGAGCTGGGCCAAATTCTCCCAGGCTAACCGCAGCTGTTTCGATTGTTGATACACACCCTGCTCCAACCAACATATCTGTTTGAATACCGCTTTGGGGTACGGACAAGAGATGTAGTTTAGTTTTATTTTGACGGATTAAAGCACGCGTTATGGCCATAGAAACAAAAGAATAATCTGGTGGTATCGAGATTGAAGAGTCGCTACTAACCAATTTCGCGAGTTCATCTACTGGTAAAATGGCAGTTTCATGCAATCTAAATGTCCTTAATCAGTTACAAGTCTGTGGTTTCTGAACTAATCTTTAGAAGTACGCAAATCTACTGATAGTTAATACCAGCGCTCTCAATTTGCCACGATCCATGATTCTTCGACCGCGATTGAATACTCTCTCTATTCAAAAATCATCTTCTTCAAACTGTGTGATAGCAGATTTACCCGCCATAATACTTAAGAACAGAGATATTGCTTCAGGGAGCAGTTTTGATACATAAAATTGAGCTGTTTTAATTTTATTAGAGTAATAACTATTACTATTTCCATCAGGAGATCCAGAGATTCCGGCTGCAGCTTCTTTGGCCATCATGAGCCACATGTAGCCAATTGCAACAATACCAAACATTTTGAGGTAGTCGGTCGCGACCGCCGTAGCCTCTTCAGGGTCACCGAGTCCTTTTTGTGCGATAGTGAGGGTGGCTTGCTGAAGTTTGGTAAGCGATTTCGAAAATGGGGGTATTAATTCTTTTAGGGCACTATTATGAGAATTATCCTCAATGAATGCAGTTGCTGGGTGAAAAAATTGCCTCAAAAGCCTGCCAGCATTTAAACTTAGTTTGCGGCCTACAAGATCCAGTGCCTGAATACCATTTGTTCCTTCGTATAATTGCGCAATTCTGGCATCACGGACTAGTTGTTCCATACCATGTTCTGCTATGTAACCATGTCCGCCGTGAACTTGTACTGCCATATTTGTCCCTTCAAAGCCTCGGTCAGTGAAAAAAGCTTTGATAATGGGCGTCATTAATTGCACCAGCTCATCTGCATTTCGTCTAGCTTCTTTTTTTGGATGTTTAAGAGAAATATCAAGTTGCATCGCTGTCCAATAAGCCAGAGCTCTCGCCCCTTCATTATAAGCTCTAGTTGTAAGTAACATTTTACGTACATCAGAGTGAACGATAATGGGGTCTGCGGCATCTGAATTATGTTTATTTGCAGTTACGGATTTTCCAGCGCGCCGTTCTTTAGCATACAGAACCGCTGACTGATAGGCAGTTTCACCCAAGGCTAGGCCCTGCATACCAACACCTAGTCTGGCTCCATTCATCATGGTAAACATGCAGCTTAAACCTTTGTGCGCCTCACCGACAAGGTACCCTTTAGCTTGATCAAAATTTAATACGCATGTTGCTGAGCCATGAATCCCCATTTTTTTCTCAATAGAGCCGCACGAAACGCCGTTTCTGGGACCGATCTCTGCATTATCTTTTTTACCTTTAACAATAAATTTAGGTACTAGAAACAGACTGATTCCACGAACTCCATCCGGCGCATCGGGCAGTTTTGCCAATACTAAATGAATAATATTATCTGATAAGTCATGTTCGCCAGCAGAGATAAATATCTTCGTTCCACTGATGTCATATGTACCGTCATCGCAGGGTGAAGCTTTGGTTCGAATGAGGCCAAGGTCTGTGCCACAATGACTTTCTGTTAAGCACATGGTGCCACTCCAAGAACCGTCAGTAAGAGGCGGTAAAAAGGTGTCTTTTATTTCCTGACTACCATGGCGTTCGATTAACCCCGCCGCACCCCTTGATAGTAGGGGATAGACACTAAAGGCTAAATTGGACGAGCAAACCATTTCTTCGACAACAAAGTTCAACAGCATGGGAAGGCCTTGCCCGCCGTATTTAGGGTCTGCGGATATTGCCTGCCATCCCCCACCTACAAATTGGTCGTAGGCATTTTTAAAACCCTGTGGGGTTCTTACAACTCCATTCTCATATGTGCAACCTTCCTCATCCCCAATGCGATTAAGAGGCAGCAACTGATTCTCACAAAATTTTGCGCTCTCTTCCAGGATAGAGTCTATTGCATCGGGCGTCGCATCTTCATATCCTGGGAGTTTGCTGAGTTGTTCTACTTCCAGCATTTCATGAAGAATAAAACGCATATCGCGAAGAGGGGCTTTATAAGTTTGCATTTAAATGTTCTCCCAAGAGAAATAGGACATTAATTTCTAAGCGGCTTACCAGTTTCCAGCATATGTTCCATGCGGGCAATAGTAAGAGGATTTTTTGCCAATGTAACAAGTGCTTCAAGTTCTAGACCCGAGAGGTCATCTTCACTGATACCGTCAGTACTATCAGTTTCACCACCGGTCAGAATAATTCCTAGTTGTTCAACTACGGTCAGGTCGTGTGGGGTTGCTTTGCGTGTTTTTGCCAGTCCTCGAACCGCCATCATTAAGGCAACACGCGCACTTTTCCCCGGTAGCTTAATTGAAACTGGCGTAGGAGCTTGATATTGACCAACAAGTTTGAGGGCACGTTCTTTAGCGTCTCCGAGAAGCCTATCAAGATTGGCGGTCACACCATCATTTTTTCTCAAATAGCCTAAATCAATAGCCTCTGCTGCAGACCGAGACACTTTCGCTAGACCAACATTTTGGAAAATTTTAGTTATAGTTGGCATTGCCCCACCACTAAGAAAACCGCCTGATTTTTCTGAAAGGCCACGCACTAGTAGTTCTTTGCATCCGCCCCAACCTGGAATTAGCCCAACGCCAACTTCGACCAATCCAACGTATGACTCAGTATGAGCTTGAACTGTATCACAGTGTAGAAGAATCTCACAACCTCCACCGAGCGCCATGCCAGCAGGCGCACCCACTACTGGAAACGGAGCAAATTTAAGTGCTTTGAAGGCTTGCTGCCCTTGTTCTACCATATCTCTCATCATTGGCCAGGCTGCGACGTTCAAGGCAAATAGAGCGAGCCCAAGATTAACTCCGACAGAAAAATTACTACCTTGGTTATGGAGAACTAGCGCTTTATAATCTTTACTTACTTTATCAACAGAATTAACAATCATTGACAATGTGTCGGGGTCAATAGCGTTCATTTTGCTGTGAAACTCTAGGCATGCTACGCCGTCACCTATATCCCAAAGGCTTGCCGAGCGATTTGTAAGTAATGGGGCGCTTCCTCTTTTGATATCACTCAAAAGTAATATTCCGGGTGGCCGTTCGACTTTTGTATAATTTCCTTCAAGATCTAAAAATTTCAATACTCCGTCTTCAATTTTATAAAAACTACCATTTTTAGCAGCGAGTTCTAGGAGGGGTGGAATGTCCCTCCCTTCTTTTCTTAATCTTTCTACAAACCAACACGCGCCAATTTTATCTATCATTTCAAACGGGCCAAATTTCCACGCGTAACCTAATTTCATAGCATCATCAACTCCGATAATAGTATCGGCGATTTGAGGTATTAAATCAGCTGCGTATAAAAGTGTTTGAGACATAACCTGCCAAGCAAAATTACTGGTTTCGTCACCATGTTCAAAAAGTTTGCGGGGCGATTTCCCAGCTGCCTTTACACTATCAGGCGTCAATCGCAGAGCGGTTGAGTACTTTCCACTTGAAAGGTCTATCACTTCTTTGACGGGCGTTTCTGACTCTTTATTAAGCTTATAAAATCCACCCTTTCCCTTGCGTCCTATAAAACCTTCTTCAATCATTGTTTTGATTAACTTAGGTTCTGCATAAAGTTCTCTATAAAGATCGTTTTCTGGAACATGCTCATATAAACTTTTACTAACAAGGGGCATCAAATCTATTCCGACCAAATCCATCAGGCCAAAAATACCTGTTTTTGGTATTCCAAGTACTGGCCCAATCGCGCTGTCCGCATTTTCAACGGAAATGCCACTTTCAAGTGCTTCCATTACCGCTGCCTGTATCCAAAACGTACCGATGCGATTAGCTATGAAGCCTGGGGTGTCTTTGCAATGAACAATTCCCTTTCCGAGTTTTATATCGGCAAAAGCGGTGATCAGCTCCACTGCCTCCGGCCGGGTGTTACTACTTGCAATAACTTCCAGAAGTCTCATGTAACGTGGGGGGTTAAAAAAATGGGTGATTAGGAAGTCTTTGCGGAACGTATCATCCATAACCTTTACTAAATCACTTAGAAGTATGGTAGAAGTATTTGAGGATACAATACTGCCGTTTTTACGCACATCGTTTAGTAGTTTGTATATACCCTGCTTCGCGTCACATTTTTCAATTACGGCTTCGATAATCCAGTCCGCATCTGAAATTAAGTGTAGATCGTCTTCTAAATTTCCGCATGTAATCTTCTTTGCATTAGTTTTGTGCATAAATGGGGCGGGTTGTTCCTTGATCATTCGGTTAACGGCATCAATTGCAAGCTGACTACGCTTTTTTGATTGTTTTGGAACAATATCTAGAAGAACCACATCACAGCCAGCATTTGCAATATGCGCTGCAATTCCACTTCCCATCAAGCCGGCTCCAATCACCGCTATTTTTCTTATTTCCATTAGGCTGCCTCAAGAATAGTCGTAATCCCCTGACCGCCGCCAATACATTGAGTTGCTACAGCATACTTTTTATTTTCGCGTTTTAGTAATTGTGCTGCTTTACCAGTTATTCGTGCACCGGTTGCGCCAAGCGGATGGCCAAGTGCTATGGCGCCGCCATCTAAATTCAATTTATTGAGATCAATAGAAAGTTCTCGCACACACGCTAGTGCTTGCACGGCAAATGCTTCGTTCAATTCTATTATGTCAACATCAGATATGCTTATTCCAGCTCTAGCAAGTGCTTTATTGGTTGATACAACCGGTCCATATCCCATAATTTCGGGTTGGCAGCCAGCTACTCCAATACTTTTTATAATAGCCAGGGGTTCTAAATTATTTGCTGAGGCGAACTCCTCAGTACATACGAGTACGGCAGAAGCGCCATCTGTAAGCGGCGATGATGTTCCTGCTGTCACAGTACCTTCTGCATCGAAGGCTGGCTCTAAACTGGCAAGTGCTTGCAGGTCGGTATCAGGCCGTATGCACCCATCCTCAGCAAGCCTCTCTCCATCGCATTCGATCGGCACAATTTCATCGCTTAAGAGGCCAGTTTCTCGAGCTGAGGATGCTTTTCTGTGACTTGAAACGGCAAGTTGTTCTTGTTCCTCTCGAGGTATTTGATATTTTTCTGCCAAATTTTCTGCAGTTTCCCCCATCGCCATATAGGCTCCTTCATTCTGCTCACTTAGATCAACATTGGGCATAGGGTTATACCCTCCCATTGGAACGCGAGACATTGATTCAACCCCTGCGCAGACAAATGCTTCTCCAGCATTCATCTGTATTGCACCAGCTGCGATGTGGATTGATTGCATTGAAGATCCGCAAAATCGATTAACAGTTACACCACCAACAGAAATTGGCAAATCTGATAACAGACCCACAATACGGGCTATATTAAAACCCTGTTCGCCTTCTGGAAAGGCGCAACCCATAATTAGATCTTCAATGCCCGAAGGGTCTAAATCCGAGTCCGCAATCAAACCTTTCACCACATCAGCTGCTAGATCATCTGGCCGTTTTTTAGCCAATTGGCCTTTATGGGCAAAATGAAATGGAGATCGTTTATATCCTGCTATGATTACCGGTTTCATCGGCTAACCTCATTTTGTTCGTGTTTATGATCTAACAACTTATTTTAAGATGGGGATTCATTTGCCTGTTTTGAAGTTTCTTCTGCAATTAATTCTTTTTTAGAAAGTTTACCAATAAGTGTTTTTGGCAACTCATTCCGAAATTCAACTTGTTTTGGCATTTCGATGGGAGATAACTTGTCCTTTAAAAATGTTAAGAGTTCGTCTGTTCCAAGTGATTGGCCATCTTTTAGTTTTACAAAAGCTTTAACTACCTGCTTCTTGTAAGAATCATTTATCCCAACTACTGTTGCTTCCTCGACCGCTGGATGTTTGTAGATAGCTTCTTCAACGTGTCGCGGGTATATATTGTACCCGCCAGAGATAATCACTTCTTTAAGCCTATCAATAAGATATGTATAGCCATCTTTATCTATATAGCCAACATCCCCGGTGTGGAACCGACCATCAAGCAGGGCGTTATTACTTTCTTCCTCACGTTTCCAATAACCAAGCATTATCTGTGGTCCTGTGAGGCATATTTCTCCAGTTTCCCCCTGTTCCAATACCTGAGAGGGGTTATCAACATCTGTAATTTCTACTATAGTTTGGGGTGCAGGCAGTCCAATAGACCCTACGCGTGACTCTCCTGTTGACGGATTGCAAAGCGCTATTGGGGAGGTTTCGCTTAATCCATACCCTTCTAATAACGTACACCCAGACAAAGATTCAAATTTTTCCTGCACTTCTCTGGGTAGAGAATCCCCGCCTGCTAAACAATATTTCATAGAGTTAAGGTTATATTTGCCCTTTGCTACGCCTGGGTGATTATTGATAGCAATATAAATTGTAGGTACTGCTGGAAAAAATGTGGGCCTTTTCTTATGAATGGCTTTTAGTAAACTTTCTAATTCAAAGCGCGGTAGCAGAATCATCTTAGCTCCAGTATGTACACTGAAGTTCATTACTACTGTCATTGCAAACACATGAAAAAGCGGAAGAACCCCCATTAAAACTTCTTCGCCAAACTCAGTTTTTGGAAATAGGTATACTGCTTGTTGTACATTGTTGGTAAGGTTAGCATGCGTGAGCATAGCTCCTTTAGGAACTCCAGTCGTTCCACCTGTATACTGGAGCACAGCTATATCAGTATGTGGGTCTATTTCTGGAGTGGCATAGTCCCCGTTATTATTAATCAATTGTTTAAATGACATACTCTTTCCGTCTGTCGGCAGTCTGGATATATCCTTACTGCGGAGTAGTTTGTATAGTAGGCTTTTGAAGCTTGGAAGCTGTTCTGCCATGGTGCAGAGAACAACTTTCCTAAGTTGTGTTTTAGCAAGTGCTGCTATGGCTTTGTCGTGGATCATCGGAATATCAAGAGTAATTATGATATCTGTTTCCGAATCTTTTATTTGTGCCTGAATTTCATCTGCTGCATAGAGAGGATTAAAATTTACTATCGTACCTCCAGCCATAAGTATTCCATAATAACAAATAACCATCGCCGGACAGTTTGGGAGCATGAGACCCACATTTACACCTTTAGCCACACCTTCTTTCTGAAGGCCTTTGGCAACTCTTTGAGCTAGGGTGGCTACTTCACTATAAAGATAAACTCTTCCCATAAAATCAATAGCGGGCTTATTCCCATACACTTTTGCTGCATTTTTCATGAGTTCTGGCATTGTTCCAGGGTTGAGGGGAGACCGCCAATCAATATCCTCGGGGTATGACTTTTCCCATAAATGTTCATTTTTTGTTGCTCGTGTTTGTTCGGTCATCATCCTACTCCATTGAAATTAGAAGCAAATTGTAAAATGGCCGATTTTATAGCCATAATTTATTCTACTCACAAAGCTTGTCTCCCATTGGAGGTTGGGGGTTCATTGATAATTAATTTATGATATGACGATTAGAGAAGACAATATCTATGGTTTCCTTGTTCTGAAAGTCGAAAATCTAACTGCGCTTTTGGTATTTCTTTTCAACATAATCCTCCACAATTTCTTCAAAAGCTTCAGCAATGCCTTCGCCACGCAGCGTGACAGTCTTTTTTCCATCTACGAAAACTGGGGCTGCAGGCGTTTCACCTGTGCCCGGGAGACTAATGCCTATATCGGCATGTTTGCTTTCTCCGGGACCATTTACAATACATCCCATAACAGCTAACTGCATGTCTTCCACCCCGATATGAGTTTTACGCCACTCTGGCATACGAGAACGTACGTGTCCTTGAATTTTTTCTGCCAACTCTTGAAAAACGGTACTTGTTGTTCGACCACAGCCTGGACAGGCAGTTACTAGAGGAGTAAATGATCGGAGTCCCATAGTTTGGAGAATTTCCTGGGCTACAAGTACTTCTTGTGTACGATCACCATCTGGGGCAGGCGTTAGGGATATACGAATAGTATCACCTATCCCTTGTTGCAGTAGTATGGAGAGAGCTGCAGTAGATGCAACAATGCCTTTTGACCCCATGCCGGCTTCCGTTAACCCTAAATGTAGCGCATAGTCTGAACGCACTGCGAGCGATCCGTATACGGCGATCAGGTCTTGAACCTTGCTGACCTTGCAGGAAATAATTATTCGATTTGCGTTCATGCCAATTTGTTCGGCCATGCTGGCACTCTGCAAGGCGGATTCAACTAATGCATCGCGGGTAACTTCGTCTGCTGCTTTTGGATTTTCTAACTCTCCGTTTTGATCCATCATTGCAGCAAGTAATTCCTGATCTAGGCTGCCCCAGTTAACGCCAATTCGCACTGGGCGATCATATTTGAGTGCGACTTCAATCATAGTTTGAAATTGCCGATCTCGTTTTTCCCGGAATCCTACATTGCCAGGATTAATACGATATTTTTCCAGTGCTTCGGCACACGCTGGATGTTCGATAAGCAGTTTGTGCCCATTATAATGAAAGTCTCCGACCAGAGGTACATTGCAATTCATGGTATCAAGTTGATCGCGTATATGGGGTACTGCGCTTGCGGCTTCAGACGTGTTAACAGTTATACGTACGAGTTCTGACCCTGCTTCAGATAACGCTTTAACTTGTAATGCGGTCTTTTCTATATCTGCGGTGTCAGTATTAGTCATTGATTGGATAAGTATTGGTGCTCCACCACCGATTTGGTGAGGGCCGACACGAACACCTATGCTACGGTTACGCTTATTGTTGAGCATAATTAATTCCAAAACTATTGAGCATAATTACTTGTTAAATATTGTTATTCTGTTCATGCAGAAACCTTAGTTTCTGCCCTTTTTAAGAAATCGATAGTAGAAGCAATTGTTTCATCTGGACATTCTACCAGATCAGCATGTCCAATGTCTTCGTAGACTATAACCTCACAATTAGGGATGTTTTCAGCTACCCATTTGGCTCCCGCACCAGTACTTCCCGTTTCCATAGGCGTTAACATGTCCCTTTTTGCTGTTATTACCAAGGTCGGAGATTTTATGTTTTTGCAATCATCCCTTAAGTCCATACTTTCCATCGCATGGCAAGCTTGTACTACAGTTTCTACAGAATTAAGTCCAACTACATTTCTTACCATTTCTACAAGGTTATCACCATTGGGGCCGTCAAGATATTGTGCTCCCACAGCTTGTGTGACTACGTGGTCAGCAAATTCAGCTGAACAACCCCAGGTTTGAGCCATATGACGCCATGTCTTAAACATGAATTTTCTCATTTTATCACACTTTGCGAACGCGCAGTCACTCACAACTCCGATACATTTCTCCGGATATTTGGCAGCAAACTTTAGAGCTATCATTCCACCCGCGGAAGTACCCATTATATGGGTTTGATGGATACCAAGTTCCTCCAAAAGAGCGGCTAGATCGTCTGCCCAAAGGTCTAAATTATAGGGTTGTAAAGGCCTATCACTTAGCCCGTAACCTCTTTGGTCATAGCTAATAAGTTTAAACTCTCTCGCTAATCCCTCCCATACCAGGCCAAAGTTTTGGCGGCCAAATAAGGAGCCACCGATTAACGCTAGGGGATCCCCATCACCCATAAATTCATAATATATATCGATTCCATTTGCTTCTATTTTGGGCATTTCCCAATCCTTTTTTGTAACTCTACGATTTGAAGTTTTTAAACGTTGCTATAATAGTATCTTATTATTATAGGACACTGTTTTATTCTTCGATGTCGCGAATTATAATAATTCTATTTTAGCATACGCTATTAATGCACATTTATAATAGTTCATTCTTATGGTATTTAATTTTATCAGTACTCAAGAGCAGCTGCAAAGTGCCCTATTAAATCTCGTTAAAGAAGACGTCGTGTGCATGCCTCTTTTGCAAAAGGAGAACTTGGTTGACTTACTTACTGCTTCAAAAATGCTTTCATACCGAACTAGCCGATCGGAAGTTGGGTCGGGTTCAAACATCGTAAAACAAAATTTTGAAATTTGTATGTCGCCTCCAAAATTGACCATTTTTTGGGATTTAGGCTGTGAATTAGAACGATTGTTACATGGGGCGTTTGGCGAATTGACACCACCCTTGTTGTTGGAGAAATTTCAAATCAACGATATCGTCGTTCAACGTTATACTGCAGGCTCATTAGGAATTTCTGCCCACCGAGATCATTTGAAATATAGGGGTCTGGTTTGTCTGATTTTGTTATCTGGTACTGGCCGGTTTTATACATGTAAAGACCGCCTAAAATCAAAAAGAACAGAGGTTTTGTGGGCTCCAGGCAGTGTTCTTTTCATGCGCGCTCCTGGCTTTGCAAATCGTGACGAGAGACCTTTCCATTATCTTGCTGACGTGTCGACTGAACGTTACAGTATCGGTCTTCGTTACGATTCACAGTTAGCAAACAACTTTGTCTAGGTTTTAATTATCATCCATTTTTAGCGCCGCTAAAAATGCTTCGTGTGGTATTTCCACATTACCAAATTGCCGCATGCGTTTTTTTCCTCGTTTTTGCCGTTCGAGCAACTTCCGTTTGCGGGTGATATCTCCTCCATAGCATTTTGCAGTTACGTCTTTCCTTAAGGCACTCACAGTTTCCCTGGCTATAACTTTCCCTCCTATGGCAGCCTGTATGGCTACTTTAAAGAGTTGTCTCGGTATAAGGTCCTTGAGTCGTAGGCATAGAGCCCGGCCACGTATTTCAGCATTGTCCCTATGTACTACCATAGATAATGAATCAACATGATCGCCATTTATTAGAATACTAAGTTTAACGAGGTTACTAATTCGATAATTATCTAAATCATAGTCAAAACTTGCATATCCCCGTGAATGAGACTTTAACCGGTCATAAAAATCAAAAACAACTTCATTCAGTGGCAAAGAATATGATACCAACGCTCGGGTTCCAGCATAAGTAAGGTCAATTTGTTCTCCTCTTTTTTCTTCACAGAGAGCAAGTACGGGACCAAGAAACTCGTCAGGAACCATTATGCTAGCTTTGATCCACGGCTCACTAATATTTTTTATGGTGGTTGGGTCGGGCATGTCGGCTGGATTATGCAGGGTTGTTTCATTTCCTGATGTGGTTTCAATATGGTAAACGACACTTGGAGCTGTAGCCACAAGGCTTAGGTCAAACTCTCTCTCTAACCTTTCTTCAATAATTTCCAAGTGTAGCAAGCCGAGAAACCCACAGCGAAAACCAAGGCCTAGGGCTGCAGAAGTTTCGGTTTCAAAGTGAAAACTTGAATCGTTCAGGCTTAATTTTCCGAGGCTCTCACGAAGTCTGTCAAAATCTGCCGAATCTGCCGGAAAAAGGCCACAAAAAACGACGGGGACACTTGGTTTGAACCCGGGAAGAGCATTTTTTGTTGGGCGTTGGTCTTCTGTGATAGTATCTCCTACTTGGCATTCAGAGGTATCTTTAATGCTTGCTGTAATAAAACCAATTTCTCCTGGTCCAAGTTTTTCAATTATCTCAGCTTTTGGAGTGAAAATTCCAACTCGCTCAATTTCATGTATGGAACCCAATCCCATCATATGAATACGCAAGCCTTTACGTAAAATCCCATCTCGCACTCTTACTAAGATAATGACCCCGAGGTATTGGTCATACCAGCTGTCAACCAAAAGTGCTTTAAGTGGTGCATCGATAGTTCCTTTCGGAGCCGGAAGACGTTCTACCACCAAATCTAAAACTTCTGAAACTCCGACCCCTGTTTTGGCTGAAATTAAAGTGGCATTTCTAGCATCTATACCGATTACATCCTCAATTTGCTGTTGTATTCTTTGAGGTTCAGCAGATGGAAGGTCTATTTTGTTTAAAACAGGGATAACTTCGTGATCAGTTTCAACAGCGAGGTAAGCGTTGGCTAATGTTTGGGCTTCCACACCTTGAGTAGAATCAACAATTAGTAGGGATCCTTCGCAAGCGGCAAGAGACCGGCTGACTTCGTAGGAAAAGTCGACATGTCCTGGAGTATCCACTAGGTTCAATATATAGATCTGGCCATCCTTTGCTTTATGTATAAGACGTACTGTTTGGGCTTTAATTGTTATGCCCCGTTCACGTTCTATATCCATCGAATCAAGAACTTGGCTAGTCATTTCCCTTTTATCGAGACCACCACATATTTCAATCATTCTGTCTGCAAGAGTAGACTTCCCATGGTCAATATGAGCGATGATAGCAAAATTGCGTATTTTAGCTGTGTCGGTCATATGCAATTAGAGGTCTTAAAGTTTAAGGTTAAAAGTGTTATGAGCTCGTATTAACGGCGCAGTTCCCCGCCAGTGATTCTTTTTACATTATTAATTACCTTTTGCGCTATTTTTTCTATGTCTGAGTCTGTTAATGTTGCGCTGGTTGGTTCCAGTTTTACAGTAATAGCTAATGATTTGTTTTGTTTTCCAACTTCTGTGTCTTCATATAAGTCAAATAAGGACACTTTGGAGATTATAGTTCTATCTGCACTACGCGCCGCATCTAACACGTCCTCAGCCACTACGTCCTTGTTGACTATGAATGCAAAATCCCTTTCGACGGCTGGAAAGTCTGAAGTCTTTAATGCTGGTTTTGTAAAATGTCGCTTTTGCTTTTTGGTTGGTATCAATTCAATAAAAACCTCGAATGCAACTAAAGGAAAATCTATGTCCATTTTTTTTAATATGATCGGATGTAGTTCTCCGAATTGCGCTAATGTAGTTTTACCAAGCGTTAGTTTTCCAGATCTTCCGGGGTGATACCAATCTGGTGCACCCTGTTTGATTGTTAAATTAGCGATAGGCGCTTCAGCCGCACTGAGTGCAACAAGCGCATCTCCTTTTGCATCAAAACAATCAACATCGCGTGCTGAACCATAGTGATTCTTTTCTATGGCGTTCCCCGACCGTATGCCAGCTATCACGGAGCTTTGCTTGTCATGCCCAGCATATTGGGGGCCGGTTTCAAACAAAGCTAAGTTTGAGAATCCACGATCAGCATTGCGGCGACCTGCAGAAATTAAGTTAGGAATAATCGAGGGGCGCATGACGTCAAGATCACTGCTAATTGGGTTTGCAAGAGTTAATTCGGGCAAACCACCACCAAAAAGTTTTGCCTTTCCAGAGGACATAAAAGACCAAGTAACTGTTTCGCACATTCCTTTACTAGCTAGAGCTCGTTGTGCCCAGCGCAATCGTCGGAGCGCAAGTGGTAGAGCTGCGTTGGCGCTTCGCTTGAGTGGCTTTAAGGAAATAGCTGGGATGTTTTCAAAACCGTGAACCCTCAAAATTTCTTCAACAATGTCAGCCTCGCCAACTATATCTGCTCTCCATGACGGTGGGGATACAGATAAAGACCCCGATTCTAACGAGGCGACTTTAAAACCTAACTTCTGCAAAATATCTATGCATAGATATTTTTCAATATTTACGCCCCCTAACGACCTTATTCGGTCATGCTGGAATGTAATCTCGGGGTACTTAGTGGGCAATGTCCCCGCAATTACCATTTCGCTTGGGTTGCCACCACACATGTCCAATACCAATTGTGTAGCAATTTCCATGCCGGGTACGACAAAGGCCGGGTCTACCCCTCTTTCAAAACGATACCGAGCATCCGATTCTAAATTTAATTCGCGACCCGTACGTGCTGTTTGAGTCGCATCAAACAATGCAATTTCTACGAAGACATTTTCTGTATTATTTGTACAGCCAGTATTTTCGCCACCCATTACACCTGCTAGGCTTAGAACACCAGTTTGATCACATATTGCGGTCATCGTGTCATTAAGAACATATTCCTTGCCATTAAGCGCCTTGAAATTTTCACCGTTGCAGCCCGAGCGTATAGAGAGATAATCTCCGGAGATCTTATCAGCATCAAATACATGTACTGGCCGATTCATATCAATAGTAAGATAGTTGGTCATATCAACCAAGGCAGATATCGGCCGCAAACCTATTGAGAGTAATCTATCTTGTAGCCACTTGGGACTGGTTTGGTTCTTTACTCCCCGAATGTAGCGTCCCACAAATAAAGGACAGTTTTTTTTATTGTCTACTGTGAACTCAAGCCGAATATCAAGCGGGCATTTGTACTCACCTTTGATACTTGGAATATTGGGCTCAACTAAGGTTCCGACGCCTGCTGCAGCTAGGTCTCGAGCGATTCCCATGATCCCAAGGCAGTCTGCGCGATTGGGAGTAATAGATATATCGAACAGAGGGTCTGAAAGGTTCATATACTTAGAAAAAGAGCCCCCCACAGGGGCTTGAGCTGGCAACTCAATGATTCCTTCATGGTTCTCACTGAGTCCTAATTCATTCTCCGAACAAAGCATGCCATTGCTTTCTACTCCTCGAATTTTTGAGGGTTTTAATTTAGTGCCGGTGCTAGGAATTATAGCTCCTGGTGGAGCAAATACCCCTTTCAACCCTGTCTTTGCATTAGGTGCGCCACATACAACTTGTATTTGACGTTCACCTGTATCAACAATGCAAAGGCGCAGTCTATCTGCATTGGGATGTGGTTTGGTATCTACCACTTTAGCTATAGTAAAAGATTCTAGTTCTTTGGACTTGTCTTCAATACTTTCAACTTCTAAGCCAAGATCCGTCATTGCTTTTGCAAGGGTTGTTACGGTTTCATCTGTTTTAAGGTGTTTGTGGAGCCATGAAAGAGTAAATTTCATTTTGTAAGGCCACTCACCATGCCAGGCACCATATGGGGTTGGAAGCCATAGTGTCGAATCCAGCGCCAATCAGCCTCATAGAAAGTACGCAGATCTGGTATTCCATATTTTAGCATGGCTGACCGTTCAACTCCTAAGCCAAATGCAAACCCTTGGTAAATATTTGGATCCAAGCCTGAAGTTTCTAAAACTCGCGGATTAACCATTCCGCATCCAAGAATTTCCATCCAATCTTCACCCGCCCCAATTTTTAATACGCCATCTTCGCGTGAACACCCAATATCCATTTCAGCCGATGGCTCAGTAAAGGGAAAATAGCTTGGGCGAAATCGTACCGGTAAATTTTCGATTTCAAAAAATGATTGCACGAAATCAATTAAACATCCCTTGAGGTGCCCCATATGGGTTTCTTTATCTACTACTAATCCCTCTATTTGGTGAAACATTGGGGTGTGACTATAGTCATAGTCACATCGATATGTTCTGCCAGGCGCGATTATACGATAAGGGGGCTTATCTTTTTTCATAGTGCGAATCTGAACAGGCGACGTATGTGTTCGTAATAGTAATCGAGACCCATCTTCTTGTTCGGGAAAATAGAAAGTGTCATGCATTTGCCTTGCGGGGTGTTCTGGCGGAATATTCAAAGCAGTAAAATTATGAAAATCGTCTTCGATATCTGGTCCTTCGACAATAGAAAAACCCATATGTCCAAAGATTTCTATCATTTCATCTAAAACTTGACTGATTGGATGAATGCGGCCTGTTATGTCGGGTCGAATGGGTAATGTGACATCAATACTTTCTTCATTTAAACGAGTGTTTATATCGTTGTTTTCTAGGTCTGTGCGTCGCGCCTCATATGCCTTAGTTAATTCTGTTTTAAGAATATTAAGATCTTTTCCTGCTTGCCTCTTTTCTTCAGGTTCTAGTGTTCCAAGAATTTTCATACGTAGAGTAAGAAATCCTTTTTTCCCAAAGGCAGCAATACGTGCTTGCTCCAGATCAACCAAATCCGAAGCTTCCTGAAAAGATTTTAATAAGTTGCCTCGAAGCGCTTCTAACGTTTCCAAGATTTCTTTCTCCCGGTACCACCGTTAGGTGGTCGTCCGTTATTTAGAATGGAGACATTAATTATGCTAGCTTCCTCGAGCCTGTTCAACTAAAGCCTTGAACGCTTCTGGCTCTTTTACAGCAAGGTCAGATAATACTTTTCGATCCATAAGGATACCAGACTTTGACAGATTATTTATGAGTTTTGAATAAGTTGTACCATTTGCTCGCGCGGCTGCGTTGATACGTTGTATCCAGAGAGAACGAAAGACGCGTTTGCGGGTTCGCCTATCGCGATAGGCGTATTGCAAACCTTTTTCAACTCTTTCAATCGCAACTCGAAAGTTCGAATTTGAACGACCACGATAACCAGATGCTCGAGAAAGCACTTTTTTGTGTCGGGCGTGGGTGGTAACACCACGTTTTACTCTGGTCATAGCAAAATATCCTTAAGCGTAGGGCATCCAGCGTCTTACCGCTGGAGAATTAGACTGATCCATCACACTCAAACCACGATGGCTTCTGCGAACCTTTTTCGCCTGTTTAGAGAGATTATGCCTATGTTTAGCATGTCCTCTACGCAATTTTCCTGTACCGGTTGTTGTAAACCGACCTTTGGTACTGCTCTTGGTCTTGAGCTTAGGCATTTTTCTACACTTTCTTTAAATCAGTCAATCATGCCTCAGTTAGAATGTGCGCACGAATAGTATTACTGAGTTATCTCAATATTAGTCACTTGTTTAGTTGTCCCATTGCTGGGAGATGCCGTTTTTAGCTAGAGAGGCAAAAAAAAGCAAGCGGCAGAAGATGGAATAAACATTTATCTATACTATAGAACAAGAATTTCTATAATAAAGGCACTATTTTTGTGCTACCACCATCGTCATTTGACGTCCTTCCATTCTAGGTAACTGCTCGATTTTACCAACTTCTTCTAAATCATCGCGCACCCGAATCAATACATTCATACCTAAATCTTGATGTACCATCTCTCGGCCACGGAAACGAAGTGTTATTTTAACCTTATCACCTTCACCAATAAATCGACGAATATTACGTAATTTGACGTCGTAATCAGCTTGACTTATGCCTGGCCGGAATTTTACCTCCTTAACATCGATGGTTTTCTGTTTTTTCTTTGCTATGGCTGCCTTTTTTTGTGCCTCATACTTATACTTTCCGTAATCCATCAGTTTGCAAACTGGCGGTTTCGCTCCTGGAGATATTTCAACCAGATCAAACCCACTTTCATTAGCAAGCTGCATTGCACGCTCTATGTTTACTACGCCTACCTGTTCGCCTGCACCATCAATAAGGCGTACATTTTCTACAGCAATTTCATCATTAATTCGCGGCCCTTCACGTTTCGGTGGAACTGGAGTTGTGTTTCTAACGATGCTTATGTCCTCTCTGATTGTTATAATAATTATAATTCGTAGGAAAAACCTTCAAATATTTTCAACAGTTAATTAGTTGATAGGTCCTTCCGCTTCAATCCGAAGTCTATTCACGACCTCGTTAAGTGCAAGCACTTCCTGGGTTTTTTGCCCCAGCCTTCTTACAGCGACAGTCCCGTTTTCTTTCTCTCTCTTACCTACAGCCAGTATGACTGGTATCTTACCAACGCTGTGTTCACGTATTTTGTAGCCGATTTTTTCATTACGTAAATCAGTTTCTGACCGCAACTGTTCTTTAAGAAGGGTTTCACTTACTTTTAGAGCATAGGCGTTAGTGTCCTCTGTTATACTGGCTACAACTACTTGCCGAGGTGCCAGCCATAGTGGAAAACGGCCAGCGTGGTGTTCTATTAGGATGCCTATGAAACGTTCCATGGAACCCAGAATAGCTCTATGTAACATTACGGGTATATGTCGGTTGCCATCATCTCCGACATAGGATGCGTCAAGTCTTTCTGGTAAAACAAAATCAACCTGTAGTGTACCACATTGCCAATCTCTACCTATGGCATCTGTAAGTACAAATTCAAGCTTAGGCCCATAGAAAGCTCCCTCACCTGGGTTGTGATTTATTTCCAAATCTGTCGAATCCACTGCCTCCATCAACGCGTTTTCGGCACGTGTCCAGACCTCATCTGAACCAGCCCTTATAGCAGGTCTATCGGAAAAATTGACTCGTACATCTTCGAAACCAAAGTCCCTATATATTGACATAAGCAAATCACAAAAACTTTTTGTTTCAGCTGTGATTTGACTCTCTTGACAAAATATATGCGCATCGTCCTGGACAAACCCGCGTACTCTCATAAGACCATGAAGTGCCCCTGAAGGCTCGTATCTATGACACGACCCAAACTCAGAAATTTTTAAAGGAAGATCACGGTAGCTTTTAATCCCCTGGCGAAAAATTTGCACATGACCCGGGCAGTTCATGGGTTTGAGAGCCAAGACACGTTCTTCTGCTTCAGTGGTAAACATGTGTTCTCTGAACTTGTCCCAGTGACCCGAAGCCTCCCAGAGTGTTCGGTCAATCAATTCCGGTGTCTTAACTTCTAAATACCCAGCCTGACTTAGTCGGTTCCGCATATATTCTTGGAGAATTCTATATAGCCGCCATCCGTTTGGATGCCAGAATACCATTCCAATAGCTTCAGGTTGCAGATGGAACAGGTTCATTTCCCTTCCCAAGCGTCTGTGGTCCCGTTTTTCTGCTTCTTCGAGACGTTGTAAATAAGCGCTTAAATCTTTCTTTGTGGGCCATGCGGTACCATAAATACGCTGAAGCATTTCGTTACTGGAATCGCCTCGCCAATAAGCCCCTGCGATTTTAGTTAGTTTGAAAGCACCAATACGTCCAGTGGAAGGTAGGTGTGGTCCACGGCAAAGATCTACGAAGTTGCCTTGGCGATACATGGTAACAGCCTCGTTTTCAGGAATTGAGGCAATAATTTCTGATTTATAATGCTCTCCAGCCTTTTTAAAGAACTCAATTGCCTCGTTTCTATTCCAAATTTCACGAGTAATTACTTCATTGCGGCTTACAATTTCAGTCATTCGATCTTCTATGGCGATAAGATCTTCAGGGGTGAAAGTTTCAGAACGTGCGAAATCGTAATAGAATCCATCTTTTATAGCAGGACCAATTGTTACTTGGGTATCGGGGTAGAGCTCTTTAACTGCTTCTGCCATTAAGTGCGCTGTATCGTGACGGATAACTTCAAGACCTTCTTCATCTCGGTCTGTAATAATTACAACAGTAGAATCATGATCAATATGTCGAGACAGATCCCATAAATCGCCATTGACCTTCATAACTAAAGCTGCCTTTGCTAAACTAGGGCTAATACGTGCAGCTATGTCCAGTCCGTTTACTGGTTCATCAAAGAAATGTTTAACACCATTTGGCAAAGTAATGCTGGGCATGAATTCCCGTTGCAATCAAATAATTTATCAAATCTGGCGAGACTTTAGCTAGCTTCAAGTCCCTGTCAACCCGAAGACTAGTCACAAAACTAAAATTAAAAAAAATTAAGTGACGAATATACCTCTTCGACCATTAAATCATCCATCCTTTTAATTTGTAAGTATCTAACGTTGGGTCCTCGTGGTAATGTAATTGACGGGTCTGATGCGTCGGAAAAAATTACCATTGTGGGACACCCAACAGAAGCAGTTATATGCATTGGCCCAGTGTCATTTCCTACTGCTACCTTGGCCTGTCTTGCTAGGGTTGCAATGTGAGATAAACTTGTACAACCGCACAAATTTAGAGATTCTGGGCAGTGTTGATGAATTTTATCTATGACCTCTTTTTCTGAATGAGTTCCAATTAATATAGGTTGCAATCCGTCTTTGTATAGTCGGTTAGCTAATTGCCCATAAGAATGGGCTGGCCAGCGTTTATTCTGACGATGTGGTGAGCCGCCTGCAATAATCAAAACATTGGGAAAGGTATTGTTCTTGCGTGAAATTAAGTCTGATACATTTTCGTCAAGCCAAGAAAGTTCAGAGGGTGTACAGTTTTTGATCCCTGCAAAGCGCAATTGCTCCCTCTGGCGTTCAATGGTGTGCATCTTATCTCTGTTCGGGTTATTATGTGGAAGAGAGCAACCAGGGGCTATACCAGACCATTCCGGCTTGTTTATTCCCAAAAGTTTATAATAGGTATTTGATCTTGTTGAAGTCTGTAGGTCGTAAACTCTGTCAAATCGACCTGAACGAAGTCGCCGAATAATTTTGACCCACATAAGTATATTCCATAAAGGGGGGCGAGGGTCGCTCCATATCTGGTCGAATAAACCGGACTTTTCAGCTATTTCTACATAAGGTAGAGTTGTTAGAAGAGTAATTATTGAGTTTTTGTGATGTTCGCGAATGGCTGTAAATGGGCCAACTGAGAGAACGAAGTCTCCTAAAGCGCCATGCTTTATTATAAGGACTCTTAAGTTATCTCTATCCACAATTACCTCGATCAATTAGTTCCTCATACACTAGCAGAGTTTCGTTACACATTTTCTCAAGTGTAAAGTTTTCGTTTATATGATGTATTGCCCGTTTGGAAATACCGGCTCGTTTTGTCGCAGAAAGATCTAGTGCCTTTCCAATAGCCTTGCTCAGTTGCAAAGCGTTTTCTGGGTCAACCAAAAATCCTGTTTCTTCATTAATTATTGTTTCCTTAGCTCCACCATGATTGAACGCGACAACCGGGCGTCCCATAGCCTGGCTTTCAATTATAACTCGACCAAATGCTTCCGGTTTTATGGAAGGACTAACAACAACATCAGAAGACATGTAGGCGGCAGGCATGTCACGACAAGGCCCTGCAAATCGAACAACACCTCCGAGGCCACTTTGTTCTACTTGTTGTTCGAGTTTCCGGCGGTAATGTTCCCGCCCCTGTTCGTCACCAACCAAAACAACAACATAGTCGTTTCGTTTTAAGTGGGATATGGCATCTAATAAGATACTATGACCCTTCCATGGGGTTAGACGGCCAGGCAATAGGATTACAAATTTTCCGTCCGGCAATCGCCATTTGCCGGCAAGTTGAATGACGCGTTCCTGAGTAACCTGAGTTGGGTTGTAAATGGAGACGTCTACGCCACGAGGAATAATACGAAGTCTATTTTTTTCTATCGGATAATGGTCAATGATATGATCTGCAGTAAACTGAGAGTTTGCTATAACTAGTTCACCTTTCGTCATTATAGAATTATAAAACCTCTTGAGCTTTCCAGTTGTGTTGTACGCGCCGTGAAATGTCGTTAGAAAATGACAACCAGTTCTTTTTGCTGCCGCTCTCGCGCTCCAAGCAGGTGCGCGAGAGCGAGCGTGTATAATATCAACTCCCTCAGCCTTTATTAGTTTAGTTAAGCGGTTAGCGTTGATTGCTATTTGGATTGGGTTTTTGTCTCTTACGGGCATAATGATATGTCGCCCACCCTTGCTCTTAGTTTGGTGTAGCATGGATCCTCCCGAAGAAACCACAATGGACTGCCAGCCAACTGCACTCAACGCACAAGATATCTCTACAGTTGAACGTTCAGTTCCACCAGGCACATCAAGTTCTGGAACCACCTGTAAAATGACTGGTTTATGTTCTTTCCCTTCTTTAAACGTGATGCTAGTTTTGGGGTCAGTGATCATATCTACACATTGCTTCTTAACTTTCTTAATGACTTTTTGGAGATAATTCCATAACTAATCAAAAGGTATCAACTCCTCAAAAATTTCAGACATCAGGTGTCGGTAATAAAGAGACCGTTGCATATCATCAGTATGATGGAAAGTCCCCAGGTGTAATTTTTCTAGGGGGTTTGATGTCTGATATGTCCGGTACAAAGGCATTGGCTCTAGAAGCACATTGTCGAAAAGTCAATCGAGCATTCATCAGATTTGATTATATCGGACATGGTCAATCATCAGGTACCTTTGCTGATGGCACGATTGGTGGCTGGTTGGAAAATAGTTTAGCTATAATTGATAATGTTTCTAATGGCCCTCAAATATTGGTTGGATCCAGTATGGGTGGTTGGCAAATGTTGCTTGTGGCTCGTGAACGAAAGGAACGGGTATTTGGGCTTATTGGTATTGCCGCAGCTCCGGATTTTACAGAAGAACTTATGTGGCAAAAGTTTAGTAGATCAGAAAAGGAACAAATACTCAGAGACCGCATCATTTATCTTCCATCTGAATATGAGGAACGAGGTCTTCCAATATCCCTTAATCTAATTGAAGATGGACGAAAACATCTAATTTTAGATAGTAATTCACTTGATATTGTATGTCCGGTACACCTAATCCATGGCATGAATGATCCAGATGTGCCTTGGCATACTGCACTTAGAATTGCGGATAAGTTAAATGGTGAAAATGTATCTGTCACTTTAGTTAAAAATGGTGATCATAGATTAAATGAGAAAGCTGATCTAAATCGATTAATGTCCGTAATAGATAATATGGCGGCAGAACATTGTATTTAGTTGGGTATAGTAACTTTCTACTAAATTATAATAACGGATATGTGCTATGGAATTTTCTCAATGAATATTAATTTCGCGAGAATTTTTATTGCGTTTTCCCCGTTACTAATTTCAATAATTTTTGTTACGGGAGCACTTGGTAATGACGTTCCAAAAAATCATGATGAACTTGCTGCTAAAGAGTGGAAGGCCCTTGATTCTCTAGATATTATTTATCCGAGTAGCCCAACCAAATTACCAATAATCAGATTTTTGGATGACCAGGGAAATGAAGTTACATTAGAGAAATTTAAGAATAAGTTTGTTGCACTGCACTTTTGGGCTATTTGGTGTGCACCTTGTAGAAAAGAATTGCCTACTATGAATAGTTTGCAGAAGGGTTTTTCTAAAGAGAATCTTGTTGTCGTACCATTATCTGTAGGTCGTGATGACGTAGATGATGTGCGAAAATTTTATATGGAAAATAAAATTATTGATTTGCCAGTATATACGGATCCTACCATGGAGTCTGCTCGAGCAATGCTCGTGTCAGGTATTCCTTTCACCATATTAATCGATAGTAAGGGTAGAGAGGTTGGTAGAGTAGTAGGGGAACGGGACTGGTCGTCGACAGATGTGCACTCGCTTTTAAGAGAAATAATTCAATAAGGTGCTTTCGATCAAATTATAATTATATAACAATTAATGTAACATACTGATTTTGATAGTTATGGATGTTTCTCCTCTCGGTGTACTTGTAGCTTTTGTGGCAGGCATAATCTCATTTCTGTCCCCCTGTGTTTTGCCCTTAGTGCCAGGGTATGTGTCTTATATAGCTGGTGGTTCATTAAAGGAATTTTCTGACAATCCAAGCTCACGTCGGCGCTTAAAGTCGATCTATCTAAGTCTATGTTTTGTATTTGGATTTACTATGGTGTTTATTGCTCTTGGGGCAAGTGCAAGTAGTGTTGGTGAATTTCTGCTCTTAAACAAAAGGCTATTTGAATATATAGCAGGTGCATTAATCGTTATCTTTGGTCTCTATTTAACTGGTATATTCAGAATTCCCATTCTTGAACGAGACATGCGCTTTGTCACTAAAATTTCTGGTGGAAGCTCTTTGGGTGCATTGGTCTTAGGTGCTGCATTTGCATTTGGATGGACCCCTTGCATCGGTCCAGTATTAGGTGGAATTTTGACGTTGAGTGCTAGTGCAAATGAGGTTGGAGAAGGCATTCTATTGCTTAGTATTTATTCGTTAGGACTTGGCGCGCCATTTGTTCTTGCAGCAGCATTTACCGGAAAATTTTTAACTTACTTAAAAAATATGCGACGCGTTGGTAAATATTTTCAGATTTTTGCTGGACTAGTCATGGCTCTTACCGGTGTAGCATTAATCACAGGACATTTTTCAACTGTTGCTTTTTGGCTGTTGGAATTAGCACCAGCTTTGGCAACATTCGATGAGATGCTTATGTGAAGAATGTTTTGTGGAGTGCCGTTAATCCTACTCTATAATTTGGATACGATAATTTTACTCCAAGTTCATCTTTTATACGGTTATTTCGAACTCGTCGGTTTTCCGACCAAAACGTGAGAGCCATTGAGGATAAGTTATTAGGATCAAAATTTTCAAGTGGGGGAGGTTTAATACCCAGCAATTGGCAGGCATAAGTTATAACTTCAGATGGCGGGGCAGCTTCATCGTCACAGACGTTATAAATACTTCCTGAATTAGGAGCAACCATAGAGGCAATGAGGATCTGAACGATGTCGTCTACGTGAATCCGGGAAAATGCATGCCCAGGCTTGTGAATGCGTTTGGCTTTTCCAGTCCGAAGAGATTCAAGAGCATTCCTGGTGGGTCCATATATTCCAGCTAAACGAAAAATATGTACAGGGATACCATAGACCTTCCAAAGGTCTAGCCACTGATTTTCGGCAAGTACACGCCTACGGCTTCTTTCATTTCCAGGGAGTGGCTTGTCATTCTCATCCACCCAGTTACCGTCGCGATTTCCGTAGACGCCCGTTGTAGATAAATATCCAACCCAAGAAATTGATTTAGAATTAGCAATAGCATTTTTGTATTGCTGAATAACTGGATCTCCCAAGTTATCTGGTGGAATTGAGCTTAGTAGAAAGTTAGCATCCGAAAATATCTTTGCGTTTGGTATTAACTGCTGGTCTCTATCAAATGGAATACATTTGATCCCAGTTAGTTCGGAAATTTCGTTTCTATTTACCTTCCTCAAAGTGCCAGATATATCCCAGTGGTTGCTTTTTAATTTTAGAGCAAGTCTCGCTGCCGTATAGCCTAGCCCAAAGCAGAAAAAGTTTTCATGGAGGGGCACGCAATTGGAGAGTGGACTGGTATTGTGCTTACTGGTTTTCATTTACAGTCTTTTTAATATGCAAATAGGATAAATTAAGTACGTTGTTTAAAAAATAGAACCAAAAACAACGTAAAGCATTAGCCATTTTATTTTTCCTTATGTCGCGATAGTCATCTGGTTTTAACATCATCTAGATGCAACTGATGTCTAAGTAAATAAAAAAGTAAATAATTATAAGCTATTAGTTTGCCATTCAGCACTAACATTTGGATCTTTTTCGTGTTGAAGATAGGAGGATTTATAATAATTAAATTCATCTGATATGGATAATTGGCTAAGTGCCCAAACAGCCATAGCTCGAACTAAAGGTGAGTTATCAGTTAGGTGTTTTGTGACTTTTTTGATGGCAGCAGTGTCGTTACTATTACCAATTGCTATTAGTACGTTTCGGATAAATCTATCGCGGCCAGTTCGTTTAATTGGCGAGCTTGAAAATAATTTTCTAAAAGACAAATCATCGAGCTCCACCAATTCCATCAATCTGGGGGCTGATAATTCATTACGGGGCTGAAAAGAGCTTTCTGCAGCAGTTTTCGCAAATTTATTCCAGGGACATACAGCGAGACAATCGTCACATCCAAAAATTCGGTTCGCCATTGCTTTCCGGAAAATTTTTGGAATATGGCCTTTGTGTTCTATAGTAAGGTAAGAGATGCACCTCCGGGCATCAAGCTGATATGGGGCTGGAAATGCATTTGTTGGACAAATATCAATGCAGGCTTGGCAAGTGCCACAATGATTATGAGCTGTCTTATCAGTTGGAAGATTGAGGGTGGTGAATATCTCTGCAAGGAAGAGCCAAGAGCCATGGAACCGTGAAACCAAATTGCTATGTTTACCCTGCCACCCTAACCCAGCTCTCTCTGCCAATGGTTTCTCCATTATAGGTGCTGTATCAACGAAAAGCTTTGTATCCCCTTCGTATTGTAAGGCAATAAATTTCGCCAAAATTTTAAGCCTTTTCATTAGGACTTTGTGATAGTCAGAACCTTGAGCATAAATAGAGATAGCTCCTCGGTCAGGCGTACCAAGTATATCCATAGGTGGATGAGCTGGAGCATAAGTAGCGCCCAACATGATAATACATTTAGCTTCGGGCCAAAGAATTGATGAATTGGATCGCCTTACTGAATTTGTGTGCATCCAGTGCATATCCCCGTGATAACCTAGAGAAAGGTATTTTAATAACTTTTCTCTTTCTGGACCTGGGGAAGTCGTTGTTATGCCAAATGCTTGGAAGCCATTTCTTTGTGCTTCTTTTCTGATTTCTTTAACGATTATATTTCCATCTTTAGTCATATTGAAGAATTGTTTCTATCAAAAATCTAAATCTGAGTAGTGTTTTGGCGGAGGAAAGCCTGGGATGTAATCCTCGAGAAGTGCCCGAAAAGAGGGGCGCGATTTAAGTCTAGAGTACCATTCCTTGGCAATTTCGTAACGATTCCAGGGGACATCTCCCATATAGTCAATAGCCGATAAATGGGCGCCAGCCGTAACATCTGCTAGAGTGAAGTCATCTCCCGCTAGCCAATTTCGGCGATCAGTAAGGTAGGAAATGTAATCTAAGTGCGTGCGAATATTTGCTAATGCAGCCCGAAGCGCTTGTGAATCTGGTTCAGCCTTTGTGAGAAAACGTTTTACGAATTTTTCAGAATGGATCAAATCACTCACTTCACGGCCAAATTTATCATTAAACCAGGACATTAATCGACGAACTTCTGCGCGTTCAATTGGACTCTGACCGATAAGAGATGGATCCTTACATGTATCTTCCAGATACTCTAATATGGAGTTAGCACCCGCTATCATGGCTCCGTCAACTTCTACTAATACGGGGACTTCACCCGCAGGATTAAGGGACAGGAATTCTATTCTCTGTTCCCATACCTTTTCTAGTGATAGTTCAAAATCGAGGCCTTTTTCGGCCATAGAAATACGCACAGCGCGACATGCTGGAGTGAGCCAAAGATGGTACAAGGTTCGCATATAATGTATTCTATATCATAATCAAAAATCACCCAATAACAGACATTCATTCAAAGAGTATTGTCGCTCGCTTGTAAGAACAACCAGAAGATGAAGATATGCGCAAGTTGACCTTAATTAGCTGCCCGCTAATCTTCTTAATACCTCTTGTTTGATGCCGGTGTTCATTATTCTTGGGTACTAGGGTTAATTACTCCAATGTTTTTGTCAAAATCCCTGCTAAGCGCCGACTAAAGGATGTCGGATCAGGTAAAGGTTCCCCTTCCAATATTCGGGCCTGGTCAAGTAAAAGATGAGAGGCATCTTCAAGCGCTGCCGATGCACCTTCTTTAGCAACTAGCCCCGCCAGTGCTTTTGTTAAAGCATGGTTTGGATTTATCTCTAAGACACGTTTATGATCTTGCACTGGTTGTTGATGTTGTCTGAGGAGTCGCTCAAAATGCATATCGACATCTCCCTCTGCGGCTACCAGACACACGGGACTTTCAGTTAAACGAGAGGAAACCACAACATCTTTTACATCATCACCTAGAGTAAGTTTGACCATAGCTATAAGTTTATCCATGTCATTATCAGAAGTTTCATTGCCGTCTTTTGAAGATTCTTTTTCGGATTTCGATACATCGAAATTATCAAGATCACTAGATCCCTGAGTTATTGAACGAAATGGTTTGTCAGCAAAGTTACCGGCAGTAGGAAGCCAAAATTGGTCAACAGGATCGGTCATAAATAACACGTCTATTCCTCTAGCTTTGAACCCTTCTAATTGTGGGCTATTTGCCACGCCAGTTGTCCCATCACCGCTCAAATAATAGATAGCTTCCTGATTTTTAATCATATTCTGAGTGTAATCTGTCAGGGAAATCAAATTCTCAGGAAAGTTTAATGACTGAAAACGGACGAGTTTCATTAATTTGTCGCGATTTTCAGATGCCTCGTAGATGCCCTCTTTTAGGACTGCTCCAAAATTCTCCCAAAATTTTTCATATTCTTCAGACTCGTTTTTTGCCTTTTTTTCGAGTTCTAAAAGTATACGCTTTACAAGACCTGCACTTATCTTGGTTAGAATAGGATTATGCTGCAGCGTCTCTCTACTTATGTTGAGTGGGAGATCATTAGAATCTACGATACCACGTATAAAACGTAAATAACCTGGCATTAACCCCTCACAGTCATCACTTATAAACACCCTTTTTACATAAAGTCGTACGCTATGTTTTCTTGCGGGATCAAATAGATTAAAAGGTCTCGTATCTGGAACATACAATAGACCAGTATATTCTATTCTGCCTTCCGCACGCATATGTATATTGAGCCACGGTTCACCCGGAAGATGAGAAATATGGTTATAAAATTCCTTATGTTCGTCTTCGCTGATCTCACTTGCTGGCCGGGTCCATATAGCTGAACCCTCATTCAGCTTCTCTGCTTTCTTTTCGTTATTCAATAATTCTATCGGTAGTGAAATGTGCCCAGAATAGGTGTTGACTATATGTCGAATTCTAGATTCTTCCAAAAAATCGTGTTCAGCTTTACGTAGATGCAAAACAATCTTCGTTCCACGTTCTATCCCTTTGGCGGGAATAATGGAGAACTTACCCCTGCCTTTTGATTCCCATTTCCATCCCTCCTTTTCACCGGCTCGTTTTGTAAAAACCTCAACTTGAGACGCGACCATGAACGCGGAATAGAAACCAACGCCAAATTGGCCAATTAAATTTGGATCATCTGTATTTTCTTCCTTCAAATTTTTCAGAAAAGCCTCGGTACCAGATCGAGCGATAGTACCCAAATTTTGCAATAAATCATCGTAATTCATTCCAATTCCATTATCAGAAATTGTCAAAATACCCTTATCCTTATCGGGAGTTATGCACACTTTGAGGTTTGTATCACCTTTGAGTAGGTCTGGCTCAGTGATGGCTGCATAGCGCAGCTTGTCGCAAGCATCAGAGGCATTAGCAATCAGCTCGCGTAGAAATATGTCTTTTTCTTTGTAAAGTGAGTTGATCATCAAGTCGAGAAGTTTACTGACCTCAGCCTGAAACTCATGCGACTCTGTTGTCCTTTGTTTTGTGTTTGTAGAGGTAGAGGTATTTTTTTCTCTCCTCGTTTTTTTCTTTTCTGGCGCTTTGTTCATCACTCATTATCTCCCAATAACAATCATTAACCCCGAGCAATATGTGTTGGACTGTGTTCCTGTTCAAGTCCCCATAATGAACTATTTATGATACGCATATAACAGATTAGGTTGCATTTTAAAGTCTCAAGTCTAATTTTTATATTATGTCTAGTGATCTATATTCCAAAAATCGCATTACAGCGATCCTCGGGCCAACAAATACTGGCAAAACTTATATGGCGGTTGAGCGAATGCTTGCTTACGAGTCTGGTTTGATCGGTTTTCCACTCAGATTATTAGCTAGAGAAGTATACGATAAGGTTGTCGCAATCGAGGGCAAAGAGTCAGTTGCATTAATTACGGGCGAAGAAAAAATAACACCCAAAAATCCGCACTATATTCTTGCAACCGTGGAGGCAATGCCACTAGATCGAACATTTGATTTTCTTGCAATAGATGAAATTCAGTTATCAAATGATAGAGAACGTGGCCACGTCTTTACAGACCGGTTATTGAATGCTCGTGGTGTTTTCGAAACAATGTTCCTCGGTGCTGACACAATTCGTTCCTTAATTCGCAAATTAGTGCCTGAAGCATCTTTTATTTCGCGACCTCGTTACTCCGAGCTTTCGTATCGGGGATGTACTAAACTTCATAAATTAGCACCGCGAAGTGCTATAGTGGCTTTCTCCGCTCAAGATGTTTACTCAATTGCAGAAATAATGCGGGAACAGAGAGGCGGATGTGCGGTGGTATTGGGAGCACTCAGTCCTCGTACAAGAAATGCACAAGTTGAAATGTACCAATCGGGAGATGTTGATTATCTCATAGCCACAGATGCAATTGGAATGGGCTTAAATATTGATTTAGAACATGTTGCATTTTCAGCCAATCGAAAATTTGATGGACGTAACGTTCGACAGATAGAAGCGGCCGAGGTAGCCCAAATAGCTGGTCGTGCCGGTCGTTATTTATCCAATGGGACATTTGGCACAACAGATAGATTGTCGGGATTTGAAAAAGATATTGTGGATGCTGTGGAACAACATCGATTCCTAAAAATTAAAGAAGTATCTTGGAGAAACACCAAACTTGTTTTTTCTAGCTTAGACCATCTATTGGCAAGTTTAGATGTAAGTCCTCCATTGCCAGGCTTAAGGCAAATCCGGGACGGGAATGATCACTTAACTCTTCTCGCTTTAACTCAGTCTCGACAAGTGCAATCAATGGCACAAAGTGAAGATTCGGTAAGGTTGTTGTGGGAAGTTTGCCAAATCCCAGATTTCCGTAGGACATTGGCGGAAAGCCATTTTCGTCTGGTGGAGGATATATATTATCACTTGGTCGAGTCAGGTTCTTTACCGGAAACTTGGATTAGTGAACGAATACGTAATTTGGATAGATGCGATGGTGATATAGATACTCTTACCACCCGTATCAGCCACGTCAGAACACTTACATATATATCTCATCGAGCGACATGGCTTCAGGATGCAAGGGCTTGGCAAGACTTGACCAGGGATTTAGAGGATAGGCTATCAGACGCACTACATGAAAGACTGACTCAACGTTTTGTTGATCGTCGTGCGGCAGCATTATTAAGGGGGATGCAAAGCAATTCTGAGTTTAGTACTACTGTGAACGAACATGGAATAATAACTATTGAGGGACATAGCGTTGGTCGTTTAGAAGGTTTTCGGTTCTTGCCAGAAGACATGGAGAGTGCGAGTAAAGTCACGTCAACTGCAGCACAGAAAGTTTTAATCACTGAAATTGGTAGGAGAGTAAATAGGCTAGCAGAGGATAAAGACGAAGTGTTTTCTCTAGCTTTTGATGCAATGGAGGGTGAGGCAACTACTAACGATGCCCGCTTGATTTACTGGCGTGGCTCAATAATAGGGACTTTAATAAAAAGTAAGCGTGTGCTTCAACCTGGCTTTCGACTTCTTTATGCAACCACTTTGACAGGACCTCAACGTGAACGAATTCGTCAAAGATTAATAGTTTGGTTGAATAAGCGTATCGAAGAAGGAGTTAAGCCACTGTTCAGACTACAAAAGGCAAACTTAAGGGCTGCGGCGAGGGGAATTGGGTTTCAGGTATGTGAGTCGTTGGGGTGCCTTCCCCGAAGTAAATTTAAAGAGGATACTCATTTCCTGAACCTGACTGCAAAAGAAAGGGCTGGATTAAAAAAGCTAGGTATCCATATAGGGTACATAAGCATTTATTGTGGTCCAATGATAAAATTTCCCCAGTCTGAATTTGCTCGGCTCCTTTGGTCTGTTAATAATGCGGTGGTGTTACCAAAGAGAGAGTACAAACCCTCTGCAGTAGGCTTTACACGGGACAAAAATGTTCCTACGAGTGCCTATAATGCAATGGGTTATGTTGTGCTGGGGACGTGGGTCTTAAGGGCTGATATGACTGAAAGATTGGCTTCTGCTTTAAAAGAGAAGGCACGCTCGGGCCCGTTTATTCTGGATCCCAAGCTTTTTTCTTTAGCGGGCTGCGATAAAAAGAAATTTAGCGAAATTTTAAAGATCTTAGGTTATAAAATTATAAAAAGTGAATCGGGAGCAATAAACAAAAGTCTATATATTTCTAGGGTCAATGCCATGAACAAAACCAGAAATAATAAGCGTAGAAAAGCAAATAAAATTGATCCAAATTCACCATTTGCCGAGCTTGGCAGCTACTTTTCTCTCCAGAAAGAGCAAAAAGAGTAATATGAATTCTATTAATTAAATATGTGAGTTAGTGTTTGATAAACAGGACAAGACTAGATAACTGGCTTTGGCGGTCACGATTCTATAAAACACGGGTCTTGGCTCAGCAAGCATGTTTGAGAGGTCATATTCGTATAAACCGTCGCCGTGTGGTGAAATGCCACTATCTTTTGAAGGAAGGAGACATTTTAACATTGCCACAGGGGAAAAGGATACGAGTAATTAAGGTCGTTGCGATACCTGAGCGGAGGGGGCCAGCCTCGGAGGCTCAAAAGTGTTACGAAGATGTTGCTTCCAGTGATAAAATGCAACAACCTGAGAGTGAGTGTTATCTTAAATAATGCGGTGGTTAAGCACTAGATATGAAACTTTTGTTGAGTTAGCTACTATAGCTGTGGTACCCCTCCAAAATGATTAATCGAATTAAGGCGCTATTTTCTTCTTCGCAAGACATCAGTAACAGTGCTGAGGTTAGGAGGCATGGTACAGACGAGCTACAGTTGGCCGCTGCAGCGTTATTAGTTGAGGCCGCTCGTTTGGATGACCAATATGATGATGTGGAGCGCACGGCAGTATTACGAGTGCTTCAAGAACAGTTTGATCTATCTACTGAAGAATGTGAAACGCTTATTCAGCAGGCTGAAGTGGCGCAGCATGAAGCTACGGACTTATATCGTTTTGTTAAACAATTTAGTGTAAATTATGGGCAAGAAGAGCGTCTAAAGCTTATTGAAATGCTTTGGTACGTGGTATACTCAGACGGGGAATTGCATCCTTATGAAAGTAACTTGATTCAAAGAATTGCTGGAATGTTGCATGTTACAGATAAAGAGCGTGCAGAAGCCAAGCAAAGAGTTCTAGCAAAGGGTAGAAATTAGTCGTATCAATGATAAAAAAAGTGCGTCAAATAAATAGGAAAGGTAAACATGACCTATTTGGTAACTGAATCGTGTATAAAGTGTAAATATATGGACTGTATTGAAGTGTGCCCGGTAGATTGTTTCTATGAAGGGGACAATATGTTGGTTATTCATCCGGACGAATGTATAGATTGTGGGGTATGTGAACCGGAATGCCCAGTTGAAGCGATAATTCCTGATACAGGTGGTGATGACCAGTCAACAAAATGGTTAGAGATCAATACGAAATATGCTGAGTCATGGCCCAATATTACTCGTAAAGGCGAACCGCCTGAGGATGCAGATAATTTTAAGGATGAAGATGGTAAATTTGAGAAGTATTTTTCTGATCAACCAGGAGAGGGAAATTAGCTTCTAAATAATTGTATAATGTATTTAGGGTGCTGATTTGTACTTTTTTGTCGATATTTACCAGAGCTAAGCGCGAGGGAGTTTTATTTGTAGCAGTGGTTAAAGGTGCCTGCGTTAGGGTTTTATAGTGTGCCATGAAAGAGTAGTTTGTAGTGCGTAGATTAGGCCACTAAAATTGCCTTAGTTGGATGTTTTGGCATGGCACCATATACCCCGTTTCTAGCTAATTTCTGTTTGATTCTAATAGGTATGTGGTAAGAGTTGTTATGGCGAGTAAAAAGATAGGTAGGACTAAGAAGTCGGTCGTAAAAAAGCCAGCGAGCCGAAAAACGGTAGTGAAAAAATCCGTAAGGACAAAAACGAGTTTGACGAAATCCGTATCACCTAAAAAGACAGTAAAGAAGTCGGTGGGCACAAAATCGAAGGCGAAGCAGTCAGTGTCAACTATGAAGAAATCCGTATCGCCTAAAAAGACAGTAAAGAATTCAGCAAGCCCGACAAAAAGTTCTAGTTTAAAAAAGGCTACTGGGAAAAAAGTTACATCTGCTAATATTGCCAGCCCCTTAACTCGTAAAAAGGTTGCTCGGGCTAATAAAACTCAATCAACAAAGAGTGTGGCTAAATCAAAGGTTGCAACAAAAACGAAAGCGTTAAGGATACAAAAGAAAGCAACGGCTCTTAAGACCGCTAGTAAATCGAAAACTGCTCAGTCTTCCAGGGTCTCGCCTGTTGCTAAAACTAAAAAAGCAAAGAAAACCACTGTAGTGAATAAGCAGAATAAAGTAGCAAAGAAGGCGGGAACAGAAAACAAAAGGATAAGTAGACCGAGTTCTAATAAAAAGAAAAATATTCCTAATAAGGACGGATCAAAACTAGTAAAAGGTAGTAGAAAAAAGGTAACGACGAAAAAAATTACTTCCAAAACTGAAGATTCAGATGCTCTCACAAGTCCTTCTCATAGTGATCTGGGAGGATATTCAATATTGGATTATGTCGTTTATCCGTCGCACGGGGTTGGAAAAATTACGGGTATTGAGGAACATGAAGTGGGAGATCAAGTATTAACTGTATTTGTGATTGAATTTGACAAAGAGAAAATGACTCTTCGAGTGCCGTTGGGAAAGGTTAAGTCCTCTGGAATGAGACAGCTAAGTTCGCAGCAAACTATGGAGCGCGCAATTACAACGTTGAAGGGTAGGGCTCGTACCCGAAGGGTAATGTGGAGTAGGCGTGCGCAGGAGTACGATGCAAAGCTTAATTCGGGTGACCCTATATCAATTGCGGAGGTGGTTCGGGATTTGCATCGTAATGAAACCCAACCAGATCAATCTTATAGTGAACGGCAAATGTACGAAGCAGCGTTGGAGCGTTTAGCTCGAGAATATGCTGCCATGGAAAATACTAATACTGAACAAGCGACAGAAGAACTGGAGAAAGTACTGCGAGTAGCCTGAAGCGCTAGAAAGCAGTGCCAAAGGGCGTGGATCGAAACAAATTTGCCATTTTTAGGAATTCGAGCCGGCTTTGGGCGGTGGGAGCTATTCATGGTGAGGTAGAACGCCTTACCGTTTTGCATTCAAAGCTTGGCGAACGTATTTTAGAGGGTGATCGTATTGTTTACCTTGGAAATTTTATAGGGTACGGAAAGTCTATTATAAGAACTATTGATGAACTGCTCTTATTTCGTCGACAGATAATGGCCGCTCCACCTATGAATACATGTGACATTGTATTTTTACGTGGTCAACAAGAAGAAATGTGGCAAAAGACTTTACAGCTGCATCTTTCTGTTGGTCCCTCTGAAGTGTTGGTTTGGATGCTTGAGCAGGGACTGAGGGCTACGCTAGCTGCTTATGGAGGGGATGAAGAAACAGCCCTAAGAAGGGCTCGATCAGGTGCGTTGGAGTTAGCGCGATGGACCAATGAATTGCGGCGGCATATGCAGAATCACGAGGGTCATATTGAGCTGATGGCATCTTTGCGACGGGCTGCATTAACAGAAGAGGAGACACTCCTCTTCGTTAATTCTGGAATTGATCCCGATAGGCCTCTAGATGCACAGGGGGACGCATTTTGGTGGAATTTCAAGGGTTTTACTTCAGTGTCAGAGCAATTCGCAGGTTTTAAAAAAGTAGTTAGAGGGTTTGATCCGGCTGGTAGGGGAGTGGATGTTGATTCTTGGACTGCTACTATCGATAGCGGATGTGGTCGAGGCGGACCTTTGACAGCAATGTGTTTCAACAAAAGTGGTGATGAAGTTGAACGTATTGAAGCTTAATTTGGTGTTAGGGCTAGTAACTGACAACTTTTAATCTTCGACCTAATGCCAAAGTTTCATCAGCGTGTAATCCGTTCAGTACCAGAAATCTCTCTATATTAAATTCTTCAAATGCCATTTGTTTTGCAAGGGTTTCGACCGTGTCGCCAGCTTTCACAGTTATAACTTTTACCCGGCGAGGTTTTATATTTTTTGCGTCCGCTTTACTTAGCTTTTTAAAACTAAATGTTGTTCGACGGTATTCTTCGTTGAAGTCTGCAGTTTGGCTTGGAGAAGTAATAAATAAGAAACGATAGAATAGATTGTTGGAGTGACGGATAGCTAATAGACGGAAGTCACGCGTGCCACTTCTTGTGTTGACGCGACTACTTGCAGTGGCAGCTGTCATACCATTGATAGTAATATTATCTATGTTTTCCAGAGTTAGATTTTTACCCCAATTTTTTGTAAGATAAAGTTGGTCAGAGATTGAGGAATTAAATGAGCTATCACTATCAAAACGCATAATGGCGCCTTTAGGATGCTCTCCGAATACAGCAATAGGAGTATTTTTTAATTTGAATCCTGGCGGTGCGGTAAAATGGAATCGAAGGATTGGATGATTGAACGTTCTTCCGCGTATTATGCCTTGTTCAGGTGAATCCCCATAAATCATTCCATCTATCTTGTCCAAATAGATATTGGTATCGCGGGCAAGTGTATTTTCTGCAGCCATCTTAGCAATGCTCGCAGCCTCTTTGACTCTATCTTCAGTTCTGGGATGGGTAGAAAATAACCCAACTGAGGGATCCCTTCCTTTTTTCCCAGCAAGTTGTCTTGCGAGATGATATTCATTGCCCATCGAGTTGAGGAAAGTAGCCATCGCCGTTGGGTCAAAACCCGATCTGGTTAAATAGCGAATGCCGAGTTGATCGGCCTCATACTCCTGATCCCTTGAATAACCTTGTACATATGCGCCTGCGGCATAGTTAACTGCCTCCTTCAGAATAGGCTGCCCCAACGCAGCGCCAATTACGGCTGCCCCTAAATTGGTAAGCATGCCTCGGCTTATCCGTTGGGCAGTATGGCGCGCTGTTACGTGGCCGATTTCGTGTGCTATAACGCCTGCTAGCTCAGCTTCATCATTTGCTAGAGCCATAAGCCCTCGGGTGACATAAACATAGCCACCCGGCAAAGCAAAGGCATTAACAATCGGACTGTTTAGTAAAGTAAAGGTGAAGGGTGGTGTGGGTTGTTCGGAGCTACTTTGTAATAGTGTTCCAAGACCTTTTACATAATTAGACAATTTTTTATCTTTGTATGCGCCGCCAAAGGCTTTTAATAGTTTGGGGTGTTCTGCAGCCCCGATGCTTTTCTCTCGATTCTGGTTAATGAATCCAGTAAAACTCTGTTCGCCTGTGGCGGGGTTTTTACTGCAACTAGTTAGCGATAGACTAGTTATTAGCAAGAGGCATATTACAAAAAGGCGCAAAAGTTCATTTCCGAGAAAGTACTGTCTATACGATTTTATCACCTAAACCCTACTCGTGTTGCATAAAAGGCTGTTGGTATAATAGACCATATCGAATAAGTTAAGCTAGAAATTCATTTTTGCTGTTGCCTTTCTTAATGCATGTGAAATAAAAAATTTAAAAACACGTTTGACTAGTGTTGGATCTGTATTGCCTGTTTTGGATTTCGGTAAAATACTAGTTTATCGTATACGTAATCCTCTCATGGGATGGGGGTAAGTTAAATTGATTGCTTGGATTTTTAGTGTAAGCGTATCCAAAGTTTTTGTTGGCGTGTTAGGAATACTTTTTATTGGGTTATTGACTCTTTCTAATAAGCCCGCGTTTTCAGAAAAACCTTCTTTTTTATCCGTTAGTATCGGCGCTTTTGATATTAACGATGATAAAAAAGCTTATGAATTTCGTGGGGAATATCGACCAAATATAAAAATCTGGAAGTTCGGACCAATTATTGGTCTGTCAGGTACTGGAGACAAGGGAATATATGGGTTTGCGGGATTAGGTATGGATTTGTATTTCGGGCGGCGTATGGTTTTGACGCCGAGTGCAGCGCTGGTTGGTTATCACAAAGGTGATGGCAAAAGCCTCGGTGGTGAGTTTCAGTTTAGGACTGGAGGTGAGTTAGCCTGGCGTTTTGATAATTGGTCGAGAGTTGGTGTTGGATTTCATCATATTTCAAACGCTGGTATTTACAATTCTAATCCAGGTACAGAGATATTAGCGTTAACTTATTCACTGCCGTTACGAAAAAAGTAAAAAAATAATTACATATTATGACTTTTGAAAGCACTTCTTTAGTTTCGTATGTTTGGTGCATACAGTGCAAATATCATGCGACTTTGTTTATCTAGTGCTGTGCGCCTCTAACTCAGCCGAATAGAACACCAAATTCTTGACTGTTAGTTTCAAATATTATTGTGGGAAGAGCAATTTATTTAATATCTTACAAAAAATATATTTCAGAATAATTTATAAGTGAACGATTTGTGTGTAATATTTGCATTCCAATTTAACTTGTGGGGTATACCGATATAGGAATGTCAAGTGTTCGTTTGGTAGTGGTCGCGTAGCTCAGTCGGATAGAGCGCGAGATTCCTAATCTCGAGGTCACAGGTTCGAATCCTGTCGCGATCACCATCCCTATCTGTTGGACTTTCCCCTTTAATTGTCTGTTCCAACCGAATCAAGTGGTACTTCAGAGGCAATTATATCTAACATACCTGCCATCTCGTCTACATCAGAAACAAATGACGGAAAGTCTAAAATTAAGCGAGTCACCCCAAGTTTTTCGTATCTTGGTATATCTCGTATAACTCCTTCAGGGGTGCCAGCTATTACGACGACGGTTATCTCTATTGTCTTTGGATCTCTGCCGCTTTCTTCAGACATCTTATGCAGGACTTGCAGCGAGTTTTCAAGATTACCTCCCTTACTGTATGTAAAATCAGGTCCCTCCGACACAACCTGCCAGCCGTCAGCCAAATTAACTACGCGTCTAAAACAAGAATTTCCATTACCACCTATAGTGATGGGGGGATGGGGTTTCTGTATTGGTTGGGGGAGGCATCGAACATCGGCGAAACTATAAAATTCTCCTTCAAAACTAGGCTCTTCAGCTGTCCAGAGTTCTTTCCATATTCTTATATACTCATCAGTTCGAGGCCATTTTCTTTCATGGGAGATATTTAGAGCCTCAAATTCTTCATTTAACCAACCTGCTCCCGTGCCCACGATCAATCGACCATTTGATAACACGTCAAGAGAGGCCATCTGCTTAGCTGTTTCTATTGGATTGCGGTAGGGTGCGATGAGCACGGTGAAGCCAAGCCGCACACGTTTAGTGTGTCCTGCTATGAAGGCTAAGCTTGTAAAGGGCTCTAGATGAGCGCCATTGGGGTCTGCAATATAATCTCTGGACTTCGTATAAGGATAGGGGGTTTCGATTTTTGTTGGCATTACAATATGGTCAGGCGACCAAACCGATTCAAAACCTTTTTCCTCAGCAAAATGCGCCATTTTGATCATATTATCATGGGTCGCCATGACCCCAAACATTGGTAGCATAAATCCGATTTTCATAAGTTTGATCTCCCGATATAATCTTTACTATATGGACCACATATTGTGCGTGGTCTATTAAAGATAAATACGTCTATCTTTTTTATCAACTTGACCTTGCAATTCCTCACAAGATGATACAGATTTCCTGACATGACGCTAACAGGAAATCATACATAAACGAAAATTTAAATGGACACTCCGTTTATGTTAAGGTTTAGCGCTTTCGACATCTTCTATTTTCATACCATAAGTTTTAATA
>Ga0310344_10000139_pt1 | contig 61035 bp, 54 predicted proteins | sample HC15DNA20200_MG_FD_203801 | JGI IMG/M metagenome (GOLD analysis project Ga0310344, IMG submission 203801) | Marine microbial communities from station ALOHA, North Pacific Subtropical Gyre - HC15-DNA-20-200_MG | ecosystem: Environmental > Aquatic > Marine > Oceanic | place: Pacific Ocean: North... | reverse complement strand
ATCTGAAGCATCATCTCAATATCAAACTTCGTGCGCTGCTCAAGCCTCTGAGCTTCAAGTAACTTTTCCTGTGCCCGGAAGGCCGCCACCTGATCATGCAGTTCTTCCCGAATGAGAGGCGCGATCTCTTCGACGGTACTTCGTCGAGTTACATAGTGACTCGCAGGATAAATTGCGGTTCGATCAAGTGTTGAAATCACTTCTCCAGTCAATGGATCGAACCTTGTGATACGCTCTATTTCGTCTCCCCATAGCTCAACACGGATCGCCTGCTCTTCGTAGGCTGGAAAGATCTCGACCGTATCACCCCTGACTCTGAATTTCCCTCGCTCGAAGAGGTAGTCGTTGCGTTTATACTGGATATCGACTAAGCCCCTCAGCATATCTCTCCGGGATATCTCAGACCCGACCTTGAGATGGAGCATTAGGCTCCGGTAGTCCACAGGATTTCCAAGGCCGTAGATACATGATACCGAAGCCACCACAATGACATCTTCACGTTCCATCAAGGAAGATGTCGCACGTAACCGAAGCCGCTCTATATCCTCATTGATCGATGCATCTTTCTCTATATATGTATCGGTGGCAGGTACGTAAGCCTCGGGTTGATAGTAATCGTAGTAAGAAACGAAGTACTCCACGGCGTTGTTCGGGAATAACGACTTCAATTCTCCGTAGAGTTGGGCTGCAAGCGTCTTATTATGGGACATGACCAATGTCGGTTGTCCGTGTTCCACAATGACATTCGCGATTGTGAACGTCTTACCGGTACCAGTCGCTCCAAGTAAGACTTGATCAGTGTTGTTCTGAGTTAACCCAGCGGACAGCTCAGTGATGGCCTGAGGCTGGTCTCCCGCAGGCTTGTGGGCAGATACGATTTGGAAGCCATTCGAGATGGAATTCATTCACTATGCCCAGCCGATGTCCTGGTCGTCCATATGTTCCCTCCGTTCCACATCCAGCACTCCCTTCACTTGACTGATAGAACGTCTCACCTTCTCAAGGTGAGAAAGATTTTTCACCTCAACCGAGAACTCTCCCGACATACCCCCATCTGTAGTCCGCATGTCAGCATTGGAGATGTCAGTACCCGTTCCTGTAATTGCTTTGGCAACATCGGAGAGCAGACCTCTTCGATCCGTGCCACGTATATGCAATTTCACGAAGAAGCGATCGTCTCTCTGTGTTTCCCACTCGATATCGACCCGCCTCTCAGGATCTTGCGAGAGGGAGAGGATGTTGGGACAATCGTTACGATGAACAGACACTCCTCTACCACGAGTGATGTACCCGATCACTGAGTCACCCGGTACTGGCTGACAGCACCGGGCGTACTGAACCATAAGGTTGCCCACTCCTTGGATTCGTATACCTCGGTCTGATATCCGGAGCCGTTTCTTTATACGGTTCCATGCTGTCGGAAGCTCTTCTGGAGTTCCTTGCTCCGGACCATGATCGGAGTAGAATTGTCCAATGACTTTAGTGGGGCCTAGGTCACCCCTGCCTAACGCAGCATGTACGTGATCAAAATCTTGGTAACCAAGGTTGGTTGCAGCTCTAAGAAGTTCATCCTGTTTGTCAGGCAGTGATCGCTTCGCCTTCTTTAGTGCCCTTTTGAGAAGGCCCTTCCCAATCTTGAGAGCCGACCCAAACTCTTCGCGCCGAATCCACTGCCGAATCTGAGTTCGGGCACGAGATGTCTTTACGAACCCAAGCCAGTCTTGATTTGGACGCTGCTTCTTGTCCGTGATAACCTCTACGGTGTCACCATTCTCGAGTTCACGAGAAAGAGGAGTGATGCGTCCGTTAATCCTCGCACCGGAGCATTGGTGGCCGATTTCCGTATGCACTGTGTATGCGAAATCGATCGGTGTCGCACCTTTGGGAAGAGCTCTGACTTCGCCTTCTGGTGTGAATACAAAAATTTCTCCTCGGAAGAGATCCATGTGAAGAAATTCCATGAACTCGTCAGGCTCCGCCGTGTCCTGCTGCCACTCAAGGACCTGACGAAACCAGGTCAGTGCTTCATCCACCTCAGTTGGGCCTTTATTGTCCGCTTCGTCTTCCTTGTATTTCCAATGTGCGGCAATCCCGTACTCCGCAGTACGATGCATTTCTTCCGTTCGCAACTGGATCTCGTACCTCCGACCTTCTGGCCCGAACACTGTAGTATGAAGCGAGCGGTACATGTTCGACTTAGGCATCGCGATATAGTCATGGAATCGTTCGGGTACCGGTGTCCACTTACTGTGGATGACACCCAATGCAGCGTAGCAGTTCTGTACGGTGTTAGTAAGAACCCGCATTGCCATTAGATCGTAGATCTCCTCGTAGGGGGTCCCTCGGTCTTCGATTTTTCGATGGATCGACCAAAGGTGCTTCGGCCGACCCATCACTTCGGCTTGGATATCTGCCTCAGCCAGTGCTTGTTCAAGTGGCTTCTGCATCTCGAGGATATGGCGTTCACGCTCCTTGCGGCGCCGCTTGATCTTCTTGATCAGCGTCCGGTATTCCTCGGGCTCCAGAAACTTGAATGCGAGGTCCTCAAGCTCCCATCGGATTGCTGCCATCCCGAGTCGGTGGGCGAGGGGTGCATAAATCTCGCGAGTCTCGAGAGCAATCCTTTGACGTTGATGTTCTTCCAGATATTCAAGCGTACGCATGTTGTGGAGTCGATCGGCCAACTTCACAAGGATGACTCGCGCGTCCTCCGCCATAGACAGGAGCATCTTCCGGTAGTTCTCAACTTGCCGCTCCGTAGCTGACCGGAAGCGTACTCTCCCTAATTTGGTTACACCATCTACAATGGTAGCTACTCCTTTGCCAAATTGTTTCTCGACATCTGTCAGGGAGATCGATGTATCCTCTACAGCATCGTGAATCAGTCCGGCTATAATGGAGTCACTATCAAGGCTCAACTGTGCGAGAATAATGGCCACCTCGATTGGATGGCTAATATATTCCTCTCCGGACGCTCGACTCTGACCTGCATGCGCTTCGACGGCAAGTTCGTACGCGCTGCTAATGGCAGGGATATCTAGTCTATCTTGATAAGCCTCTAGCGCTCTGGCGATGGGACGCGGTAGGCCTGAGATGGTCGAAGTCACGGAAGCGGTCTTATTAGGTGGCATATCCTAGGGAAATTAGGGGGTCCTAGGGCTCCAACGCGAGGAACTAGTATCCCTAAACCAAGGGTACCCAGGGTTATCTTGATCCGTCTAGGATTCTTGTAGCTGTGATATAGAGAACCTTGAAACCATGAGAAGGCTCCCCCGGAAAAATGGGGATCCGAGAAACAGGTTGGCCGAAGTCTTCTGGGATCTCAGGAGGGACAGTGACCAGGGATCTACCTAATATTCTCTTAAGTAAAGCCCTTCCCTTCAAAGTACGGGGAATAAGTCCAAGGCCCTGAGCAAGTTTCCTCACGATTGTGAGAACCCAACCTAAAAAAGTCTCTCTCTCAACAGGGTAAGCGCCCTCTATCATTACCTCAAAGCCCCTGCTCTCTAGAGCAGTTCGGAATTCTGATGCCTTATGGTAGTGAACGCTGAATGGGCTGGGTATAAAATCCGGTCTCTCAGGATTTGCGTTAACCAGAATTGCACGACCCTTGGAACTGAGTACGCGAACGATCTCATCGAAAGCGCTCTCCATATCAGGCACATAGTAGGAACCTTCATAGAATAGAACCGTATCGAAGAAGCGGTCAGGAAATGGCAATTGCTGGGCGTCGAGGCGTATTAGAGGAATACGACTCCCATAAGTCTTTCGTGCTCTTTTGAGAAGTACTGAGTCGTAGTCACCCCCGACTACATATGCAGCGGACGAGGAAAGCAGGCCAAGGCCTACACCTGGTCCACACCCGATCTCAAGAAGTCGACCGCCAGCACCAACCTCCGCACCGTAGGTGTATCGAGAGAATAGCATGTCTGCACCCTCAACGGAAACATGCCTGCCTGGAGTTTCGGTCAATACTGAAAAAGTACCATCCTCTTGGAGAGTCACTCGGAGATACCTCCAGATATTGGTCCCCGTGAAGTAACTATTTGATCAGATCCAGGTGGCGGCCTAGGCGTAAGTGCAACTCTCCGCTCGGCAATGGTTAGCAATTCTGGCGATGCATTCAGCAACTCAAGCATCCGTCTCATAGCCCCTAACGCCCAAGGCCTCCTCAAAATCGCCAACGCAGTCAGAATGCACAGCTGGACGTCAATCCAAATAGATTGATTCTGGACGTAGAAGAGTCCTAGGAGATTCTTGCCTGGGCGGATCAGTTGATTATACGCTATGTTCGGATCAACTGAACCCTTCAGAATGTCGGTCTCATCCGAGAACGCTATCGAAGCAAAATCAGTAATTCCTGGCTTCACTGTGAGTAGCTCGAGTTCGACGGCGGTATACAGGTCAGTCTCTCGCTTCACATTAGGCCTAGGCCCAACCATGCTCATGCTTCCTAAAAGTACGTTCCAGAGTTGCGTTAGCTCGTCTAACTTGAATCTTCGAATGAACTGCCCTACTGGTGTTATGCGCTTATCATCTGCGGCGGTTGAATCCACTCTGTTCCTGTCTGCACCCATCACCATTGAACGAAGCTTGACCATTTGGAAAATCCGCCCATCCTTCCCAACTCTGTCCGCCACATAGAAAGGCGACTGCTTGTCCTGCCACCACACCAAGAATATCGCTGGAAGTAGTAGTGGACTTAAGAGAATGAGGCCAAAGCTTCCCGCAACTACGTCAAAAATTCGTTTTACCACCGCAGTGCTAATCCAGCAGACGAAGTGCTGTCGAGACAATCGCTTCAGACGAAGGATAATAAACCTTCTCCAACACTCTTGATGTTGGTGCCGGTGCATCGGGGAGAGTAACCCTAGCCGGACTACTCTGAAGCTTTCCAGATGGGAGTTGTTCAGCTACCAAGGCAAGGATCTCTGCTGAAAGACCACAGGTGCTCCATCCACCATCGACTGCAATCAGTCTACCAGTTTTCCGGACTGATTCGAGTAATGGTGCTGAATCTAAAGGGTTGAGAATACGGAGATCGACCACGTCACAAGATACCTTCTGTGCTAACAGCTCTTCCCGAGCCTTCAGGGCAAGTTCAGTGGAGAATCCAGCTCCTACCAGAGTAAGGTCATCCCCCGTCGCCAGAACCCTAGGGGTTTCCTTTGAGAGATCTAGCTCTTGGATAGCCGGAAGATTAGCAGAGTTGTCGTAGAGCCATCGATCATCGATGAAAATGACCGGATCTGGACAGAGTACGGAAGCAATCAGAAGATCCCTTGCATCAGCCACGGTAGATGGCATAACCACTCTTAACCCTGGGATATGAGCAAACCATGCGTGAAGAGCCTGGGAATGTTGGGCACCTTGCTCTCCGCCACGGTTTATAATCGCCCTAACTGTGACACCAGCTGACACCTGGCCACCAAACATGTGGGACCACTTAGCCGCCTGATTCACTAGAGCGTCTGTGGCATAGAGCATGAAATCAATACGGGGATGGACTATGATGGGCTTCATCCCAGCTAAAGCTGCACCCACCCCTGCCCCTGTGCAGGCCAGTTCCGATACAGGTGTATCGATTATTCGGTGCACACCGAATTTCTTGTCGAGATCCGTCATCGTGTTTCCAACGTACCAGGGGCTCCACAAACCCTGGCCCATAACAAAGACTTCAGGATATCTCTCTAGCAGATATTCGAAGGCTAAACGAATTGCCGTTCCGTAGCTGTACTCTAGAGATTTACCCATCAGAGAGATCGCTTCCCGAAGCATGCACCCAGTCCAATAGAGCTTCTTTCTCAGGCCAAGGTTCAACCATCGCGGTTTCCCAAGATGCAAGAACATGCTCATTGATCTCAGATCTAATGGCCTCTCCCTGTTCCACCGACCACTCACCAGTTGCTATAAGGGCTCTCTCCAATCTGGATATGGGATCTCTAGCACGCCATTCAGCAAGGTCCTTAGAGGATCTTGTTACCCCCACGTCTACATCTTCCCTCCAATCCACATGTCCAAGCCATCTGAAAGTGACAGCCTCGAGGAAGCCTGGGCCATTACCCTTTCGCGCTTGGCTTATCAGGCGGTCTGCCGCATCAGCCACAACAGTTACGTCATTCCCATCCACAACCTCAAACGGAATGCTATGGGCCTCCGCGAATCGTGCCGTAGTATTTGAAGATTGGCGAAGACTGATATGCATATGGCTAGAGAACAAATTATTCTCCACGACAAACAAGACAGGCACATCAAGAACCCTAGCCAGGTTCAGTGATTCATGTACGACTCCTTCCTCTACTGCGCCATCACCAAAATAGCAGACTCCTACGTCATCCATGCCCTTCAACCGCGAAGCAAGGCCCGCCCCTACCGCTAAAGGCACAGTACCGCCGACTATCGGAACAGACCCGTAGAAGCCGCGCGGTCCATCCCAAAGGTGCATCGATCCCCCCATGCCCCTGGAGAGCCCAGTTACTTTGCCTAATACCTCAGCAAATAATCCGCGGATACTAGACCCTAGAGCGAGAATGTGAGGGTGTGACCGGTGAGTCCCAAATACCATATCCGAAGATCGTAAATGTTGTGAGACCCCCACAGATATTGCTTCCTGACCAATTCCTAAGTGCACGGGTCCACCAATGACCCCATCTCGGCGCATTGCAGCCAGATGTCTCTCCACCAAGCGAATCGATACCATATCCTTAAGTTGCGATCGCAGCACAGAGGTATCCCGACCCTGAATGTTGATCGGGTCCTGATATTTCGTGGGATCAGCTAGATCCCCAAGGTCGGTCAATCCCACAGAATTACTTCTCGTAAAACTCTCGTACGGACTCAATCACATACGATACATCTCCGTCACTGAGGGCAGTGTTCATTGGAAGCATAAGGCAACTCTTGAAGAAAGCGTCAGTCTTCGGCAAATCTACATCAAATACCAGACTCTCAAACTGGTGCACGGGTGTACCAGCCCACTGAATGATAGTGCCAACCCCTCGCTCCGAGAGATAGGCTCTTAGATCATCCCGCCTATTCGCCTCTAGCTCATAGTTCTGGTAGACATCGAAGTGTCTCGCATCAGCATCAGGATGTGGGGGTAGCGTCAGATCCTTAATATCACTCAGACCCTGATGATAATGCCCGGCTACTACCCGCCTTCGTTCTATGTCTTCAGGGAAAGACTTCAGTTTGAAGTCAAGGATTGCAGCCTGGAGATTATCAAGCCGCGAATTATATCCCCATGCGATGACCCTTCCAGACTCGTCGCGGCCATGATCACGAAGGAGAGAAACCTTCTGGGCCAAAGCATCGTCATTTGTAATGATCGCCCCACCATCTCCAAAGCATCCGAGCAACTTCGCTGGATAGAAGCTTATGGTGCCAAAGCTACCGAAGGTCCCTGCACTCTGCCCTTTGAACTGGGATCCCAACGCTTGGGCGGCATCTTCACAGATTATCAGATTATACTTTTGGGCTAATGAGCCAACAGCATCCATATCACAAGTCCGTCCATTAATCTGAACAGGCATTATGGCTCTAGTTTTAGACGTCACGCGCTGCTCCGCATCATTGACATCCAACATGTGATCTGAGCTGCATTCCGCTAAAACTGGTGTCGCGCCCACTAAATGCACTGCCGCGGCGGTAGCTATATAGGTATGTGATGGCAGAATCACTTCGTCACCTGGTCCAATACCCGCAGCCTTAAGGCCGATAATAATCGCATCCGTTCCATTTGCGACACCGATAGCGTGCTTAACACCTATAAAGCTGGCCAAATTCCTCTCAAACTCGTAGCACTCATCCTGGAGGATATATGCCCCACGCCTGCACACGTCTGCCATTAGATCCATCAGAGCATCTTCATCTTGACAGAAGAGTTCTGAATAGGGGAAGAATGGGATCGATCGATCAGTCATTATAAAACTTGGATTCCAGGAAAGGTTGAAGGTCCTTCTTCTCTATCTCTCAGTATCAATATAAAAGAGGCTTTGTGCTTCTTGGTCCTCCCTAAGGGTGTAGGAAAGCCTCTCCATATTACTATTTCTTGGGATCAGAAAGGACGATAACCATCTGCCAAGCCATCCACTTTAGCCCTGGGATGCTCAACAATACTTGATCTACCCTCTCAAGTAGGCTTAAAAGGGGGTTAAATAACTTCGTGTGGCGGAACGGGACGGAAAGCAACGAAACGAGGTGGTAGTGATGTACTTCTATGGTTTCGAAATAGCGCTTTGCATGATTGAGTGACGAGCGCCCTAGGATATGTGGTACCTCCCACGGGGTACGCAAGCTTGGGGTAAGTTTACGGTATAAATGGATTAATGGATTGTGTCGAATCGCCTCCTGGCAGATAGCCTTGCCGCCCGGTTTGAGGACTCGGGCCAGTTCCGCAAACGCTTTATCAAGATCTAGATGATGTAACGATCCGTACTCCGTAACTATGTCAAACGTGCTGTCCTCAAACCCCGTATCTTCGGCATCCGCTACCATATGTGAGACACGGTCAGCAAACCCCTCTCGAACAGCGAGATTTTGAGAGTTCTCAACCGAAACTTCAGAGATATCAATCCCCACGACTTCCGTCGCACCAAATCCTGCTATCAACACACCGTCTTCTCCGTTTCCACAGCAGTAGTCAAGCACACGCATGCCCTCTACATGCTGCTCATACCACTGCTCGACGAAAGCACGACTCGCACGCTCGACGGCATAGTATTTCATGTTCACCCAAAGAGGGTTTTTCTTGATGGTCTCTTCGAGTTCAGGAGACCAACGAGTCTCTGCCACATACTCGTCAGTCCCAACCGCACGCAGCCTATCGTGGAATTCCTTTTCGACCTGTTTTCTATCCATCAATCTTTTTTGCTCTAACCTCTATAATAGGATCAACTGGGTCAGCGTGAACGATGTCCAAGCTAGTGATTCCCGGCAATACTTTTCAGCACCATTGCTAGGATGACGCCGCAATTCCACTGGCTCCCTACTTACGGTGGGCCAGGATCACTACCGAGGAGGAGAGCACAGGAAAAACCCAGCGGCACTTTATCACTGTTAACCCCTGAGCCTTTAGGCTCGACGTGATATCAGTAAGCGACCTCGGGACAGGAGCAGTGTACTGGCGCCCCCAGATCAACTGTAATACACGTCGCTTGAGCCTCTGGAATTTGTTATCAACCGAATAGGTAATAATCAAAAAGCGGTCTACAACACGAACAAGATCAACAATAATCTGCTCTTGTAGCAATTCCGGGATACGGTGAAGAAACCCGAGCACAAATGCGCCCACAAATGTCCTTTCGCGAAACGGAAGTGCCGTCATATCTCCTCTGACAAATCCAGAAAAACGATCGACATCGTACTCTTCACGAGCAAGCTCCATCATCTCAAGTGCTATGTCGAGCGCTACTACACGCACCCGCTCTCGACCAAATAGTGGACCAATGATCCCAGTACCACAGGGAGCATCAAGCACTACTTCCCTGTCCTCGATACCGCAGTCAGACAACATCGTCTGCACTACCCGCAGTTCTCGTGATGTAACGAACCGTGCCCAGGTGAGCTGTTTAGTCTGTTGTTTGTATGCTCGCGCGCGATCAGTATCCTGGTATGCCTCTCGAGTCTCACTTTGGTACTTACTGCTCATTTTAGAGCTTTCCATCTGAGAGCGTTGGCTCCTGTGAGGGGGACTGGGTCGGGAGCACCCCTAATTGTGTCAACGCCTGTGGGACGATCACATCTTCGTCAAATTCCTGCTCGATCTTATCGCGTGACTTAGCTCCAAATCTCTTTCGTAGATCCGGATCCTCAATCAGCCTAGCAATCGCCTTTGTTAATTCACCCGAATCTCGGGGCGGCACGAGATATCCGGTAACCCCATGCTCAACAGGACCTCTACAATCAGTTGTATCAGCTGCTATAACAGGTTTACCCATCGCCATGGGCTCTAGAAGGGCTCTGGGGTATCCCCCCTCTTTGTAGTACGAAGGGAGCACCGCTACATCACAAAGCTTGATCAGAGCTTCAATATCATCGCGAAAACCCAGCCAATGCAGGTTTGTCTTGCTCTTGTACCGCTCAATATAGCTTGCTGGAACTGCACCCTCACTTCCGTCTTCCAGTGGTGCTACCAGGACGAAGTGTAGGGATGGAAGAGCGGTGTTGAGGGAGACCGCAGCTTCGACGAATTCCCGAATTCCCTTGGCCCAGATCATACGCGCGATCATCAGTACTACCGTGTCGTCCCGTTTCAAGCCCAGTTCAGACCGGACCGATTCCACCGCTTCATCGCTGACGGCCTCAGTGGTGTAGCGGTTCACATCCAGGTAGCTGCGGGTGCGTAACGTTTCCGTTCGTGCAACTAGGCCCTGTTCTTTGAAGTAGGCGAGATCGTGCTTGTTCGTAAACCACATGGCATCGCTTAAGGTTGAGGCTAAGCGATAGAGCATCCTCACTATTACCCGAAGAGCTGCATCCAAGGGTCCGTCACTTTCTGAGCTAACAAAAGTCGAGCCGAGTCCCACCACGTGTCCGACCACAAGCCTACATCCAGCGAGCCGAGCTGAAATAGGGCCATAAATGTTGGGTTTTGTTGAGAAGTTGATGACCGCATCGAATCGCTCACGACGCAGGATCTGAGCAAGCTTGAAAACATAGGTAATGTCCCGGAGCGGGCTAACATACCGGTGCATCTGGAGTTCGATGCTACGGGCCCCTAGATCCTCGATTCGGCTCGCCCAGTCACCCGGTTCACTGATTACAGCCACTTCCGCATCAGGAACAGAACAAATCGCACGAATCATTCCAGTGCAGAACAGGGTGGCCGAGAGGCCATCCGGAATAACAATCGCGACCTTCATTTGAACACCCAAGTCTTAGTCAACCTTATCATCCTCCCATTACCGGATTAGTTGTTAAGGCCAATAGCATATTCCTCGAACTGCCGAATCTTATCAGTAATCAGATAATCCGCCTCAACCGTTTTATGAGCAGCTCTCCCGAAGCGCATCCTCAGCTCTCGATCTTCCAGCAGAGAAGCCAGGCACGTCGTCAATGCTTCGACATCACCAGGTGGAATCGAAAAACCGTTCTCTTTATCACGAATGGCCTCGCGCAACCCCCCGACCCTTGAAACACAAACTGCTTTACCAAGGGCCATGGCTTCGAGTACAGCTCTCCCGAACCCTTCAGAAAGAGACGGGTGTACTAACACGTCCATCGTAGCGAGGATCTCAAGCGCATCAGGTCGCCACCCGGTGAACATAACCTTCTCCTGCAAGGAATATTCACTGATCATTGTTACTAACTCTTCCTTATATGCTCGGTACTCTTCAATCACATGATCACCGACGATGTAGAGCCGAACGTCCGAGCGATCTTGGGCAATAGACGCGAATGCTTTGATCAGGAGGTGTACACCCTTCGGCCGATACAGCTGGCCTAGGATAATGACGTTCGTATTTTCGGGCCGGATGTCTAACTCCCGACACAGGATCGAGTGGTCCGCTCGTTTTACAGATTCGATATGTTCCATGTTGATGCCAATTCTTAGTACACCGATTTTCTTGCGAAATAAACGGACCAATAGAGGGTAGTTATCGTCTCGATTAGCAGCACAGAAGAATAGAATCTTCGATGATACAATGAAGCCGATTGTGTCCAGAAACCTGTTCCCAAGCTCGCCCTTCACATACCAGAGTATTGGCTTGCGACTCAACCGGGCTGCGAACATTGTACAGAGTACTGCGCGGATACAGTTAGCGTAGATCACGTCGACGTGCTCTCTTCGGATTACTCGTCGCAGAATCAAGTTGTAGCGCATGAGATCCCACACTGTCAGCAGCCGTCGGAATAGCGAGTCTCGAAGCACATCACCTCCATAGCGTCCGACTCGTTCTGATGGAGCAACCACCCGAACTTCAACCCCATCAGCTTTCACTCTGTCCGTGAATGGAGTCTCAAAGGGTACCACAAGCAGTAACTCGAGCCGCTCGGGATCTGCACGTTCGAGAAGGTACCTGAGAGTTCGGAGGTTTCCTCCCTCACTTCCGAATGGATATGGCTCATAGATAAGGAGCTTGGTTGGTTTTACCGACAACTTGAAGGTCCCCTGGGAAGGCTATCAAAGCACTGGAGAGCAGCTTCTAACTCTTCAGTATAGAAAGGATCTACGTAAGTGCGCCCGACGATCTGCTTGACGAAGCCGGGCCAAGATTTCAACTCGATAGCCACCCAGGCCATCCGCCAATGCTTTAAGACTTCCTTGAGTTTCAGCCACGCGTTCAAGCGGCTGGACTCCCTCCATGGCCCATAGCCCCTTAAGAATGCTCGCGCTGTAGCCGGTCCGGGGCGCCGTCCAAATGCAAATGACAGATCCCCCCAGTACAAGATTTTGAGTGTTAGAAGAAAGCGGGCTAAATCAGCTTCTGGAGTCGCGGGTTTCATCGCTCCAGGATCAAGCACAACCATCCGACCTCTTCCGTTCCACACCAGATTACGCACATCGATCCCCTTCAGAGATAGGCTCAAACGCGCCCGTTCCAACCCGGCTGGAAGCCCTTGGATACGTTCCATCCAGTTGGTCCTTCGCTTTGCGCTAACTTCGTAGCGTCCTAACTCAGCTATATAACCGAGTATTTTTGAGCGCTCAATATCCAGATTGACCTCACCCTCTCCACGATCGGTCTCCTCATGAAATATTCGTAGACTGTGGCCAAGGCCCCCAAGCCACTGGTCCAAGGCTTTCATCGCTCCAGTAGATCCACCGGCTGTAGCACGATCCCACCGACGAATGTCGTGGAATGCATCCTGACTGGAAGCAAGTGTAGTCACAACAGCACCTTCCTCGATCAGATGGAGTCGAGGTTCCACGAAACGGACCGTCTCATCTGCAAGGATCTCTTTCAGAAAGCTGAGACTCTCGAATTCCTTGGCTCCAGTAGCACAGTCCTGTGCCGTTCGTGGGAAGAGAGGCCTATCACGACAAAAGAGTAGATCGTGCCTTGGTAATTTGACGTATACAGCGTCGGCCTGAGTCTCGTTCCTACTTGACATCCGGAAACCGTAGGAAAAATCATGGATCTCTAACCCCCTAGCATCAACCGTGTAGCTTGGCCAACCGAGTGCATCAGCCACGCGAACTGCCAGAGAGCGCACTTCTTCGGGAAGTTGAGGTGAGTACTTTAAGGGATCCGAGGCAGGACCTCCAAGGAGGATTGTGAGAAAGCTCACGACCTACTGGAGTAATCGGGCATTCTAGCCACTGCCCTTAGCCACCAAGATGGTTCAGACCGCTGCTTGGCTGCTTGATACCACCAAACGGCAGCGCGCTCTTCCCGGTTGGTAATCGTTGAGAGGGAGCCAAAGACGGGCCATAAGCCACGCCTTACAACCTCCATCCCCACACGTCTCACGATGCGGGTAAACAGAGTCTCCGGTCCGGATTCACGGACCAACTGTCGAAGTGAACGGCCATGGTAGGTGATCTCGATTTCCCGGAAGCCCGCCCGAGTTAACAGTTTCTGCATAGGATCACGGTCAAAGAATAGAAGATGAGGTTCATCCACCTGTTTATGTTCGTGGTCCCGGCAGGGCACTTCTATGAACAAGATACCTCGAGGCTGTAGCAAGCCCCTGAGCCTCGAGATCACCATCAACGGGTCTGCCAAATGCTCAAGTACATGGGACATGACCACTAAATCAAAGACAGCGTCTTCAGGGATATCATCGAAACCCCCGAACGTGGTAAACCCCCTGTCGGCCAATGCATCCCGACAGCTAACATCCGACTCAAGTACGGAGTACCGTGCAGTAGGAATCCGGGCGAGTAGGTGGGTGGCAAAATCTCCCAGACCAGGTCCCATCTCAAGGATTCGAAGCTGGTCAAGAGTCTTTTGGGGGAGTCTCTCAAGATATGGCAAAACATGCTTAAACCTCAGGAAGTTCACAGCCCGGTGAAACGGGCGTGCTGCTTGGGCTTCCGATACGCCACCGTGAGCGGATTCGAAATAGGCTGCATTATAGTCTGCCAAAACCTCATCCGAAGGCATCGGCCAGATGAAGTGAAAGCCGCAATCCTTGCACTCCACCAGCACCTGCCCCTGCAGTAGACCTGAACTCTCTCGGTAAGGTCGAGAAGGCTGGGCGCGGCGTCCGTCACACGCCAGACAACGGAGGTCGGATATCTCTGGAACTTCTAGGGAAACAGTCACCCGTGACAGGATGTCCGTATTCGTAGCACTTTCATCAATCTCTCACTCACAGGACAGGGCGACTCAGGCGTTATCATTACGCCGCATAAAAGATAGTGATTTGAGATGCTCCATAAACTCCTGAAGATCTGGATCACTACTCTCCTTCACAACTACGAAGCGTTCCCATAGAAGTAAGAGCACCAGCATGAATATGGCAGCAGCGCTTCCCGCAACGATAGTCCTTCTTATTGTGCCGCGTGCATTACCGACAGCCGGCACGCGGGGTTGGTCAATTATCGAGATCACTGGGGTATTTCTTACCGCATCCAACCGAGCCTGTTGGTAGGCTGTGGAAAGCGAAGTAACCACCTGCTGAAGAATCAAGATCCTGCGATCCATACGATCGCGCTGCAGGGTCAATTCAGGTGAATTAGTGATCGACCGGTTTGCTTCCAAGAACTCTCCTAAAGCATCCTCTGCAGAAATGAGCTCAGCCCTCGACTCGGTAAGGCGTTCCTCAGCAAACTCGCGTTCTGCTATTGCTTGTGACTGCCGAGCTTCGAGATTGAATCGAGTAATCTCATGTAAGTAGTTTTGGGCAATCTGCATGGAGAGTTCTGGCCATAGTGTGGTCACCTCGATTACAACGACCCCGGAAATATTACTTGGGGAAATTCTAGAGACCCGGCGCAGAATCTGGATTGCTTCGTATAACCGCTCTTCTTCGGTCGGATAATCCAATTCGTATATATCCGCGATCACTCCAGTCACCAGAGCAGAGTCTGTTTGTATTGAGTGAGTATATCCGGCAATCCTCCTCAATAGCTCATCTGAACTGAGCAGTTCCGTGTAGAAGAGAGGAGAGACTGCTGCCTGGCTTGACCCCAGCGAAATCCCAAACTGAGCAGCGACACCTGCTAGCGCACCACCAGCCGTTTGTTGTGAAGCCTGTTGGGGCACGAAGCTGGCTTTGCTCGTGAAAGTCCGCGGCGAAGTAAAAGTCCAAACTCCCACGGAGAGTCCTACTAACATTCCGAATCCCACTATCGGGCGGATACCCCGGGCAACGAGGTTGATCAACTGTATTAGCCCTCCTGAACCGGAATGTTGTTCTCTGTATTCTTCTGTGGAATCAGCGGAGGTATCCAAAGGAGGTGAAGGCAAAGTCATGACCTACCTGTGGAAGAAGGTGGAGGGGGGCCCAATGGGTGTGGTCCTTTAAAGAGTGCCCGCCGAAGTAATCCCAATGTGTCATGTGTCAAAATCTCAAGCTTCCATCCCAACCAAACAAAGCCGCCAAAAATAGTAATCTTGATGCTGAGCACCTGGAAAAAGCCAAGAGGCCCGGCATTAAGTGCCAACGAAGCGGCCGTAGCAAGAAAGAGATATGCAAAGATTGCAATTATTGGGCCAGACTCGTAGTGGATCGGGTAGTGTCGTTGCGAAATTACAAAGACCAAGTAGGTATAGGCCACTCCGGCCGTGGTCGTGCCGAGCGCCGCCCCTATGGCTCCGAATGCACTGATCAATGGAATATTGAGCCCCACATTCAAAATGAGTAGTAACATAGAGAAAACGGGAAGCAAATGGGTCTTCTTTGCGAAAACAAGCTGCTTTTGCTTGCCAAAGAACGCCACCGCATAATTAAACGAGAGAATGGCTATCAACGGGGCTGTTGGACCATATTCCTCTGGCGCAAAGATGGTAAGCCCTTCTCGCGCGAATATGGCCATGGCTATGGCCATAATAACCGACCAGTAAGCAAACGGTGTGAGGTATAAACCGATCCGACCTGCAACATTGTCCCCTCCTTTGAACATTTGCTTCAGAACCTGGGGACTGGAAACGTTCTCAAGAGCTGTACTGTAGGAGAACACTATGTAGGCCAGTCGTTGGGCGATGGAGTAGATGCCGACTCCCCCGACGCTCGCAAGGAACCCCAGCAGAACCTTATCGAACTGATTCCCCGCCAACTTCACCACAACCCCAGGAGTCAACGGTATACCAATGCGGAGCGCACGCCAAAGGCCAGCGGCCTCCCACCCTGGCTTGGCGACGCGGAGAACCCGAAAAAACATTGCCACAGAGATGAAAGTGCACCCTAAGACCTGTGCGAGAGGGAGACCCACCACCCCCAAATCGAGCACTACAACAAAATATAGGCCCAGGCCACCGTAAGAGATGCTCTCGAGTAGAGAGTACCGGGCGAAGGCTCCTGCTTCACCGCGGTTACGGAAGAAAGCCAATTGATACTGTCGAAGAGCTTGTGCCGAATAGGAAAGGAAGGTGACGAAGAGTAGAGCGCCGAGGGCAGAGTTCTGCAGGAGTAACGAAGAAATCCAACTCCGGAAGGCCCAAGTTGGGATACCGATGAGTACTAACAACAGAGAGACAACGGTGAGAATGGTGGTGAGCAATCGAACCTGGAACTGCTCTTCAGACTGGGAGAAGAACTCTCTCTCGAAGCCTATGGCGAGACCGAATTGGAAAAGGCCAACCACGACGCTCGCGTAAGCCGTCGCCAACGCAAGGTGCCCATAGTCCTCAGGGGTAAGGAATAGAAGAAAGATGGGGAGCGTGACTAATGCAACCAGATTACCGCCAACAATCGGGGTAAGGAAAACCACGCTCTTACGTACCTCACCCGGAGTATCGGGGCGAACGTCCGTCGACATACGAGTCATTCGAGGGGAAGCGAATCGATACTCTGCCGAATGACCAGAGGCAGGGCACCAATTCCTATTATCATCCAGAAGAGCGGGCCAAATATCATCGCGTTGTATATAGGAGCGAGTGCAATTACAGCTACTCCATTCATGCTAATCCACCCCAGGGTCGGACGTCTCTCAGCCAGTTGGCGCCAACGCCGAAGATAAACCGGAAAACCCAGGAGAAGTCCGACACCGACGACTGGCAACCAGCGCGCAATTCTCCCATAGATTGACTGTGATCCCGGAACGATCGAATAACCGTAAGCAGGTGCACCGTCGGTGTACGTGACGGTGAAATCCGCCATCTCTAACCCTGACCAAACAGCACGGAGGCCTTCAAATCGCTGAACAAAGCTTATGAGAAGGCTGGCTGGGGACATGTTGACCCGGAAAACGCCAGGGAACAAAAGGTAGTAGCCAAGAAGCATAACTCCGATTAACAACCAGAGCCGAAGAAGTCTTCTCCGATACCACCAAGGGCGGACGAACAGGTTGATGCAGGTCAGCACAATGATTGACAAGAATGCGAGCTTTGACATGGAAAGAGTGACAATAGCAGCCAGCCAAGCATCTCCTGACGCTCTACCTCCTTCAGTCCAAGATCCGAGTTGGATTGCGAGGATCAGAAGCAAAACAATCACAAGAATATTGTTCGCGTATACGACACCGGATGGCCTGGCCTGAATGGTCTCGTACACTATCAGAGGGTCATCCTGAAACAGGGCGAATTGTATGGGTAGGGTGCTGTGAATGTCCGTACGCAAGATGTACACAATTTCAGGATACCCTAACAATTGCAGCAGCATCAGGGGCACTGAGATCGCTACGAAAAGTTGAAACTGTCTCTCTAATAAATGACTTCGGTGTTGGACCAAAGCCACTGCAGCCAAACCAAAGAGGCCACACATTCCAAGGTTATAGATTAGTTCGATTTCGGGACCTGGTGACAATAGGATCCGTACCAGTCTCGATCCGAAAATGAGAGCTAAGCTAAACCACAACGACCAACGGCTCCTGTCGAGGACAAGGACTATCTCAACCGCTGCCAGCGTCGCCAGCCACATCAGTATCTGGCCTAGGACTGTGGTGAGATCCAGTAAGAGAGACTCCGTCCTCGCAACTGGATTCTGAACCAACGTGATCCCAAAGATCAGGCAAGGAAATAATAGCCGAGCAGCTAGTTCAACCAGAGAGCTGTGCTGGGAAGGCAGCCGCAGGTACCCTACCGAAACATCACCTTCGGACAATTCTGAACCTTCTCTGTCACTCAGGGGTCCTCGCCTCAAAATCCTAGCTTCATGAGTCATGCGACTATAGCAATCCTAGGTATAATTGATGCCACATAAGGCAAAAAGGATCCAGACCTAGTTTGTTCTAGTTCTTGTAGTCCCCATCACCTTGAAGACCGTTGTCGATTTACGGGTAGGAACAACACTTAGTTCGTAGAAACTTGAAAGATCAGCCATTCTCTTGCCTCCTATCCATCAAAACCTCTCTCAAGAAGTGTACCTGTTGCCTCACCAGATCTCTCTAACAAAAGTATAGAGCATAGGGCCCTGGCTTGACCTCGGACAAAATCCAGGCTTCTCATATCTAGGTGGAGCAGAGCTCGGCCCGTTTTACCGAGCATCCGAATTAATAGCGAGAACAGAAACCGGATGCGTGAAAGATCCTCAATCGAAGAGACGAAGTGATAGGTCCAAACCGTCTGAGTCCATCCGTGAAAACCCTCAGGGCTTGCGTGGCCATAATCAGCTTCATGCTTGTGCAGAATGCGCGCTCCTGCACAAACAAAGAGAGGCCTTTCCTTACCGACCGGATAGCTGAAAAGGAGATCCTCCGCTATGGCCCACCTTGCCGACACCTCAGCATGCGATCGCTCCAAAAGTAATTCTGAACGCCACACTGTCGCGCCTCCAGGAAGCCACTGGACTTGCACATCTGATTTAGCGTGAGTAACTGCGCTCGTCATTCCATTCTGCAATACTCTGCCAGGCTCCCGAGCACTCAGGCCCAGTAGGCCTTTCAACCATGAGTACCGCTCCGGTTCCCCATTCACAATATTGAATGCGACGCCACCCGTGTCTTCAGGCGCCCGATTCCAGAATGCTATCATCTCCTGCACTGCTTCCGGCTCAAGAACGATGTCGTCATCAAGCAAAGCTATTAGGTGTTCGCCTTCCGGCAGCGCTGATAGGCCGTGATTCCGCTGTCTAATTTGGCCGGGCGGATGACACTGCAAATACTCGATCGGCAGGCTAGAACGAAAGAGGTCTGCCACGGGACCAGCATCATCGGCACCATCCACAATGATGACTCGACCAATGACCTCGGTCTGTGCTGTTACACTCTTCAGCAACTCCCTCAATTTCTTGGGACGGTTTAGTGTGGGGACGAGGATCACCAGGTCGCAACCTGTCCAAGTGCGCTGGCCTATCGCTTGATCCATCGATCCCACCACATGTGGAGGTTCAGTAACATCCATATTCGCTCAGCCCGACCACCTGGATGATCGTAGAATGCGCTCAGCTCTTTGCGTACCACCTCGGGCTCCAGGATCCCCACGCGCCGAACTGTTTCATCTGAAAGATAGTCCATAACAACCGGCTTCCAGACTCCCCGCATCCACGAATAGAGAGGGATCGAGAATCCTCGTTTTGGCGCGTTGACAACGGAATCGGGGAGCCAACGTCGCAGCAAATGCTTTACGATCCGCTTGTGCTCGGGATTCCCCGAGGGGCCTGGACCATAAATCTGATGCAGGGGAAGCTGGAAAGCGAATTCCGCGATCCGGTGATCCAGCATGGGATCACGAGTCTCCAACGACACGTGCATAGACGCCCGGTCCACCTTTGTCAGGATATCGTCTGGCAAGAAGGCACGGAAATCTGCGCGCATCATCCGTCCGACGAAAGCATCATCGTCTCCTAGTACGACCTCATCCGCGAGCACCGTACCCCCGTAGAGACTCTCTGGGGAAAGGTCAAGAAGAGATGACGATTCGCTCCAACTCCATCCCTTCTCAAACGTTGTTCGAATTAGTTCCGCTTCGGAGGTTACACCTAAGATGTCCAGGGCCTTTTGCAGCCTCGCCCGAAGCTGGGGACGCAAGCTGTCTTCTTGGGTTCTTGCCCCTAATCCGGCCACAAAGTCGAGGGGCAAGATGCCTAGGCTCTTCGCTGCAATTTGACGGAGAGAAACTGGTAATCTCCTGAGTTTCTCCCACGCACGATTATACCGGGCATATGATTCATAACCGCAGAACTGCTCATCTCCACCATCAGCTGACAAAGCAACCTTCACCCGCTCACTCGCCACCTGACAAAGGAGCGCCGTGGGAATTCCCGATGTATCCCCAAACGGTTGGTCGTAGACCTCAACGAACTGCTGCAGCCCACTCTCAGCAGTCGATGGATCCACGTAGCGCACCTCATGCAGGAGGTCCAGCGCATCAGCAACAACACGGGCCTTGGGAACTTCGTCGAATGCCTCCTCGCCAAAACCAATAGAGATATTTGTGATATCTCGTCCCAAAGATTTGCTCACAACTGCAGCAACAAGAGAAGAATCGATACCCCCAGAAAGAAAGCTTGCCACCGGCACATCAGAAACGAGCCGATACGCGAACGCGCTCTTCACTAATTGATGTAGTTCTTCAGCAAGCTCATCCAGTGGAAGTGATTGTGCCCCTTGCGTCCTTCCGTAGTCAGATAAACTCCAATAACAAGAGGTTCGGGTTGAGCCACCCGCATCAATAGAGAGAATGTGTCCAGGAAGAAGCTGCTTCACACCACTCAGGGCTGTAGTCTCCCCAAGAGTGTAGCCTGTTGTCAGGTACTGCCCGATCCCCACCCGATCGATAGAGCGTGGTAAAGCAGGATGAGCCAAGAGAGCTCGGGTCTCTGAACCGAATAGCAATTGGTCGGTTCCAATCCAATAGAACAATGGCTTGATACCCACTCGATCTCTGACAAGGGACAACTCCCGACTGTTCCTGTCCCACACCGCAAACGCAAACATGCCAATGAAGCGCCGAACCGCCTCCGCCACTCCCCAGATACGAATAGCGTTGACCACTACTTCGGTGTCGCTTGTCGTACGAAACCGAGCGCCGGCCGCTTCGAGTTCTGAATACAACTCCCGATAGTTGTAGACTTCACCATTGAAGACAACAACCATCCTCCCATCGAAGCTCTCCATTGGTTGGCGACCCCGAGAAGAGACATCGAGAATCGAGAGTCGTTGGTGTCCGAGCCCGATAGACCCCTCAAGCAGAATGCCTTCATCATCTGGGCCTCGGTGCCGGATGGCGTCGATCATGGCTTTGATGTTTTCAGCTCGGACCGCTCTGCCTCTGAAAGAGAGCTCTCCGCTAATGCCGCACATCAAAAATCACCAAGGTTATATAATCCAGTCTGTCCACGGCATCCTACCTATTCCACAAGGTTAAGCTGTGCGCACTATCCCTCAGCTATATCCATGCAATTAACACGCCGGCAGAATGACGAAGGGAATAGCTGTGCAACAACTACAAGAGTTGCCGGAAATCCGGTAGATGAAAAGCGTAATGCAATGATCCCACCAGTCCAAATACCAGCCAAGGGATACACCTAGCTGCCTAGTAGGTAAGGAATACCACCTCAGTACAAATGGACAACTAGATAGGATACTCCGCTCCCTCACAGCTCGAGAGTCACAGAGTCAAGTATGTGTCTTTACAACAATCCTCTAATCCTTGCACCAGCACCCATGCTTATGGAACATTCCTTAAGTACCGCGATAAAGCTGAACCGTGCGCAGGACAACAACACCCCTCATTGGTGTATTTGAGAAGCCTAGACAAGAATCAAAAGTAGCTTGGAATAAGATATCTGCCGCGCTACTGATCTGTTTTAGCATATTATGCACCTAGGTTATCAGATATTACTCCGAGACATACGATGACATTTCTTTTCAAACAGCTCGCTTTATTCTTCTTACTTACGATACCGACCAGAGTGTTTGATTCTTACGTCCGTATAATCAGCAAACTTCATGTTCGACTTGAATACACTTCAAAAGACCTCCTCGCTAGAACCATCGATGATAAGACTAAGACCTTAACCCATAAGACTATGAGCGGCAGAATAGTGACAATGTCGCTATATACGCCAAATTCCGTCTGTAGTCATCGTGCTGATGATTTTTCTAGCAAAGAACCTGAGACGTTAAGGTGGATAGAAACGTTTGGTCGACAAGGACAACGGATATTATTCGATATCGGGGCTAATATTGGAGTATATAGCATATATCATAGTTTACTGAATAAAGGGAAGGTCATCGCCTTTGAACCATCTTTTTTCAACCTGAAACAGCTTACTAAGAATATAAATTTGAATAACTGCGAACACTTAATATCTGTAGTCGCCAACCCACTTTCTAATAGGAGTTCATTTTCAGAATTCTTGAATGGTAATACCTATGAAGGAGGTGCATTAAGTGCTTTCGGTGTTGATTACGGGGCTGATGGCAAAGCGATAATATCTTCATGCAGAACACAGGTCCTTGGATTTTCCCTAGACAGACTTTTCGAATTGGACCTTCTAAGAGATGCGCCCACTCTCATAAAAATAGATGTTGACGGTATCGAAGATCTCATATTAGAAGGATCAGTAAGTACTCTATTATCCGATGCATGTGTGAGTGTATTAATCGAGTCCAATAATGCTATCGCTGAACAATCCACTAAGGTGAATCATATCTTATCGAAGCATGGTTTTTATCTTGATTCAGAGATCTCTGACGAGGACTCTCTTACCCATAACGATATATGGGTAAGAGAGAGATAGGGGTCGTTGATCAAAGCTCCTGTATTGAGCCATATCCTATCTCGCACGGCTTAATTCAATGCTATCTTGCACTGAACCCCCTCTCACTGCCAAGAGGGCCAAAGAAGATGCGTGGGATTGGACATCCCGAAGGCTCTTGAGCATTGACGGGCCTGCCAAAAGGCCCAGATATAGCGCACTCGGAGGCAGCTAGAGGGATCTCAAGTTCTCTCTCTTAGAACACTCAGCTAGCTGATAACACCCCTTTAAATGGGGATCGGGAATCCGTGTTCCAGAATCACTTGAAACACCTATAATTCTGCAGAAATATCAGCTAATCTTCGAATAAAATATCCTTCCTACTTTATCCCATCCCCAACCCGAGTCATTGTCGGGAAAATGTCCATCAACCGTATAGCCATACTTAGAAAGATGATGAGTAAGATTATCTGGTCCTTCGTGGTACTCGAATCTTAGTCTTTGAATCTTATTAAATATATCTGCGCTTGTGGTTTCTACGATTTGATATTCCGCTCCTTCACAATCGATCTTCAGAAGATCCAGAAATTCAATAGAGTACTTCGCTAGAATAGATTCTAATGAAACAGTTTTTACGCTAGATAAATTAGTATTCTCATCATTATGATCTCTTATGATCTCGTTCAGCGGGCTAGATTTCTTAGGAATTAGAACTATTTCATCATCTATATCAGTTACTGCACGATTAAGGGCCATAACCGTATCTTCATAACCATTCTCTTTGATGTTCTTCTTTAGAATAGCAAACGATTCTTCGTTAGGCTCACAGGCAAATACCTTGTCCGCACCATTTAGTTTGGCATAAATGGAGAACACGCCAATATTAGCACCTATATCAAGAACTGTGGCACCTTTCGGTATATCCCCATACTCTCTCTTCCCAAACAGCACCACCACGGTGATCAAGTCACTCTCGTGACTACTCAAGAATATCTTCTTTCCATTCCTTAGGGTTACGACCTTGTCTGGTAGAGCACTAGAACGGATATAATGGGACAAGAGATGAATAGGATTCCTGAATAATACACTGATTCTTATAGCTACTAGTAAAAACATTCCTAGCTTAGAAGCTATGAGAGCAGGCGGTATATTCCTCCTAAATAATTTCATAGAAGATTACTCTTATTTCCTTGATAGATATTTTTCAATGAGCATCTATCACGCCACGAAATGCCGCACTGTGTCCCGTTAGGCAGCATTGTTCATTCTTGGTGACGCTTGCGCTTCATTGGCTTTGGTAAAGTGGAGGAAGTCCTCCCCATCAGTCGGTAAAACAGCAGTGCACCCCACTCCTTAACTCCAATTGACAAAGTCTGTAGTGACCCTGCCGGATTGACCCTAAAGGACAACCACCCTGGGGAAACCCTATAGTCAACAGGGTATGGAATGATCTCCCACCCAAGTTCTCTCCATACACCAACAGCACGAGGCATATGGAATGCTGAGGTGACGAGCACCCAGACTTCGGTAGCTCTTGGTTCTACAAGTAAGCGACTAAATAGCGCGTTCTCGTAGGTATTACTTGCCTGTTCTTCAAATTCTACACGGGCTAGAGGTAGGCCGAGATCTTCGAAAAGCTTCTTTGCTGTCACTGCCCCCAACATCCGTTCCTCAGCTTCGACTAAGGGCCCATCACTAACAACCAACCTGGCTTCCGGATAGCGCCTCGCTAATCCAACAAAACTAACCAGTCTCTCGGCGTTATCGGACAGGGCAGCCTGATCTCTCCACACGGTAAGAGCACGGTTCTCTGCACCACTAAGTACAATAATTCCATCAATATTATCGGGAAGAACAGGCTGCGCGGGGAAACGGGTTTCAAGCGTTAGCAGCACCCAATCTTCAATCGGTAGGCACGCTATGATCAACAACGTGGCGGATGTCCATACGAGCACTAGTCGACCAAGCCTCTGGTATTTAGTAAATAGTAGGACAATTCCAAAGACAAGAATCATCAACAGCAATCTGTCGGGGTCGAGAAATCCCCATAGGATCGAGATCAAATCTTCCATCACAGACTCGTCATCGGCCACTGCCTGATGGGGTAGCTAAGTTCATTCGCCCATCCTCCCAGTACTATGCCAGTACCACCAAGACCATTAAACCAGCACCTTCAAGTGAAATGATATGAAGGGTCAACAACAGTAATCTGATACTGCACTTATGATGAGGCGTAGATTGCGAGATTAGCGAACGTATACACCATTACTCTCAATCTAAGCTGCTGCCAATTCAAATTGTCCTGAACCCGCCGACCGCCTGGATCAACTCTGATATGGGACCGTGCACCGTATCAGTAAATCTGTGTAGTCCAGGCTCTCGCAGTATGGCGTTACGGTTAAGGACCTGCCTGCCTCTGGTAGCCAGTCCTAGGTCTGATGTGAGAACGCATTCATAACCTGCTTGAAACGCCTCATCCAATATTTCTGGATCGTAAGCCCCTCCGGGGATAGTAAAGTTTGTGCAGGGCATACCGGTGAGTGCCTCTATCTGACTCTTGGATTCAAGGAATTCACGACTTCTTAGCTTAGTTTCAAGCCTCGGCAACGCATAGTGGTGCAGTGAGTGAGAAGCAAACTCCGCTAGACCCGAGTCCACCATCTCCTTGATCTGCGCACGGGTCAAGGGACGATAGTCTTCATCTTGGAATAAGATATCTGGCATATCCGATACCCCTAGTTCTTCAACCGCCATATCGAGCAGTGCACCTCTGCGTGTCTGATCAACCTGCAGGCACTTCTGAATTAGCCATTGATATAACTGAACACGCCCGGCGAGGCTGGTGAGGGGCCACTCGTAGTAATCATCATCCCACTGAAAGCGAATACGCGACTTAAGCGAGTTTGTGACAGCGTATTCCACAATATCATTCCACAAAGGCTCACGTTGACAAACAAAAGCTGTCGTTAAGGCGAAAGTAGCTGGTAATTCATAGCGCGTGAGTAACCTGAAGGCATTCGAATAGTTGTTCTCGTAGCCATCGTCGAAGGTCAAGACGATGTTTGTCTTCGTCTTAGACCAGTTACACTCAGCCAACATGTCGGAAAGGCTAATTACGTTACAGTGCCTCTTAAGGTAAATAAGGTGTTGCTCGAACTCTCGCTCAGGAATGTTATACCCGTTGAAATTCGTAACACCCTTAAAGTGCTCACTCGTCGGGATACCATGGTACATCAAGATCTTGACTCTCCCCTTCTGGAAAACGTCAGACAGCATTGGAATACGGAAAGAGTAAGAAATTCGGAACAGCGCTCGCAGTATGCGTGCCCGCATACTCATTTCATCCTCCCTGTGGAACTGACCTAGTTGCTGACCGATGACGTTGAGTTGAGAAATCAGATGCAAAATAATTAATGGCGTTCGTAGCTTCCATTACAAGAACAATCTGTCTTGGGTTATCCTGACCTAACGGTCCGGTTCTGCAACAGGCCGGATTCCGGCGACTGGACCGAGGATCTGAGCAAGAGATGCTCGACAAATCTGGTATCAAGATGTCTTACACCTTAGCTAAGACAAGGTAGGCACCATATTTGCGTCACTACTCTTGAACCAATCAGAACATCCGACAATCTTGAACTGCGATCCCGGGGACAATCATGCCTGAGGTGCTCATTAGTCTATCTCAGACCAGACAATATAGATGAATAACTTTCTCGCAGAGCATTTCAACCTCACAGACAAGGTCGCAGCTCTCACCGGTGCTGGTGGATTCCTAGTGAGTGAAATCTGCCGAGGGTTGGGCCGTGCCGGAGTTTCCGTGGTCTGCCTAGATTCGAACCTTGAAAGCAGCGAGGAAACAGCAGCCGATATAAGGGCTGACGGTGGTGAAGCAATCGCAGTTGCTCTAGATGTAACTCAGCGCTCGGATTTTGACTCAGCGCTCACAGAAACCTTGAATGTCTATGGGCGGCTTGATTGTGTACTGAATGGTGCCGGACTTAACGCTCCGACACCATTCTTCGATATTACAGTTGAAGAATGGGACGAAATCCTAGCGGTTCAGCTTACAGGCTCCTTGCTCAGTTGCCAGGTATTCGGTCGGCACCTCGTCAATCAGGGTCACGGGTCAATCATCAACATCAGTTCAGCTGCAGCTGGGCCTCCACTCTCCAAGGCATTCGCCTACTCCGTAGCAAAAGCAGGTGTGAAGAACCTTACACAAAATCTTGCACGGGAATGGGGGGAAAAGGGTGTGCGAGTAAATTCACTGAGACCTGGCTTCTTTCCGACTGAATGGTCGATGACACACTTCATCACTCCAGAAAGACAAGCAGCGATCCTTGGGCACACTGCCATGAAACGTTATGGCGAGCCGTCAGAACTATTAGGTGCTGTAATGTGGCTCTTCTCTGATGCGGCTAGATTTGTGACAGGAGCCGAGATTGCTGTTGATGGTGGGTTCACATCCATGACGATTTAAAGAAAATTGATGCCGATGAAAGCTGAGCAATCTATATGACTCGAACAGTCCTCATTACCGGAGGGTCTCGGGGTATCGGCGGAGCCATCACTCGTGCTTTTCACGAAGCCGGAGATCACGTCGTAGTCGCGAGCCGAAACGATACGGGCCTCGTAGATTCACTCGGAGCAAGGGCGCACTTCGTAGAGACCGACGTCCGTCATCCGGACGAGTTAAGGACAGCGGTCGATGCCGCGACAAATTGGGGCGGCGGCCTTGATACACTCATCAATAACGCAGGACACTCAGCTTGGCGCGCCCTTGAGGATATTGATGAAGCATTCTGGAATGACATGATCGATACGAATCTAAAAAGTGTCCTCTTTGCATCCCAGGCTGCTGCTAACTGGCTGCCTAAGGGTGGCTCGATCGTCAATGTATCAAGCCTGGCAGGAAAACGAGGGAGTGCTAACAATTCCGTATACTGTGCAACAAAATTTGGTGTGAACGCTATCACGCAGGCGCTAGCTAAGGAGTTGGGCGCCCGAAAGATTCGCGTCAACGCGGTTTGCCCCGTCTATGTGCGAACAGAAGGACTGACGGAAGCACTCAGTGACGAGGGGGCGCCTCCTCAGGGTGAAGACCTCACCGCTTATCTCACAGAGTTTGCTAGTACTCATACGGCCTTAGGTGTCCTACCAACTGATAGTCAAGTGGCAGCCACCTGTGTATTTCTAGCTTCCAAAGCAGCAGCAGCGATTACAGGCCAGTGTCTAAACGTTGATTGTGGAGTCCTTCCGCAGTGACAGAGCCACAACCTGTCACCACAGTTGTGATTCCAGCGCGTATGGGTTCCTCGCGTTATCCAGGTAAGCCCCTAGTAGAAATTCTGGGGTTACCGATGATCGAGCACGTCCGTCGACGGGCATTGCTTGCTGAGGGAGTCGATCATGTCGTAGTCGCTACCTGTGATACTTCGATACAGGAAGCTGTTGAGGCTCATGGGGGACGTTCAGTGATGACGAAAGACACTCACGAACGCTGTACAGACCGGGTTCAGGAGGCAATGCTCCATCTCCCTGGAGACATCGTCGCGATTGTCCAAGGAGATGAGCCGCTACTCATTCCGGAAGCGGTGCACCAAGTAATCCATCCGTTAGTCAACGATCCTTCGCTTGAATGCGTCAACCTCCTTTCACCTCTCGTTTCAGATGCAGATCGGGAAAATCCAGATATAGTCAAGGCCGTCTGCAACCGACATGGAAATGTGATTTTCCTGACACGCGCTCCAATCCCTCATTACCGCGATCAAGTGACCGTGCCCGTATATCGGCAAACTGGGATCATGGCGTTCCGGTCCAGCTTTCTGCAATTGTTTAGCACAATTCCAGAGTCCCCCCTGGAAAAGGCGGAATCGGTGGACATGCTCCGAGTACTAGATGAGGGCGTGCGTATCCTGGGTGTTGTGGCAGACTATGTGACGCTTGGAGTAGACCGGCCCTCTGATGTAAGTCCGATTGAAGAGATCCTTCGTAATGATCCGGACCAACAGGCTCTATTCGAACGCACCTTACAAATGCACCCTGCATCATGACTCAGAGCATCCGCACTGGTATCGTCGGCTACGGTTACATGGGGCAGATTCGCTACCGTAACGTGATCGACCATCCAGATCTCGTCCTAGCCGGAATCTGTGACCCAACGTACTCAGATGAAATAGAAACGCTGGGAGTTCCTGTCTTTGATCGATGGGAAGACTTAGTGGAGGCTGGCCTCGACGCGGTCTTCGTTTGCACACCAAATCAACTGATTCCTGATATTGCCATCGCAGCGATGGATGCGGGACATCATGTGTTCTGCGAAAAACCTCCCGGGCGAAACCTGTCTGATATTAAGAGGATTAGGACGGTTGAAGAGGAGAATCCTGACTACACTCTTCTCTTTGGCTTCAATCATCGGCATCACCCCGGAATCATCGATGCAAAGGCACTTATCGATTCGGGCTCTCTCGGCAAGGTCCTAACCTTGCGCGGAGTCTACGGGAAGGGTGGAGGCTACGACTACCATACGTCCTGGAGAAATGACCCTGAGGTAGGTGGAGGAGGAATCCTCTTGGATCAAGGTATCCACATGCTTGACCTCTTTCGGCTATTCGTTGGTGATTTTGAAGAGATAGTCGGGATGAGGGGAATTGCCTTTTTTGATATCCCTGTCGAAGACAACGCCATAGTCTTACTTCGGACTTCCAGGGGTCAACTCGCTCAACTACACTCTTCAGCAACTAGTTGGAAACACACTTTCCGGCTTGAGATTGGTTGTGAAAAGGGGTACGTAACTATCAGTGGGCTTTTGTCAAAAAGTGGAAGCTACGGACGCGAGACATTACTCGTCGGTCGCCGGCCGAGCAGAGGAGAGCACGTAGCGATCGGCAACCCCCGAGAGGAAACCACCTATTACGATGACGATGCCTCATGGGATCTGGAAGTCGCACACTTCGTAGAGTGTATACGTGAGCAAAAACCCGGAGAGCATGGTACTTCGCTGGATGCGCTTCGGGTAATGGAGATTGTGGATCAGGTATATGAAAACCCTCTATCAGTGCGCTCAAACGTGGCGAGCCCAGTATGAAAACCGTCGTCTCTGTTCAGGAAATTAGTGAACTCGAGATCAAGCCACATTCTGAAGTCTCCGAGTGGCGACAGTTAGTGGAATCTGAGATCGACACACTCTCGGAACATCGATCTTCGTGGATTAACGTACCCTGCCCGTGCTGTTCAGGAGATCTGGCAAGTGCCGCGTTTACCCGTATTGGCATCGATTATGTAGAGTGTTCCTCATGTGGTACCGTCTATGCCCCGGAACGCCCGGGGGAAGACACGTTGCGTTACTGGTATCGGGACTCAGCCGCGGCACGCTTCTGGCGCAAGCAGATACTGGTTGCGAGCCACGACATGCGACATCAGAAAATCGTGCTACCACGAGCACAGTGGGTGATGGATGGAATTGCAGAGTACGTGCCAAGTGCGACTCAGCTATTGGATCTGAGCTCAAATGGTCGCTCTTTAGTAGATGTCATACTCGCAGAAACGCCAAAGCTTAAAGCTTCGGTCGTGGGGCCAGCAGCTGACCTTGAATCTAAACCTGACGGGCGCGTATCCGTGGAGCCCACTCCGGTTGATGAGCTAGTGAACCTGGGGCCAGTCGATCTTGTCACGGCGCTAGACACCTTCGATCGTGCTGCCGACTTCCCAGCGTTAGTTAATGCTGTACACGATGTCCTGGCACCAGGTGGTGTCCTATATGCAACACTGCTGATGGCCAGCGGTTTCGAGATCCAGTCGCTGTGGGATCGGTCACCGAGTGTCTTGCCTCCTGATAAGCTGAACCTCCCTACAGTAAACGGGCTATTACAGGCGTTTGCTAGTCCCTCATGGGAAGTGTTAGAACTAAGCACTCCAGGAATGTTTGACGTTGAAATCGTGCGCCGGACCATCGCTGATCTTCCAGATGTTCCTTGGCCAAGGGTACTTCGTGCCTTGGTTGAGGAAACAGATACAGAAAAACAACAACGCTTTATGGAATATCTGCAATCCCGTCGACTCTCATCTTTTGCGCGTCTAGTCGTGCGGAGGGTAGACTGATGCTTGCCCGTGAAATTAAGGAAAAACTCTCCCAGGGAGAGGCATCCATCGGAACATGGATGTCGATGGCCCACCCATCTATCGCTGAAATTCTATCAACTGCTGGTTACGATTTTGTTGTAGTTGAGACCGAGCACACAGCGATTGATATTTCAGAGGTTTTGCAGCTCTTAATAGCAATTGAAGGGAGAGGGTCAGTTCCTCTAGTCCGCCTCGCGGGAATCGATCCGATTCAAGCCAAAGCAGTGCTCGATTCAGGAGCAGCTGGGGTACTAGTACCCATGGTGAATACAAAGTCGGATGCGGAATTGTGTGTTCAGATGACCAAGTACCCTCCTGTGGGAGCAAGAGGCATCGGTCTGGCACGAGCCCAGGGATATGGAGAGGACTTCGATGACTACGTTGCTCAAGCCAATAATGATAGCTTGCTTATCGTGCAGATTGAGCACAAAGAAGCAGTGGAGAACATAGAAGAGATTCTTTCCGTAGAGGGGATCGATGGCACTTTCATAGGGCCATACGACCTTTCAATGTCATTGGGTGTCGCTGGTAAACTCGACCATCCCGATGTCCTCAGCGCAAAGAAGAGAGTTTTGGATGCAACCCGCGCTCATGGGCTGGTGGCTGGAATACACTTTGTCCACCCTGACACAGCTGCAGAAGATTGTTCAACAGCCGTTGCAGATGGATACCGCTTCATCGCCCTTGGCACCGACATCCTCTTTCTCGGCGAAACTGCTCGCGCGCTAAGTAACGCCGTCAACGCAGATTGAGGTACGTCTGTATCCCCTTGGGGGACGACGGTTGTTACGAATCCTAATCCTTGATTTTGACGGGGTGATCGTCGAATCGAACAACGCCAAAACTGAAGCGTTTCGCGAACTCTTCAATATGTTCCCCAGCCATGCCGATCACATGATGGCATACCATCATGAGCACGTATCTGTCACGCGCTTTGCTAAGTTTGACCATCTCCTTCAGAGACTCGGCAAAAAAGATGATCGCAGATTAAGAGCAAACATGGTAGAGATGTTTTCTTTGTTGGTACGAAAGAGGATGCTGGAGGTACCACTCGTTCCAGGAGCAGAGACATTCTTACAAACGATAGCAACCAAGCTTCCCATGTACCTCGCGTCGGTCACCCCCACAGAGGAACTGGAGGAGATCCTGGTACACCACAACCTGCTGCACTGGTTTCGCAATGTGTACGGCTGTCCCCCCTGGACCAAGCCTGAAGCGATCCTCAATATTCTCAGCACGGAGAAGATATCCCCTAGCGAGGCACTCTTGATCGGTGATTCAGCTGGCGATCAGAGAGCTGCACACGAGACTGGAGTTCAGTTTCTAGGCCGTGATAGCGGCTTGCCATTTGATGAGCCAGTTCCTAAACAATTTCCAGACATGCATGAACTCGAAGAACATCTTCTGAAAAACCTCCTATGAATGACTTGATTCTAGTTTCTCTTTCAACATTCGCCGCTGTGGACAGAACTCCATTATTGATGCTGGAACAGTCGGGGTACGCGTTTGAGATCCATAGGTCTGGAAAGAGAATTACGAGAGAAGAACTCATCCGTGCAGCTCCTGAGGCCACGGTGATCGTGGCCGGTGTAGAGCCTTTTGACGAAGAGATACAGAACCAGTTACCGAAGTTGCGCTGCATTTCTCGTTGCGGAGTAGGTATAGATTCTATCGACCTTGATACTGCAAAGGGACGGGGAATTGTAGTTATGAATACCCCTGATATCCCTACGCAAGCCGTGGCAGAATTAGCTATCGCAATGTTCCTTTCGTTAAGCCGGAACCTCCGACCTCAAGCAAACCTTATGGGTGAACGTCAATGGCAAAGACTCAGCGCGCACCTTATTTTTGAGCGGACAATAGGGCTTCTTGGGCTTGGACGTATCGGTCGTCGCGTTGCGGAACTCTGCAGGGCATTTGATGCTCAAGTAATCGCCTATGACCCTCAGGGAGACGCGCAGGCAGCGGAAGGCTTAGGGGTGAAACTCGTTAGTAAAACAGAGTTGCTTACTCAGTCCGATATCGTCTCCCTTCACGCATCGAGTGGTGGTCCAGAGAGTGTTCTGATCGGTGCACCGGAGTTAACTGCAATGAAGCCTGGGGCCCTGCTCGTCAATCTGTCTCGAGGGGGAATGGTAGACGAGAATGCCCTGGTGTCGGCTCTTAAGACAGGCCAGCTCTCAGGCGCTGGATTAGATGTATTCGGTGAAGAACCTTACACAGGTAAGCTTTGTGAATTCGAACAGGTGATCCTCACGCCACATTCGGCAACGAACACCCTAGAGACTCGGGCAGCAATGGAGTGCCAGAGCGTGGAGAACGCACTCGCCTTTCTCAATGGTACAATGGCCCAAGATCGGCGGGTCATATAAACTCCGGCACAAACGGATACCAGTTAACTTAATCATATCACGCCAACACAACTTTTCTGATTATAGAGGCTATGGACAACAACATCTCATTCGCTAGTCAATACTTGGATGAAGCCAAGGCGATTATTGATCTTATAGATCTTGAACCCATCGAAGAAATGACCCTACTGCTGAGGAAACTCAGGGATAGAGGGGGTAGACTGTTCTTGGTTGGCGTCGGTGGTGGAGCCGGACATGCAAGTCACGCAGTCAATGATTTTCGTAAAATAGCGGGGATCGAATCTTACGCTCCAAGTGATAATGCGAGTGAGCTCACAGCCCGAACGAATGATGAGGGTTGGGAAACCACCTATGAGGCATGGCTAAAGGTTAGCCGATTGAGTGAGGCCGATATGCTATTCGTGTTCTCGGTGGGAGGCGGCGATCTCGAGCGCAATATTAGTTCGAACATCGTACGAGCTGTTTCGCATGCCAAAGAAGTTGGTGCTTCGGTAATCGGAGTCGTTGGCCGTAACGGGGGTTACACAGCAAGCGTAGCAGATGCTTGTGTAGTCGTACCGACAGTGAACCCTGCGATGGTAACTCCCCATACCGAGTCGTTCCAGGCACTCATTTGGCACTTACTAGTATCTGATTCTCGACTCCAGATCATGTCTAACAAATGGGAATCTAGTGATGAATAATCGACCCCTAGATTTGGATAGCGATCACACCAAGAACAACATGACTGAAGGTGTGGTGCCTATCACTGAACTCTCCGTGAAAATATTTGCTGACGGGGCTGACAAAGCAGGCATGCTTGAAATGGCAGAGAAGCCAAGCATTCAAGGGCTGACTACAAACCCAACGTTGATGCGCAAAGCAGGTATTACAGACTACAGGGCCTTCGCCCTCGATGTTCTAGAAGATATTCGTGATAAGCCGATTTCCTTTGAGGTTTTTTCCGACGACTTCATAGAGATGGAACGTCAAGCCAATGAAATCGCAAGTTGGGGCTCTAATGTCTATGTAAAGATTCCTGTAACGAACACCAAGCGAGAACCTGCTTATGAACTAATCGAACGATTGGCTGGGAATAGGATCAAACTCAACGTTACCGCCATCATGACGCTCTCTCAGGTAGAGGCAGTAGTTGACAAACTAGACTCGGAGATCGCGAGTTACGTGTCCGTGTTTGCTGGCCGAATTGCGGATACAGGAAGAGACCCGGTCCCTTTGATGTCAAAAGCAGTTGAAATCGTAAATACTAACCCGAAAGCAGAGTTGATCTGGGCAAGTCCGCGTGAACTCTTGAATATTTTTCAAGCGGATGCAATCGGATGCCATGTTATCACAGTGACGAACGATGTACTCAAGAAGCTTGAACTCGTAGGCAAGGACCTTGGCGATTACTCTCTTGATACCGTAAAGATGTTCTATACGGACGCGACATCTGCAGGCTTCCGTATTTGACTGAACGGGTAGCTTGGGAGGAGAGATAAGCCGTTCAGGCGTAAGATCTATCGGACTCAATGACCCAACTACTATTTTGCGTCTAGGGAGATGAGAGAAGAGCAATATCGGTCGATTTGTGAAGCATGTGACCGTGTCCTTTTGGCTCCCGACTCTAGACTTGAACGAGTCGCGATCCCCTGGTTACATGTAATTCGTGAACATCCGTTCACGCTGGCCCAATACCATGATGTGATTCATCCGTCAAAGAGTCTCGGCGGTTGGATCCAACGCTTTGCGAAATCAATCTGGTCCAAGGGACGATGGGGCTACCAGATGTTGAAAGCCATACGGTCTAAGGGGAACCTCTGGTTTGGTGCTGATCTTCCTGAGCAAATCGATATCCTCATAGTCTCCCACCTACTAAATACCTCGCAAGCTGGGAGGGAAGACGATTTTTACTTCGGTGGGTTACCGAACGAGCTAGAAAGTCGAGGGCATTCAGTACTGATTGCCCTGATCGATCACACAGCAAAGCCTGATCCCGAACTTGCTAAGCAATGGAAAGAGGATGCTATCCCTAGAGTGATTCTCTCGGGAACTCTAGACCTCGGAATGGAGAAGTCCTTCAGAGATCGCATGAAACTGGAAGCAAGAAAGTTAGGGAGACTCGCCAAAACAGAGACCGATCCACTCCGACAGCGAGTGCTTATACGCGCTGCCGTGGAGGCGCTTTCCGGCAGTGCTCAAGGGAATCTCCGCATGGCTCAACAACTGTCTATGTTAGTTGCTGAACTCAGGCCGAAAGCGATAGTAGTCACCTACGAAGGTTACGCACTTGAAAGGATTACGTTCTCCGCAGCTCGAAGTGCACAGCCGATGATAACATGTTTCGGCTACCAACACTCAGTAATTTCCCCACTTCAACACGCGATTCGTCGGAACTTGGCTAGAGAGTACAATCCAGATCAGATTCTTACCGCCGGCTCCATTTCAAAGGCACAACTGGAGGTTACAACAGACTTGAACCGCACTCCGATTACAGTCTTGGGATCCAATAGAGGAACTGATGCGACTGTGGCAGCCTCTACTCCTAAGAATCAGTCAAGTGATCGAAGAAAGGCCTGCCTCGTACTTCCCGAAGGGATAGAGAGCGAGTGCCACCAGCTCTTCGAGTTCTCATTGGCTTGTGCTCATGCGTGTCCTTCGATGCCGTTTATTTGGCATCTGCATCCGCTCTTCACTTTTTCATTATTGTCTGCTCGGAACCCAAAACTGAAGAAACTCCCACCCAATGTTACGATGTTCGAGGGAACCCTTGAGAGTGCGGTGGATCAGTCTCGGTGGGTCCTTTACCGAGGGACGACTGCAGTGGTCAAGGCTGTCTTAGATGGAGTTCGGCCCATTTACCTGAAATCCAAGAATGAGTTACCCATAGATTCACTCTCGGGAATGGGGAACTGGCGGCGAAAGGTCGCCACGATCGACGATTTCAGGAAAGTGATCTATGAGGAGGAGCAACTGAATACGGAGTCAGGTGAGCAACCTCCAGTTGAACTGGACCTGCGTTCAGCACGGGAATACTGCTCATCACTTTTTACACCTTTCGATTATGAAGCGTTTTCCGAACTCTATAGCTCACTTGCAATGGAAAGTATCGATCAATGAGTGACATTCTGGCACATCTGTATGAAGAATACGTGGCGACCGAAAACGTTCCAGGTAGTTCATCTCACTGGCAAGAGTACCAAAAACATTTCGTATTCGAACTCAATGAGGATGGAAAACCAAGTGTGATAAGTGGACTCGGGTTCGGTGATCTCGAGGCGAAGGACACCCTGCGGCGATACGCTAAAGAGTCACTCTCATTCGTTCGTACCATTCTGAGCCCCTTAGCACTCCAGAATTGGTTCTTGATGCGTGCCGGCAAACATGTGGCTCATGCAATGGGGCTAGCTTACGCTCAGGACGCGTGGAGGCAGGCTATGACGCTCGCGTTCTTGAAGGTGCAGGGGGTGATACCCGAACCCCCAGGTGTTGTGATGATTATCGGTGATGGATACGGACTGTTGTCAGGTCTCATCCACAGGATTTATCCAGAAACTCCTATCGTTACGATCGACTTGGGCTCGACACTCTGCTTCCAAGTCTCTGGCCTACAACGGGCGTTCCCGAATGCTCGGCACGTACTCGTAGGTGAAGCAAGAGCAGCGGGGGATTGGGATTTCCTCTATGTGCCAGCCGGACGCATTGACGAGATCCCTGATACCCCGTTTTCGCTGACCGTGAACATCGCTTCAATGCAGGAAATGACGCCTGAAACGGTGGCTGACTACTTTACGTTCATGCGTAATCGTAGCGTGCAGCACTTCTATTGTTGTAACCGGGAGAGGAAGGTGCTCGTGGGCGGCGAGGTCAATATATTTCAAGAATACCCCTGGTCCTCGAAGGACCTGCATTTGATTGATGAAGAATGCCCCTGGCATGGATATTTTCTTGATCGTCAAACACTTAGTAACGGTCCGCGCATCCTTAATTTTAGGATTCCATTCGTGAACTATTTTGATGGAAAGGTTCGGCATAGACTGACGGTATTAGAATCTAGTGAAGTCTGACTTGACCAAGCCTCGACGACAAGATTCCCTGAATTTACCTTGCAATACTGCGTGACCGGACGGGAGCGATTCCCGATTGGGAGTGGAAGATCTGACCGCTTGCCACACTTAATTTCACTTCTGATCTGTATCGCATATTCATGATCATCACTTCATGCCTCGAAAAGGGTTTCCCCACATTGTGGGGCTAGCTTTGGGAACGACAGGCTTGTCAAGCGCCGATGCATACCCAAGCTGCGTGCGCCTTTTATCGTCAACGACCGTGCCCACCCAATCAAGGTCGGCTGGTAACATTCCTCGCATGAACCACTGTTGTGGTTCCCACGGACCAATATTCACTGATCATGGAATGATCCCGTCTGCCTTGAGTCTTTTCCCTATCGCTTCTGCGACAAAACGATACCCTGCAGTAGTGTAGTGACCACCCTCCCCTCTAGATGTAAAAAGAGACAGCGGGTCGTAACGGGATTCCGTCACTTCTTCATCGATATCTATAACTGGCATATCCAGTTGGGACGCACCAAGTAACACCGCTTTCCTGAATCGATGTTCCTCGCCGAGTGAATACCTCATAAACCCGGGCAAGTATACAAAATATATTCTTCCACCCCATCCAGACACCATTTGTTTGGCTTTTGCTAATATGGTATTGAATACAAGTTCAAGTTCCTCTTCAAGTTCAGGCACGGGTACCGGTGCGGTTACCATTCCACGCATTCGAGTAATCCCTGCCCTGAGATTAGTGAACTTGAATACCTTAAATAGTCTAGAATGCATAAACCAATTTAATCTATAACCATAATCTCTAAATGCGGCTTCAACCTCATCTTGCCTTGATATCAAGTTTTGTGAGAAATCATCTTCATTCAGATACCTCCATAAGAAAGATGACTTCATCTCATTTCTTAAGTCTGATATATCATTCTTGAAGTACAACCACAGTACGATTCTTGGTTCTAATGGTTCGGCAAACTCCTTAAGTGTGGCTAACTCTGCTAGCGGACCATTACTCCCCTTTCCAACATTTATCACATTAAGACCTGATTCTCGTAGAACTGCACCTATATTTTCATCAGCATAGACACCATATCCTTCAGTAAAAGAATCGCCAGTTAGCACAATATCTATGCTATTTTCCTTGTATAATCCTTTTGGGTTGTTAAACCCGTGCTCATCAGTTTCAATAAGCGCATGATAACCTGACTCATGGCCAAGTCTTATAGTCACATTAGACATGCCGCCAAGAGGATAGATTCCTCCATTATCTGTGCTCAGGCCATTTGAGTTTACGAACTGTGCTGGCATAATAGCCGGATATCCTACATATCCATTGCGAATCTCTAGATAACTTTCGAATCCATACAATAGGACACCTATTGTTATGAATAATAGTGAGATGTTGATCTTTAGATCGTTGCTCAATCTCAAGCCAAGAGCGAATACAATGGCAGAACTCACACTAAATGACATATAGAATACATAAGATCCAGGACTAGAATCGATGCCATAAGGCTTATATATCCTGTATATCGCATATACTACGATTAGAACCGAATAAAGAATCCCCAACCCAAAAACTGCGTTCGCAATCTTAATGGCAAGTTTTGGTGGTTCTATCGAATTATTTTTCATAGTTGTTTCCGTAACAGATATCATCTGTTCTTATCTTCTAATCAGTAGAACCGGCTGGTAGCGTTGCTCATATGAAGCAACTATTCGGAGGAGGAGAGCCCAAGATTCCGTTCAACCATGGACTAAGCCCTCCCATCTAAGTAAGAGAAGAAGGGGATCTTTTTCATTCTCCTCGGCATGGATTAGAAGAGCGTGTAGATGAAAGGTGCTAGTACAGAGCCCTCGACCATCACTAGGAGAAAACTGAGCAGCAGCAGAAACAGGATGATTGGAGCAAGCCACCACTTCTTACGTACCCGAAGGAACTCGGCTAGCATGCTAAGATTTGTGCGAAATGACATATCGAGTCAGTTGTGAGGCAGTGTCCCTAGAAAGGCCGATCAGGTCTCGACGCGGGCCCATCAGGGTCAGCGTCAACCCAATACGTTCGGCGTTCAGGGTCGAAAGTCAAACCTAGAGTATCCCCCGAGAAGATGCGTTTGAACCAACCCACCGGCGTGATTACTAGGAAAAAGGTTAGCGTAAGGATTACGAGAGTGACTACTGTGCCCATAGCCTCTGCGAAGACCATTACGACCTTTTGACTGGACCAAAGCCAGGTCGGCCTGGTCAATCCCAACAACAGTAAGAAGGCCGCCGGAGCAAACAGATAAATTGCCCACATCCGATCACGCCACAACAGGATTCCCGCGACTATTGAGAAGGCAGTGGCCATAACCAGACCAAACTTGCGGAGATCTCTACGACTCGGACCCTGTGAGGGAGGACTCCAGCGCTTAGTCCAATGCATAGAACTCTCTCCAGTCCACGTCCTCAGTGAGAGCAGGTTGTAGTTCCTTATCGAAGAAGATGCCCTCGATGACCAAAGCGTCCATCTCCGTTCGCATGAAGCAAAGATATGCGTCCTCGGGTGTACATACGATCGGTTCACCACGGACGTTGAACGAGGTGTTGATAATTACGCCGTAACCCGTGCATTCCTTAAAAGCTTTAATGAGGGCGTGATAAGCCGGATTGTTCTCTGCATCAACCGTCTGCACTCGAGCCGAGTGGTCGATATGTGTAACAGCGGGAATATCGCTCCGGATCTTTTTGAGCTTCTCGATACCGAACAGCTCACTCTCGGACGCGTCAATCTGGCAGCGGCGAGCTTCCACGACCGGTGCGACAAGGAGCATATATGGTGACGCCTCATCGAGTTCAAAGAACTCAGTGACATCCTCAAGCAAACACGAAGGCGCGAACGGGCGGAAGGATTCCCTGAACTTGACCTTCAGATTCATTACCGATTGCATGGTGGGACTGCGGGCATCACCGATGATGCTACGACCTCCGAGCGCCCGTGGGCCAAACTCCATTCGCCCGTTGAACCACCCCACAACCTTCTCACTCGCCAAAAGCTCCGCAGTTTCGCGAAAAACACTTTCGCCCAAGTCTCGGCAGGGATACCCATTACTTTCAGCCCATGAGAGAATGTCATTTTTGTTGAATGCAGGGCCCAGGTAGGAACCATTCTGTCGATCGTGAGGAGTGGAGCGCCGAGGATTCCCCTTCACCTGATGCCACGCGAATAGCGCAGCACCGAGTGCCCCTCCTGCATCGCCTGCGGCTGGTTGAATCCAGATTTGGTCGAATATCCCCTCTTTGAGAATCTTGCCATTGGCAACGCAGTTCAAAGCGACCCCACCAGCTAAACATAGATTCTTTTCACCACTCTCTTTCCTTACGTGGTGAGTCATCCGCAGCATGATCTCCTCGGTAACATCCTGAACAGAACGGGCCAAATCCATATCACGCTGCGTGAGCTCAGATTCCGGGGCGCGAGGTGGTCCACCGAAAAGTTCATGGAAGGAGTCTGAGGTCATGGTCAGACCCTGGCAGTAGTTGAAGTGCCTCATGTTTAGACGGAAGGAGCCGTCGTCTCTGAGGTCCACTACCTCGTCCAGGATCTGCTGTGCATACGTGGGGCGACCGTACGGTGCCAGCCCCATGACCTTGTATTCTCCACTATTGACTTTGAATCCGGTATAGTAGGTGAAGGCACTATAGAGGAGGCCTAGGGAATGGGGAAAACACATTTCCGCTCTGCATTTCAGTTCATTTCCTTGCCCGGTACCCCACGACGCTGTGGCCCACTCCCCTACACCATCTACGGTTATCACAGCAGCCCGGTCGAAAGGACTTGGATAGAAAGCGGATGCTGCATGAGATTGGTGGTGTTCGGGAAAAAGCAACTCACCCTTCCACCCGAGTTCTCGTTTGATTACATCCCCCATTGCGAGCTTCTCCTTCAACCAAAGTGGCATCGCAACGAGAAAAGACTTCAAACCTCGGGGCGCGAATGTTAGATACGTCTCCAGAAGACGCTCGAACTTCAGCCAGGGCTTGTCGTAGAATGCAACCTCGCTGAGGTCGTCGATACTGATCCCTGCTTCGGCCATGCAATAGCGTACCGCGTTAGCGGGGAAACGGTGGTCATGCTTCTTCCGAGTAAAGCGCTCCTCCTGGGCAGCGGCAAGGATTTCACCGTCCTTGACTAAGCAAGCAGCGGAATCATGGTAGAATGCAGAAATCCCAAGGATATATTGGCTTTCATTCATAAGAAGTCTATTACTGGTGTTCTGACTTTATTTAAGGTACCAACGACATAGCTACATCTGGAAGCAACGTTACATTTCTTGTTCAGTTCCCAAATACGATAGACGTTAGACGACGGTGGGGTCTAATAAGATCTGACTTGACTGAGACTCGATGCTTGGATTCCGCGTATTCAACTTCCAGTACCGCGTGACCGGATGGGCGCGGTTTCCGCTCGGGAGTGGAAGACCTCACCGCTTGCCACACTTAATTTCACTTCTGAACTATATCGCATATTCATGACGATCATTTCATGCAGCGACAAGGGTTTTCCCACATTGTGGGGCCAGCTTTGGGAACGACAGGCTTGCCAGGCGCCGATGCATACCCAAGCTGCGTACGCCTTTTATCGTCAACGGCCACTAGATGAAGGTGCTGCACTCGTCGACTATTCTTTTGTAGTCGTCGACGACGGTTATCCTGTTGCAGGCATGCAAGTAGCCAGCATTTCAAAAGAGGGGAAGACCAACCTACAGGCCTACGAGGTACCAGCATTCGTCATGGAGGATCCGGAAATTGACGATCGACGAAACTATCGTAGGCAATTTCTTAAGCACTTCCAACAGATCCTCCCCGAACGTGGAGGATCTGTTCTCTATCGAGACCGCTTAGAAAATGGAGAGCTTTCGTTCTTTGCACGCCACCTTCTCGAAAGTGGCGGCTTAGCCACGCCGATATTTCTCCAGATTCTAGACCTCAGTGCCTCCGAAGAGGAACTGCGAAGGGGTATTCGTAAGAGCTATCGCAGTCTCATCAACTGGGGACAACGAAGTCTCGAAATTGAGCTACTAGATCATTCGGATCCGAGCACTTCAGCGATGGATAGCTTCCGGGAGTTGCACCGTGAAGTATCTGGACGTGAGACTCGCTCTGCAGAGAGTTGGCAGCGACAAACCGACATGATTACAAACGGCGAAGCGTTCGCCTTGCTCGGGCGGCTCGAAGGCCGCCTAGTAACAGCAGGGTTCTTCATGCATACTGAATCGACTTGCCTGTACGGATCATCAGCATCAGCACGGGACCTATTCGACAAGCCTCTTTCGCATGCGATGCTTTGGACCGCTATTTTACACGCTCAGTCTTTGGGATGTTCACGCTTCGAGATGGGTGAGCGCTTGTTCCCGCATCAGGGACAACCGAGTAAAAAGGAACTAGGAATCAGCCTCTTCAAGGGTGGATTTGGTGGTGTCACACAAGCCGCGTTGGATGTTCTCTGGGACCGGAGCCTTTCGGAATGAGTGTTGATCGTGACAATACCGGCTCGACCGGTGAGTGGTATCAAAAGTCTTATGAACAGGGTGGGCTCTCGGCCCAACGGCGATACCCGAATGAGGAGCTTCTCAGGTTTCTTGGCCGACGGCTCTTTCCGATACCAGTCGCCGAACGTGCAGACATCCAGGTTCTCGAACTGGGCTCAGGTAGTTGTGCTAACCTCTGGATGGTGGCCCGGGAAGGTTTTTCCGCGCATGGTATCGATCTGGCTCCCGAAGCCGCTGACCTAGGTGCTCAAATGTTGGCGTCCTGGGGCACTTCAGCGAACCTTGAGACCGGGTCCATGGATGATTTGCCCTGGCCTGACGAGTCCTTCCATGTAGTAATAGATGTGTTCTCCGCCAATTGTTTGGATTCAACATCATTTGCGAAGTGTCTACGTGAGATCACAAGGGTTCTGAAGCCGGGTGGGATTTTCTTCACTCATACTCCCTCCAAGAGATCTGACGACTTCTTGTATCCGGGGCCTTCTACCATGATCGATTCTAACACGCTCAGTGGCATTCACCGTGACGATGCAGTGTTTGCAGGAAATCACTATCCCTTCCGATTTAGTCACCCCCGTGAACTCACACAACAACTCAATGAAGTCGGACTTACAGTTGAGTATATGGAAACCCTCAGTCGCACCTACAACAGCGGGCAGGATCATTTCGAGTTCATCATTGCTGAGGCAAGCAAGAGCTAGACTTCCTGCGAAGCGCACTTTTCTCGCTTGTTGGAATTTGCCCTACCTGATATTTCGTGCTTTACCTCATAGCTAAACACCGTCCACTTCTTAAGTATTCCATAGCATGCGTATAGATCATGTTGCGGTTCTTGGTACGAGTCCACTGTCACTTTTCCGTGCAGTGAGCGAGGCCCAGCAGGGTCGGCATGTCACGATCTATGACAAATCACTCACTTTGGGTGGGGCGTGGTCTCCGCGGCAGTTGTTCGGCATGGGCGAAGCTGACGGCAAGAGCCACGTCTGGGCTCCCCTCTATCATAGCGGGGCATATCAGAAACTTGTTGACTCACTGCGAACTGACCTGGGCATCACGGTTGAGCTAGTTGACCCGGCCGCGGTCTATCCCACAGCTGAGGGTGATGCATCAGAAGTAGGTATTCCGGCTTTTTACCCTGCCCAGGGGATGAGCGAAGCACTTGATCATCTCGAGGTCATCCTGCGGGATCTGGGTGTGGTTTTTCGGCTAGGAGAAGCTGTAACTGCTGCACGCGCGACACATGAAGTTGTTTTTCTAGAAGTGTCAGAATGTGAGGACCAGTTCGACATCCTATACTTACCATCCTACGTCGCATTGGACAGTGTCAATTTGGACGGCCACTCGTATGCCATTCCTTTCGAACTTCGGCGGAGTATACATTTAAATCTCCTACTCGACCGTCAAGTGGGGTTCTCCTACCTCGAGGCACCTGAGGAACTCACCTATCTTGACCGCCTTTGTGACATCAGTCGCTGCTTCCAAGACCATCCGCGTTTCGACGCGTCATTTGCCGCAGTGAATGCCCGGGTAGACTATCCTGGCAAGGCACTTCTGGAGAGTAGCGGGCGAGAGGTATTCGTCGAGAAATCAGTCAAGGAACTCCTCGTTCACGGCTATCTCAGTAAAAACACGCAGCTCTTAAAACACGACTTTACCGAATACACCACAGCGTATCGGAACGAGGCGGCCAAACAGGAATTGTACGGACTCAAGTCGGACCGGATTCGAGTGATGTATACCGAGCAACTCATGGAGGGACTCCATGACGCTATTCGACCATCTCAAGGTTCATGGGATCCTCCCAACACGCGAGGCCTGACTTCTCAGCATCACAAGTGATTTGGCCGCGTTAGAAGGGGCACGAGATTCTACGGTTCCAGTATTCAGTCAAATTACTTCGCCGCAGCTTGCCACCTTCCAAAGAACACGGTCATCGCGTGATCGTCAGACAAGCAAACAGACGCTCGCGCTGTGTTTCTCAGATGAAGATCTTCTTGCCATCACCAACCAAGTCAAGAAAATATCTTGAGATTGACTCGCGCATCAACCAACCTGGAACATCCGATGATTGCTCAATCGCCTCTCGCACTCTAGTACCTGCCAAGATCTCTCGATGTTCGGAGGCATGGTCACATGCCTCAGTTACCGACTCGCAGAGGTGACAGTAGTAAGTATCGTCGATTCTAACGATTTCAATACCGATATCTCCGATCGCCTCAAAGAGATTCCAGGTAGCATCAGGAGGGTAGTAGTCCCCAACACCCGTGTGATCTCTCCCAACTACGAAGTGCGAACAACCAAAATTCTTCCGACAGAGCGCTGTAAAAACACCTTCTCTTGGGCCTCCAAACCTAGAATAGGTAGAGAATCCGCTGAGCATAGCTTCCGGGAACTCCTCTTCCACTAAAATCTCGTAGGCACCAAGTACGGCATCTTCCGTAAAGTCTCCTTTCTTCTTTGGGCCAACTACAGGATGTATGAGCAAGCCATCTGCATTTGTTCGAGTAAGCGCCTCTTTCAAGATGAACTCATGTCCTTTATGGGGGGCATTTCGAGTATGGAATGCCACAACCTTAGTCCACCTTTTCATGCTGAAAATCATCCTTGCTTGTGTCGGAGTAAACGCAAGGAAGGGGCTACTGTTAGAAAGTTCTGACACTAGTTCGACGTCTCCCCCAACCATGACAGGTCCTCGTGTCAGAAACTTGTTCACACCAGGATGGGATCGATCCGTAGTGCCAAACCAACGATGAGCAACGGATTGAAGATCAGGTGAGAACTGATTCTGAACATGGAAGACCGCAATCGTCTTGTTCGACTTGGGATCCCTCAATCCGACAGACCGGCCTGGCAAGAATTTGGCCGCCTCTGATTCTTGGACCTGAAAGAGAATTGGCAAGGTCCAGATTACACCACTCGGGAGCCTATACTCAGACAGGACACCTTCGAGTTCAAGTTCACTCATGAAGCCTGTTAGCGGAGAATAGACACCATTAATCAGTTGATGAACATCTAGCAGGGTCTCTGTATCTAGATCAAAAGTGGGGATGTGATCTAAGATTGCCGGAGCTCCTTTCGACGCGGCTTTAACTGAATAGTGTGATGAAGAACGACCGTGCATCATTGGGAGTAGAGGATTCTCCGGCTCTAGGAGTCCTTCAATGCTGTAACCATCTAGTGATGCGCTATAACGCTTAATCAGGGTTAAAAGCATGTCGAACGTTTCTACCGGACTCTCACCGATCGCCGTTTCCGCTGCGAGAACAAGCCCGGCAGCTCCGTCTTCAAGCGTGTTCACCACATCATTGAGTTCAGCCTGAGTCGGATTACCACCTGTACACATGGACTCAAGAAGGTTCGTAGCAACGTATACCGGGGTATTGGTCCCTTCTGCCTTTCTAATAATGCTCTTCTGCAATCGCGGTATGTTCTCTAGCGGTACTTCTCGAGACAAATCACCCCTATCAATCAGGATTGCATCACTAACCTCGAGGATACCAGTAAGATTACGGACACCTCTGCGGCTCTCTATCTTGGAGATTATCCTGGACTCAGGACCCACTAACTCTCTGAGGGCACCTACATCCTCCTTTGAGCCCGCAAAAGATAGGGCAAAATTCGTGATGCCTAGTTCAAGGCCAATCGGAATTGCAGCAATATCCCGCTCCGAGAGTACAGGAGTTGTGATATTCGGATAGACGGTAACTGCCCGATTCGATTGAGCAGAACCACGGTTGATCACTCGAGCAGTGACTCCTTGCTCAGAAACATCTGTAACCACCACAAGAAGGGAGTTAAAATCAACCGCGATAATGCTCCCAGGAACAAACTGCTCTACTGAACCAGGGGGGCGGATCACAACTACCCCCTGTTTGCCCTCCGTGCCAGCCTCAGCGCCGGAAGATACCAACTGAATACGCGTCCCTATCTGAAAGTCACCATCATGGTCAATTTCATGAGTTCGTACCTGTGAACCCTCAGTATCAATGCAAATTTCAGTCGAAGAATGACGGCGAATCAAGTCCACACAACCTCGCAGTTCTTCAACCGGAGTGTGAGACATGTTTATCCGGAAATAGTCTACGCCACGAGACGACAAACGCTCTATCGTTCTACGGTCTAACGATGATGGACCAAGCGTACACAGAGTGTGAATCCTATGACTTTGCATTATCCCTTGATTCCGTTCGTTCTTGATGAGGTACTAAGGACTAAAGCCATCAAGTATCGGCAAGTTCGATCTGTAACGAGAAAGTCGTTGTTATTAGTGAGTATGTACTGCGATGCTATACCATAATAGGCAGGGTAGACCAGCGGTGAAGACCGCATCATACGGAGTAGCGTGAGGTGCTTTTCCTCTCGCTCAAGAAAAATAATCCTGGAGCAAGTCACGCTCAAAGTCTACCATGGACCTGACTGACTTAAAGTGATCATCCCTAACCCCCGAGCCAAGACTGTTCTCGACAGCATCAGACCCTCTCGGCCTCAGGAATCCTAAGTCGAACTCTTGGTCCTCAAGGCCGAGCCTCTTAACCACCCGAGCCAAAGCCTCTTGGGCTGATTCCGGACTTTCCTCGACCTCATGAAGCCAAATTTCTGCGTACTGGCCTGAAGCATATGTCTCAAGATCATAACGAGCGATCAGATTGACCAAATGCCAGTGTAGAGCAACTCTTGGTTCGTCAGAATTCAGTGATAACTGCAAATGTCCTATCTCGTGATCCTTCGACCATTTGCGAATTCCGCGCCGTGCGAAGTCTTCGAATTGTCGAGAGACCAATACAAAACGAGCTTTGGGGAACACATCAGTCACTAGACCAATGCGCAGTGTATTAAATTGGTCCTTGATAAGGGGCTGATTTGCTGAACTCCTCAGTCGCTCAACATCCAAGGCCAACCTGAGCTTCTCACGGTTGCTTTTCGCCCGATTACGATAAGTCCCCCGAAGGTACTCTGGCAGAGACCACAGCGGCCATTGCCCACGCTGCTCACGCTCTCTGTCATCAGGAAGAAGCGATGGCCATACATGCATTGATTCGGCGAAGCCAATCGAGTGCCCGGATGGGAGAGTCCGTGAGATGGCATCATCTTGGAATAGCCCTTCCAGATCGCCATGCTGGGAAAGCATCAGGCTCACGATAGATGTCCCGCTACGGTTACCCCCAATCACGAAAACTGGTGACAGTTTGTCCTGAAGCTCATGAAGCCCGATCCCACGCATGCCTAAGCGACTACAAGCACTCACCAGCTCTGCCTGCAGCAATCTTAGCCGTCTTCGAAAACTCATATGATAAGAAAAGGGGACGAGGGAAAGGCCACCCGACATCCTCGGGATGGCTTCGTCACAAGTTTTGTTTATGAATAAGAAAGATGAACAATATGAGTATTCTGGCCAACCAAGAGGTGGGGAGACTACTGTGCCTCAAGTATATTGATGAACTTCTCTAGCTTCTAAATGTCATTCAGGAGTATGTAACTTTAGAAGAGTTCCAACCGGTCATTGAGGAGCATCTCAATCGATGTTGCAACTAGTAGGACGGGGCTGCGAGCATCCGGATGGATAGTTTTGGCCCGCGGACACCCCTATGGGTCAAGAACCTGCTCATCTTGTCTAAACACATACTGGTACCAGTAATGAGTCCACAAAAAATGCATATCCTGTGAGTGGAAGTGTCCTGTGGTTTATGGGTTTATCAGGTTCCGGTAAAAGCACCCTTGCCAACGAAGTTGCCAAAAAGCTTAAGGAGGATGGGGCCACGGTATTGGTTCAGGATGGTGACGCTGTAAGGGCAACTGATGACAAACCGCTAGGGTTCTCCGCTAAGGCAATTATCGCAAACGGGCGCCGTATGATCGAGCTATGTGAGGCTTCCCTGGAGACTCATGATTTCATCCTCGTATCTCTGATTACACCATTTGAGATAGTGAGAGAGGAGGCGCGTGAGCGGTTTCGGCCACATTACCTTGAAATCTTCGTGTCTACGTCAGCCGAAGCATGCCGACAAAGGGATACCAAAGGGCTCTACGCCAAAGAGGCAAAAGGAGAATTGGATAACCTAATCGGCGTATCCACAGGGTCACCTTTCGAGCTCCCGAGGCAGCCAGACCTCGTCCTGGACACCGAAGGAAAGAGCGTTGAGGAGTGCGTGTCTCTAATACTTTCAGAACTCTCTAAGCAACACCGACGATTGGCCTGAGGTCTCAAGCCATCTCTTCCCTTGATCAACCGATTTCGAAATCGGTGATCGCCATAGGATAGACTCAAGCCGTTCAGGTCCTCTGGAGATAGCTATCTCTGTAATGCTACTCCCATCGGCTACCCTATACCAACCACTTACTTGTTTCTAATTGAATTCAAATCTTCAGCTATTATTCACCAAGCTGCTTAAACAAGTCAGATATCCTATTATCGTCCTTATTGATTCGTCTTACTATTTCTCTTGCCTCACTCGGAGATCTCAGAAATGCCAACCTTAGTAAATCCATCCAATTCACATTATTGGATTTTCTGGCGTTCTCTATCTCATCAATAATTGTACTTTTCTTACTGACTTTGTTCTTCAGCAGCTTATCGAGCCGGACAATTTCATCTGTTATAAGGGAATCCCACCCCCCAAACTCTTCTGGAAGGTCTGCGACTTTATGGTAACTACCAGGCCCCCGTTGAGGAAACGATGTGAAGGATTTTGACAAGATTATTTCCCTATTCTCGATAAAAAGATCTTCAACTTCCTCAATCAATCGATTATAGGATTGAGCAAAAGTCTTTTCCTGACGATCAAAATTGACATACCTCTGGAAGATAATGTCCCCTGTATCAATACCCTCGTCGATCAAATGGATCGTGACTCCACTTGGGGTCCCCTCATAAAAGGACCAAAAATTTGGATCGGCGCCTCTGTTATAAGGCAAGAAACCTATATGAAGATTTATGATAGGACATTTATCGTTATGAAGAACATCTCCTTTTAGGATGTGTCGGTACCCGAAACTAATTGCTAGATCAAAGCTTTCTGTATCTTCGATGATCCCATCAGTATACCATACCTCATATCCATCAGAGATTAGAGTTTCGATGATCCTAGTCTCTGTTCCCTTTGATTTTAGGAACAAGATCTTTGCACTCTGAGTGACTTTCCCGGACTCAACCATTCGTATGTTCATAACAATTCATCGTAAATTGTGGTTACGTAATTACTCTAATTATGAGGGCTTATGAGTGGAACAACACTCCGACTAGTTCATGATTAATGCTTTTACTATTACTCCAAGCCTGACAAAGTTAACTGTGATTACTTGAGTGATCATGTTGTGGTTCATAGGAAAACAGACCTTGAATACCATATGATTGGGATATAAGAGAAGCGATGACCACTTCAACTGTAGAAGAGAATCAACGCCCGACCAATCCGAGTCTCACAATTGCTAACCAAGCCGTCGGTCGAGACCACCCGCCGTTCATCATTGCGGAAATGTCTGGAAACCATAATCAATCCATCGACCGTGCTTTGGCGATAGTGGAAGCTGCTGCAGAAGCTGGAGTAGATGCCCTAAAACTCCAGACTTACACTGCGGATACTATGACCCTCAACATCGGCAAGGGTGATTTTGCAATCGATGACCCTACGAGCCTATGGCATGGGCGAACACTCTACGATCTCTATGAAGAGGCGCACACTCCATGGGAATGGCACAAACCGCTCTTCGAGCGCTGTCGTGCATTAGGGATTATCCCATTTAGCACCCCCTTTGATCATACAGCTGTTGATTTCTTAGAAACCCTGGACGTGCCGTGCTACAAAGTGGCTTCCTTCGAAAATACAGACTTACCGCTGATCAAGAAGATCGCAGCAACTGGGAAACCAATAATTATTTCAACCGGAATGGCCAGTATAGCTGAACTAAGTGATACTGTAGGAACGCTGCGCTCCGCAGGTTGTGAAAACTTCGTTCTATTGAAATGTACGAGCTCATACCCATCAACACCCGAGAATTCTAATGTTTTGAGTATTCCTCATTTGAGAGACCTGTTTCAATGCCAAGTTGGCCTGTCAGATCATACAAGGGGTATTGGGGCAGCGGTCGCGAGTGTCGCCCTTGGTGCTACAGTTATTGAAAAGCATTTTACGTTAGCTCGTGCTGATGGCGGAGTTGACTCCGCGTTCTCTTTGGAGCCGGATGAGCTTCGAAGTCTGGTTGCAGAATCTAAGCGCGCTTGGCAGTCACTTGGAAAGATCGCATATGGGGTGCAGGATGGTGAAGAGAAATCGAAAGTGTTTCGCCGCTCACTTTATGTAACTCGAGATATGAAGACCGGAGAGGTCTTTACCGAAGAAAATCTACGGGCGATTCGTCCGGGATTCGGCTTGCCACCGAAGGAGTTTGAGTTCTTTCTGGGGAAGAAAATCAATCGTAATGTGAAGAAGGGAACCCCCCTATCATGGGGCTTGGTCGGATAAGTCCATCCAGACTTCTTCACATATCGACCGGGACGGCTTTCGTCCTCGTTCTTCACCTTCTCTAATAGCCACCACAGCGCCTTCTCCTTTTGGGAGCAAGCTACTTACCCGTAGAGGGGGATGTTGGGTCACCATCCAAAACTTCTGTAGAGCTGCTCCCGTTAGCTAACCCGGAGATCAGTGCTGGCTCAAAATCAAGTCTTATAGAACTCCCTACGTCTCTTTGGAAGCTCTACCTTGTTAGCTCAACTGTACCATCCGCTCTGGCAAAGGAGCCATAATGACAGGAGGTCGCTGAGGGCCATCCCGTGCTGCTCCTCTCCCCCGAGGAACCGATCCACCACGCCATCAATGTACTCTAAATCAAATATCTCCGGCGAGAGCACCTCATGATACGGTTTGTCACTGAGAACTCCTCTTACTAGCGGTGCTATGCTAGAGTAGTGCATTAGTTCAATCATGTGATTGAAGCTCGGATCTACATCGTACGTATAAGAATGAGGTCCTTTCTGGAGATGCATAGGGTAGTCAAGTTTATGCTCCATCATAAACTTTAGGGGGAATTTTGTAGGCGTGAGATTGAGCCCTCTCCCCCAGGACTCGGGCATAGTCCAGAGCAGATCTTGAATTGCCCCATCCCAGTATGGGCTATGAGCTTGAAGTCCTACCATGTCAGCCGTTTTCTGGATCGTGCTGACTGTGGACCCCTGCCAGTGAAAGCTGTTGTACAGGCTGAGGTACCAGGAATAGAGCTCTTCGGGTTCCGAATCCTCGATCCCCGTGAAATAGGTCGACGCCATCTCATCGGTATAACCCTCAAGCCCCTGAGGAGTGAGCATTCGCAGGTTCCGCCCCGACCAGAGCGGGATACGGCCGTTGCGAAGGAAGAAGCTCACCAACATCTGGCGCATACGCGGACCACGTCCTTCAGGCACTTCGTCGAAGATCGTATCTCCTGCACGACTGCGGAATAACTGGAAGATCGCATCCTCCGTATGTCTGTCATTCAAGAATTCGTGAGTGAAGGTCGGGCCAAAGAGGTAGCCAGCCATCTTATCACTGTACTCTCGGAACTCCTGGGTGGGATGGAAGATGGTAGCGTATTGGCTGAAACCAAGGTTGTGGGCTCCGTCACTTGTCTCTCCTGTAAAAATAGGAGCTCCCGGGGCAATTTCGGATGCTGCATGCGCTAGCCGTAAGTGATTAATACCGGTCATACTCTGGATGTTATGGGCTCGAAACGTCTCCTGTACCCGTTCAAACCAATCCGGGCCAGCGTTGACATAGTCTAACTCGACTACATGGAGACGAATCCCGTAATGCTTTGCGATGGCCTGAGCACGGTCCATCTCAAATTGATTATTCGTCCCCGAGCGGGCGGAGTAGACATTATGCCCAAGGAAGCCTGTGACTTTACTTACACCGAAAACCTCTACGAGGCCGGCTAGAATCGAGGAAGAGTCCCAGCCGGACGAGAGGAACAGAGAGTTACCATCAGGAGAGCCAGCAGTGGCAAGGTGCTCTAGAAAGGCATCGTAGTAACGCTCGTGCTCTTGCTCCGAAAACTCACGGACCGGGACAGGACGGAAAGCTGTGGATTCTACTTTGATAGAACCCTCTCGGATCAACGCCACGTCACCCGGAGCCAACCTTCTCACGGATCGGTATATGGTGTGACGCTTGGGGGGACGATGGCCATAGTAGGTCAAGGTGTGCGCAAGAGCCGCATCATCGTACCCATGTAGTGCTGGGTTTTCGGGCAGTAGGTCTAAGTCTGCAGCTAGGGCGACTCCTCCCGAGAATTGCTGAACGTAGACATCCCGTTTAAAGAACCGATCACCCGAAACAATTAACTCACCATCAGACCGAACTACGATAAGAACCATGTCACCCTCATAGGCCTCCTTCCATGAGGTCGGCGGCCTCTCATCGACTAATGTCGAAATAAAGCCCGATACCGACTCGACTGCTTGCAATCTTCCTTCCGGAGTTCTTCGACCTACAAGCGTCCCAACGGCAACAATGGTGGCTTCACCTCCTGGAGATTGAATAACTAGAGCCTCTGGAGACGCTTCAACGCGAGCATCTGGAGTATCATAGATGACCCTCAGATCTTCCTGTGGATTCCCACGTGGAATATTCCCACTCAGAACTCTAAATCTCATACGATACCGTACCTAGACTGGGTTGGTGCGATCCACAACAGGAAAGTCCTGAAGAGTCTGAATGGTTTAATCCAGTTCACGCTAGATTCCCCACTCTGCTATAACTTTCTTGATTGCTGCTAAAACATCGTCAATGTCCGATTCAATCATGCCCGGAAAGATAGGCAAACTAATAACCTGCTCATACGCTTGTTCCGCAACCGGGCAAGCGCCCTTTTGATCCCCCAAGAGGTTCTTGTAGAACGGATGGTAATAGACAGGTATATAGTGGACATTTACGCCGATGCCTTCAGCTCTTAAAGCTTCGAAGATTCTCGCTCGATCAACCGAAAAAGCATCAGGTCGGAACCGCACCACATAGAGGTGGTAGGCATGACTGACTCCTTCGCGTCTCTTCAGGAGGCTCAACTCTTTCAGACCTCCAAGCCGAAGGTCATAATCTGCTGCGATAGCCCTCCGTCGACTCACCCACTGATCAAGTTTCCTCAACTGTGATCCAGCTAAGGCACACTGGAAATCAGTGAGCCGGTAATTGAAACCCAACTGCTCAACCTCGTAAAACCAAGAGCCTCGAGCGGCCCGAGCTTGGTGATCTGAGGTAATTCCATGGTTCCTAAACCAACGCAACCGTTCAGCGACAACATGGTCATTGGTTGTTACAACTCCACCCTCTCCAGCTGTAATATGCTTCACGGGGTGAAGGCTGAAGGCTGTGGCATCTGCCAGAACTCCGACCGATCGGTCACCCTGGGCCCCACCAAGTGCATGACAGCCGTCTGACAAGAGTGACACATCTCGACCATCCGTAATACTCCGCAATGCCTCGTAGTCGCAAGGGTGGCCAGCATAATCAACTGCGATGACCGCACGAGTTTTGGGTGAAAGACAGGCCGCCACAGATTCAGGGTCAAGAAGAAGTGATTCAGAATCTACATCAGCAAACACCGGCCTAGCACCAACGTAGACAGCCGCATTTACTGATGCTACAAAAGTCAGGGGTGGTACAATCACTTCATCACCCTTCCCGATTCCTAATGACGCCAACATCACATGGAGTGCAGCCGTTCCTGAGCTGACAGCTACTGCGTGCGTGGCACCACATTTCTGGGCGAATAACTCCTCGAACTCCTCTACTGCCGGACCTGTTGTAAGCCAGTCAGACTCCAGGACCCGAACCACCGCCTCAATATCTTCTCTATCAACTGACTGGCGCCCATACGGGATCATTTCTGTTCGGACAGGAGTGCCACCAAGAATAGCTAAGTCAGAAGCCATAGAGAGCCTCCATCACCCTTACCCTGGTTTCCGAAGGACCCGTCAAGGTCAGATTTCCGCACGATCAAGTTCTTCCTGTAGGGTGAGGAAACGAGAACCAAGCTGTTCTTCAAGGCGCCGACTATCCATCGCCATCCCAGTCGGTCGGCGCGCTCCCAAAGTCAGATCCTGTTGAGTGCCGTCCTTGGATCCGTCCAACGACAGGCCCATTCGTTCAGCAATCATCAAAGCAAAATCCCGTTTGCTCATCCCATCTTGGCTTCCCGCATTGAATACTCCAGAGATCCCTAGTTGAAGCAAATCTCTTATCACACTCGATAGGGTCTCCATAGACAGGGGACTGAACACAACATCAGTCATTAGTGTTACATCACTTGGGCGCACTGCTACATTCCGAACCCAATCAGTGAAGCTGGCTCGTCCGGGACTACAGCTTCGGCCAAAAAAGTTGGTTCTGATGATAGCAGCACCAACAAGCCCAGCTACGCTCTCCGCCCACAGTTTTGTGAGAGCATAGACGTTCCGGAGATTGACTTCTTCTTCCGCATTCTTGCCGATTCCGTCATACACGTGATCCGTAGACAGGTAAATCAACTGACTACCACTCGACTCTTGAATCCAGTCGACAACGTGTCGGAGAGTTAGCACGTTCACCTTATAGGCCCAATCTGGGTCTACCTCACATTGATCGACGCTAGTGGCCCCTACAAGGTGCACGATCGCTTCTGGTCGAATCGAGTCGAGCATCAGCCGAGTACTATCTGGACTCAAGAGGTCTGCCTGCACCTCGGCCTCATCTCGCCGCCCATGGCTCATGACATCGAAACCTGAATCGCGAAGACACGGCACCAGCCTCGTTCCCAAAAGGCCAGTGCCACCTGTTACAAGGACCCTCATAGCACAGTGGTCAAGTCAGGCGCTTGAAACCAGGAACAGCTGGCTGGCCACGAAGTTGATCTCGAACATTTCCAGATGCTGTGCACCTAGCAATTTCCTCAAACGCACTATCTACCGCTTCTAGGTACTGCTTTACGTGTAGTTCGGTGTGTGCGTACATCGCGTAGTAAAGTGTGGAGGCCAGGAAACCCTGATCGAGCATCAGCTGGACGAAGAGTGCCTTGAGGACCCATGGGTCGTCCTCTCCATGAAACGAAAATTTCGACAAGGGCGCGATACCACCAACCTTAACCTGGAGATCATGTCTCCCGGCACATTCTGACCAACCTTTTTGGACTTGCAAACCCAACTCTATAAGTCGGGCTGACACGTCGAGTCTTTCGTGTTTCTCAAGAACAGCGAGTGCTGCTGCAGGGCCCACACGCTCAGTCCAATTGGTGCTACTTATGAAAGAATCCTGAGATGCTCTCATAACCGAACCCTTTCCAATCACCGCAGCAATCGCATAACCATTGCCCAAAGCTTTCGAAAATACTGCGATGTCCGGGTGCACCCCAAGAACGAGATGTGCCCCTCCAGTAGCAAGTCGCAGGCCAGAGGAAATTTCATCAAATACCAGGAGTGCTCCTTCCTCTGCAGCAAGTGATTTCACCTCCTCAAGAAAGCCCGGCCCCGGATCAGAGTCTCTTATTGGCTCCATAACGACTGCGGCAACCTCACCTGAATTATGCTTCAAGATCTTCTTCAACTGATCAATCTGATTGTATTCAAAGGAGATTGTGGTTCCCTCCAGGCCACGTGGAACACCTGAAGGCTTTAGCCCTGGTAGAAGTGAACCATCCAGGGAACCTCCATCTGAGAGATTGGCGGCGAGGTACCAATCATGCCAACCGTGATAACCACAGACAGCGATCTTGTCTCTACCAGTCCGTACTCGCGCCACTCTTACCGCGATGGCCATGGCCTCTCCCCCAGTACGAGCAAAGCGTGCCATGTCCGCCCAGGGATGGAGGTCGATCAATTTCTCGGCCAAAGTGAGATCTTCTGGACAAAGGAGAGACGACGAAACCCCTAGCTTGATTGCGTCTAGCACGGCAGCATCAACATCGGGATCGGCATAACCAAGAACATTCGCCCCAATCCCAGAAATGCTCATGTCGAGATAGCGATTACCGTCGAAATCCCATACTTCGGCACCCCGTGCTTCACTAAAGAACCCCGGCCAAACACCTTCAGAGAACTGGTCAGGGCGTTTCGAGAGCAGTTGCGACACTCCAGGCATCAGTTCACCTGCCCGCTCTTGCATCTCCAAGGAACGAGTCAAATCCGGAGCCACTCGCAGAACAGAGCTACTTCCTCCAGATATTTCATTCACAACTAACACCTTCGATCACATGAGCCCAAAGAGGAGTCCCATCTACAAACTCTGAGACGATGGAAGCCTCAGTAGGGTGGGCATCAAGCCACTCGATAATATCCCCCACAGGTATACGTGGACCTTGCTCCTTAAGAGCACTCCATATGTTTCGACATAAGACCAAGTCTTCGGGATAGTCGATTGTAAGTCTTAGGTCGAGTCGTCTGAGGTTAGCGCTGGGAGATACTACTTCGATCTGAAATTCCTCCGGGACCCTGCGCGGATAAGCTGAACAGAATTCGCTTCGTTCTTCGTCCCTAGCCTGCCGGTGTGAGCGCTCCAAAGACTCGAGTGTGTAAATCTCAAAGTTCATGCCCTCCGGCATAAAATCGGTTACGGTGATGTCATTCCCCGATCCAACGTGTTTCTCCCAAGCTTCTTCAACCATTTCCCAGGCAATAAACGGACACTCTGTGGTAACACGAAAAATATCGGTAGCTCCCGCTGACCTACCACAAAGGATAAGTCTCCATAGGACATCCTTCTCATCACCCACGATGTAAGATACACCTCGCTCGTGCGCCAAATCGATGAAGGGATGGTTCTCAAGCCCTTCGGAAATTCCTAGTACGGCCTGCCCGATCTCCGGAGTACAGGATATGCATTCGAGAATATGGCCTAGAACGGAATAGTCCGGCTGCAGGTTCTGGAGAGGCTTACCATATAATCGAGTACCAGCAGATCGGCATGCCAATGCCGCTACAAGGGTGCGGCTCATTCAACATCCCCTTCTTCAACTGCCGAACCTTGCTCTAGATCAGAAATGAGGACCTTGCCGACAACTAGACTCGGATCGAACACACCCACCGGATCAGCCCGCCTAATCAGATGGATATCATCCCACTCAATTGTGTGTCCCGTACTCATCGAGTGCCTTGCTGCAACTCGTTTAAGCGACTTGTTCCGGTAGGCCCGTTCCAACTCTGTTAACTCCAGGTCTTCACTCCCTAACGCAGCTGTCATTTCTCTAATTGAGTTCACATAGTCTCCGAAAGCACCTGGTGGCAAAGCAGACACATAATCCTCAATCTCCAACGCTCGATCGAGCGTTATATGCTTCTCAAATGTTCGCACCCCGAGACCTGCCGCGACCAGAGAAACGGCTGCTCCGCTTCCATCTCCACCATCTGCATGATCCATGAACCCTACCGGCAGTCCAGTCAACTCACGGAGTCGAGGTATTCGTAGGAGGTGGTTCATGTCTGTCGGGGTAGGTTCAGACTGGAAGCCATAGAGGAGAGTGACGTCAGCCCGTCCACGCAGGTCGTGCGTTTTGACGAAAGCGAGTATTTCGTTGACCTCTATCCCTCCCACTGAGAAATACACCGGACACCCGAGTGCTAGAACCTCTGAGATCAACTGATGGTCAAAGAAGTTCGTCGAGTGAATCTTCACTCCACTCACATTGCACTCTCTCGCTACCTCAAGAGATCGGGCGCCAAAAACATCGACCAAGAAATCAATCTCATGCTCGCGAGCGTACCCTGCTATTCGAGCCCACTGACTATCCGGCAACTCAAGGCTAAGAAAGGTTTCGTAGTAGGGATTACCGGGCTCGGCTAACTCGCTCACGTAGACGACTTGGAACTTCACGGCGTCAGCGCGGGCAGCGACCGCACCACGAACTAGCAAGAGTGCTGTGTCCGTACTCCCTACAGAGCCCTCAAGAGGCAGGTAACCCTGGGCTGCTTCTGCTACGATATATAGATCAGACACAAGTCTTTCAGACTCCTAAAATCAGGCCTCTTCTCTAACCCGCAAAGCCCGCTTTGACAACAAATGGTGCTGTCTGCACAAACTCAGGAAGGCTTTATGAAATTGGATGGGTATGTACCTCAGAACTCTAATGGTTGACCAAAGCATAAGGGTTTTCTGACAGCAATTCAGTCCCAAGGGCATAAAAATCATCTGCCCCAATTGAAAACACTGGAAACCTACCAAATGTACCAATACTCACTAGCCCTCTATCTACCCCTCTCTCCTTGAGCAAATCCAAATCAACTCTCTTATCTAGATCCAAGTCCCTGACGTAGTATCTCGCATTGATAGACTTACTACTTTTTTCATCCAAGACTTCCCCCGAAAACATCTTGAAATATCTGTAAGGGACCCCTATGGATTGTTCTAAGTAATGAACAAACGTCACACGATTAAATTCACACCCTAGGCAGACGATTTTCCCCTTCAATTTATGCAGCAAATCAAACGCTGTATCTACTCCGAAGGCGTCATCAATTCTAGCCTTCCGAAAGTCCATAGCATATCTGCCGATACTCGCAACACTAAAATTTGGATTCTTCGACCGCAGGGCGATTGGCAACTTACGAAAAGCCTCGCTAAATAGGCCGATATCCCCCGGAGTGTTTCGAACATCGAAATCCTGTTGTTTAGTGAAACTATATGAGAATGTGGGAACAACTACAGTCCCTTCAGTACCAGCAAATTCCACAATCTCATTCATTAAGTGATTCAACTGTTCATCCCTCTGCACCGAAAGGAATTGGGCTGCAACACCAGCATCTCCGTGAATCATGACGACATCATCAGAGAAGACTCCGACTCCGTTCAATACCGCAGATAGATCCAGGCTTCCCAAAATTACACGTTCATTTCAATGAGAGCATTATATATTTGCTCTACTGACTTAAGCTCTGCCATTTGGTCCATAGTGAAACGCACTTCGTAATACTCTTCAACCGCAAGCAGAAGATTGAAATTGCCCAATGAATCCCATTCCGGAATATCTCCCGACTTGAGATCACTACATACTTCAGGGATGTCAGCAGATGGGAATGCTGCGTTCAGAATTTCACGAAAATCTGATCTTTCAATCGATTTCATAGATATCTAAGAAAGGAATCTCGGGGGTATCGGTTGATAAAATGTATAGATCTTGGGAATTAAGAATCTTCTCTATCTCCTCGATGTCTCCACCACTTAATGTGGATGCACTTAAACTTGAGAAGCCGTGGGCAATTAAGCATTCTCTAGCAACTATATTCCTTTCGGTTGGTATGTACTGGCCGATAACGAACTGATATCCTGACTTTCGGGCTCTCTCAATCGCTTCATATAGCATCCAAGCCTCTAGATGACGCCCTAACACTCGACAACTCATCAGTAGAGTGTCAAGAAAAGCTATCTCGCCGGTAAGCCTCCCCAGACACACCAACCCGACAACCCCATGATCGCCATATAAGTCCTTTAGTCTCACTAAGAATCCAGATCTAGGATCTTCGTCTATAAATCTGGTTATATCTATCTCGCCATGCCTTACCGTTCGCAGATTATATTGATTGGTCTTCGCGCAGAGTTGTACGGCCCTAGATATGTTCCCTTTATCTATTGCTATCGCTTCCGGTTGAAGCTTAATGGACTTTAGATAACTCACTTCATCAACAATATCTGAGCTATCAGATATAAACTGCGCTCTTCTGTGGTACTGATCAGTTTTTCGTTGATCATCCTCTGTCACAGTGAATTTCGCGAAACAAATTGATTCGTCTAAATGCCTCGGCCATTCAATCACATCATCTGGTGGAATAATAGTGTGAACTTGAGGTAAAGCATTTATTACTCGATCTCGCTCCATGGGGTTATCGTCCCAAAATACAAAGCTGTCTAACCCAAGATCGAGCTCCTGCGATAACTCTCTTATATTCCGGGCCTTATCTTCCCAATTAATTTTCCAAGATACAATATCATTTCTCTCGAGAACCATTGAGTTGTGATTATCGAATACTTCCCAGACATCACTCTCATTATTCTTGCTTGCGATGGCTAATACTATGCCTTGTTGAATCAAGTTCTTCGCCGATATCTGAAAATCAACAAATGCTTGACCCACACCATCCTGTCCCAGAGTAAGACCAGAGACGCCATCCTCACCAACCACCCCACCCCACAACGTATTATCACAATCTAATACTAGAACCTTAGAGGCTGGCCCATCGTGTCTGACGCAGATCTGTTCAATCGATGTTGCCAATAATGAAAGGCCATCTTTTGATAGGCGGCAGCGTGCGGCATACCAGTTCCTGGAATCAAAGGAATGCTGGTAACC